>Ga0206125_10004173_pt1 | contig 13069 bp, 10 predicted proteins | sample Helgoland_Spring_4_FD_148598 | JGI IMG/M metagenome (GOLD analysis project Ga0206125, IMG submission 148598) | Pelagic subsurface seawater microbial communities from Kabeltonne, Helgoland, North Sea - Helgoland_Spring_Bloom_20160331_1 | ecosystem: Environmental > Aquatic > Marine > Epipelagic ... | reverse complement strand
GCGGCCCCGTATTGTTTTCCGCCAATTCTTTGAAATTTGGCATAGTTTTTCTGACCTTATTCCCAGAAAGATGCCCATTGTGAAAATAATCAAAGGTTTATTACTCACCCTCCTCTTCCCGATCATCGCGAACGGTCAAGCCAAGCTTGTTTTGGGTGAAATAGATATGGGCCTACTTGCTAGTTACCATTATGTTTCTCGAGATCTCCCCAGTTTTGTTATTGGTGAAGAATATGAACTAGGCGGTTACCTGCATGATATGGACAACGGCGGTCTAGTAGCTGTAACTACTTCTTATTTGAGAAACGGGGCGTATGGAACCAATTTTGGTTTGCCCAACTATGCCATAGGAAAATTTACAAGCGCAAAGGTCAAAGTTGGAAAGCTCGTTGAGGCCAACTCTCTAGACATCTTGACTTCTATTGGCTTCGGTTACTTCTACGGCGCCGATGATGCCGAGAGGGGCGGACTGCTTGATTTAATCTACCTCGATCCTACCGATCCGGTTGCAGTTTTCACCATTCCTATCGCTGTAGATATTCAGTGGTACGGTTTAGACGGCAGTATTAACTCTTTTGGTGTGAAATACGAATTAAACGGCTGGGGCAATTACCTGGGCGTAGGCTTCACCTACCTGCTCTAGCAGAAGATTCTACTTCTAGGTATATAATAAGATGAAGCACCTATTGGTATTGGGAATGGCCTATTCCGGCCAAGTATAGTATTGCATTGTTTTTAAGTTGGGGTATAGTGCTCGGATTGGGTCTAATGGGGACGCAAATTCCGGTATAAAAAAACCCGATTTTCTTCAGAAAATCGGGCCTTTAAATGAGGTCTACCGGGTGAGTTAGCTTCCGCATGCTTCACACTCTGGGTTGTCTATACTGCAAGCTTTTGGTTGTTCTGCTTGCTCTAATTCTTGTACGAAACTTGCGAAGGAATCGTCCATCTGGAAATCATTTGCGCTCATGGTATATACTTTTTCGTTCTTGTCTTATCCTAAATTAGAAATTCAAATCCCGTTTTTAACGCAGATGTAATTTGCGTTATTAACAATTTCATTTTTTGATTTTGTGGGAGTTACGGTTCAATTTTTTGATAACTCTCTTCGTATCTTAGAGCGAGCAGAATTGCCCAGCACCTTTTTTACTACGACCTCTATGAAAATCCGTTCGCGCTTCTTTGTATTTATGCTTTTTGTCTTATCGTTCAGCGTGAATACCTATGCACAGCGGTCTCTACGTGAATCCTATATTGAGGAATATGCGCAATTGGCTGTGTCTGAAATGAGTAGATCCGGCATACCCGCATCGATCACATTGGCACAAGGCATACTGGAGAGTGGAAACGGCCAGAGTGAATTGGCCCGGAAGTCGAATAACCATTTTGGGATAAAATGCCACAGTGATTGGAAAGGGGCAAAAGTGTATCACGACGATGATGCCAAGGGAGAATGCTTCCGGAAATACAATAAACCGCAACACAGTTTTGAAGATCATACGGATTTTTTAATGCGGGGATCACGCTATGCGTTTTTATTTGAATTGGACCCGAGCGATTATAAAGGTTGGGCAAAAGGGCTGAAAAAGGCGGGGTATGCTACGGCACCGGATTATGCCGATCGCCTTATTAAAATTATCGAGGACGAAATGCTGTACCGCTTTGATGATCCAGGATCTTCAACCCCAGCATTAACTAGTGGTAAAGGACCTGTTTTAGATAAAAAAGGACGTCCGGTGACTAATGCAAGAGAACGCTTTGTCCTTCGTCGCGTACAGAGTGAAGGAACACGAGTCGTGTTTGTACGCTTACAGAAAGGCGATCGTCTAGAATATATCGCGGATTCACTTCGCCTGTCCACAGCGGCGCTCCTTCAGTTTAATGATTGGACACACGAGGTAGTTGTCGCAGAAGGCGAGCGAGTTTACGTTGATGAAAAAAAACGCCGCGGTGCAACTAAAACCACATTAGTACGCGTTGGGGAGACCATGCACGGCATTAGCCAGCGCGAGCAAATGAAATTGGCTAAACTCTATAAATTCAATGACTTTCCTGTGGGTTATCAGCCTATGGTGGGCGATGAGATACGACTGCGCCCCGTGAGCCTAATAAAACGCCTCCAAGGAAAGTAAACCGACGCGATTACTTCTTCGATAGTTTTTGAATGGTAAACCCAACGATGAATAGTCCTGTGCTCACCGTACCAATAAGCAAGAGTTCGGGTGCTCCCATCCAATGAAGGAGCTTAAAAATTACACTCCCGACTAATGCGCCGGCCCCAACTCTTCCCGTGATTTTAACAAAGTTTTTCATGTAGTCAAACATAGCACATTTGTGTTATATCTTTGGCTCGTCTCAAAGGGGTGCCTTAAAGTCTTCGGACCTGCGGGCTGAGAACATACCCATAGAACCTGGGCAGGTAATGCTGCCAAGGAACGAAAAGCAATAGATGTGTAACAACGCGTTATTGCCCCTTGACGTGGTTTAACAACCAAATTTCATGAAACATGTAATGAGTACCGCAGTAGCAGTAGCACTTTCGCTATACGCCACCGCACAAGAACAGGCCGATTCGGCTAAAATCGACATCCTCTTGCTTCCCAACGTGGAGCTCAATGAGGTGAATGTACTGGGTACATGGGCGCAAAAAGACGACCCTATTGCTCAGATCAATTTAACAGAGAAGGCTATTGAGGCCCTGAATACTGGGCGCGATCTTCCCTACGTATTACAAGATGTTGCAGGTGTTGTGAGTTTCTCCGATGCTGGAAACGGTGTAGGTTATACGAACATGCGCGTGCGCGGTTCTGACATTACCAGAATTAATGTAACAGTGAACGGCATTCCAATGAACGATGCCGAAAGCCACGGCGTATTCTGGGTGAATACACCAGATTTGATGTCTTCAACCAACGCTATCCAATTACAAAAAGGGGTAGGGACCTCTACCAACGGTTCTGGAGCGTTCGGAGCAAGCCTCGGTCTAAGCACCTTAGGTGCTGGTGAAAAAGGCGGTCGTATCACTTTGGGTGCGGGATCTTATGGTACACAACGTGCTACCATGGAAGCAGGTACTGGGAAATCTGCCAGTGGATTTTGGATGAATACCCGTATCTCGTCCATCACTTCAGACGGGTATGTGGAGCGCGCATCCTCGGATCTGCAATCGTACTACGTGAGTGCTGGTTTTGCAGGTGGCGGTCATTACGTCGAGGCAGTACGCTTTGGCGGTGGCGAACGTACCTACCAAGCTTGGTATGGGGTCGATTCTACCACCATGTACGGTCCTGATGCCTATCCTCAGTTCAACGCTGCAGGGGCATTATATGACGATGCTTGGAGTGTAATAGGAACCTATGACGATCAAGTGGATAACTACGGGCAGGAGCACACACAGTTGCATTACCGTTATTCCAACCTCTTTGGAGGTACTTTTGCGGCGGCCTTGCACCACACTGCAGGCGCTGGTTATTACGAAGAGTACAACCAAGGATTCGCTTTTGCTGATTTTGGAATTAGCAATTACGTTTCGGCAATGGATACTGTTACTTTTGGTGACGTTGTTTCACGCAAGTGGTTGGACAACGATTTCTATGGAGCGACTTCTTCGTGGACTTATGAAAACGGCGATCAGCGTGTACAACTTGGCGGTGGGGTACACCGTTATGAAGGCGCGCATTTTGGTCGTGTGATTTGGGCGAACAATCCTAACGTAAGTACCCTTGATGGAGATTACTATACGGGTGATGCCATTAAAGACGATGCGAATATCTACGCGAAATACGCTTTGACTAGCAACAACCTTTTGGTCTACGCAGATGCACAATACCGCTACGTAAACCACAGTTCAACAGGTGGCTCTGCGACGGGGCCGGCAAACTTCGACCGCACGTTCAACTTCTTTAACCCTAAAGTAGGTATGACCTACAACCTTGGTGGGAATCAAATTTTAGGTGTGTATGCAGGTGTAGGTCACCGCGAACCGAACCGTACAGATTTGCAGTATGCAGATGATGCTAACTCGTTACAAGCGGAGCGTATGTTAGATATGGAATTTAATTTCCGGAACTCCGGGGAAAAGTGGGCGTTTGATGTGAATGCCTACCGTCAACAGTATCAAAATCAATTGGTCCTAACAGGTGCGATCGACGCTCAGGGGTATCCCATCCGTGAAAATGTTGGACAGAGCTTCCGTCAAGGCGTAGAATTTACCGGTGCGTATGAGTTGACTACGGCGCTTTCAGCAACGGCTAATGTGGCTTTAAGTCAGAATGAGAATGTGAACTGGGTGAGTGATCCTACCTCTTCTTTTTTGGATAATACGCCAATTGCTTTCTCTCCTGGCGCAGTGGCTAGCGCACGTTTAACGTACGCTAAGAAAGGTTTTGAGGCGACCCTTTGGAACCAATACGTAGGCAAACAATACATGTCAAACGAAGGTCTTGACGCACACAGCCTACCGGCTTATCACATCATCAACGCACGTACTTCGTACACTTGGAACTGCAGCGATATGCAGCGCTTAATAGGGTTCGTGGAGTTCAGAAACCTCGGCAACACGTCCTATGCGGCCAATGGATATATGTGGGGTGATTTCGCGTACTACTACGCACAGGCGACCTTCAACGTTATGACTGGTTTGACTTTCGACTTTTAGGCAAGCCAATTTTTGAAACTAAAAACCCGCGGGCGTAGCCCGCGGGTTTTTTTATTCGATTTTAATCTGCCTTCATGGTTCGGAGAATTTTCTGCAACTCTCCTTTGACGTAGGTCAGTTTTTCAACCACTTCACGTTGCGCGATGATGTCGTCTTTTTTCGTGGCTTGAAGTTTTTTTCTTGCACCATCTATAGTAAAGCCTTTGTCTTTTACCAATTCTTTAATCGCGGCAAGAAGTAAGATATCTTCCTTAGTGAATTTGCGATTGCCACGCGTACTTTTCTTCGGTTTGAGTTTAGGAAACTCTTTTTCCCAGTATCGTATATTGGAGGCGTTGATTTGTAACAATTCAGATACCTCTCCAATAGAGTAGTACAGTTTATCTAAATGGTCCAAAGTAATTCCGTTCATAAACGAAAGATACGCTCTTTTTTGTAGCCTAAGGTAACCTAGTCAAAGCTCTGGTTAGAGTGACTCGAAATGATGAGCATTTCTTCGTATTCTTCAGGAGAAAGATCGTTAAAGAAGTAGTTGATCGGATTGATTTTTCGACCATCTTTCATCACTTCGTAATGTAAGTGGGGAGCGGTTGAAGATCCTGTAGATCCGATAAACCCGATGACGTCTCCACGTTTTACGCGCTGTCCTCGACGTACTTCGATTTTACTCATGTGAGCATACAAGGTCTTGTATCCAAACCCATGGTCGATTACAATATGACGTCCGTAACCGGAACGGCTTCGTTTGTAAGTAGTGACTTTTCCATCACCGGTGGCATATATAGGCGTTCCTGTCGGAGCAGAGAAATCCGTGCCCCAATGCATTTTGCGCACTTTATAGATGGGGTGTATACGGTAACCGTACCCTGAAGCCATTCTCTTAAGACTCTTATTCGCAACGGGTTGAATTGCTGGAATTGCAGCAAGCATGGCTTCTTTATTCCGTGCCATTTCGACGACGTCGTCGAAACTGGTCGATTGTATATAAGCACGATTCGCAACCTTATCTAATTTTTTACGTGTATCCATTAGTAGCTCCGAATTTTCAAAGCCCTCAAGGTTGCGGTAACGATTTGCACCACCAAAACCTGCGGTGCGTACTTCAGCTGGAATGGGACCGGCCTCAAAAATGGTACGGTAAATTTCGTCGTCACGTTTTTCAATATCGCCAAGCACATTTGTGAGCTGGTCTAATTTCCCGTTCATGAGTTCATATTGAAGTACCATATTTTCCAATTCGCGCTTCATTCGACGCTCCTTTGGACTCTCTAACCAAAGATCAGCAGCTAGGTAGAAAACCACACCAAAAGCCATTGTAATGACACCGAAAACAGCAATGCCTTGCAACTTTTGCTTCCAAGTACGCTCTATCTTTCTGTAAGAGAGCGTTTTAGAATCATAGGTGTATTTTACTTTAGCCATACTTTGTGCGTTATTTTTGCTAAGACGCAATTTCGACGCGAATATTGTGCCACAAAGAAACGATTTTAGACAAACAACATAACCATCCTACCCAGGGAAATATTCACAGTATGCTGACTTCTAAGGAGATACGTCGAAAATTCCTCCAGTTTTTTGAGGAAAAAGGCCATGAAATCGTGCCATCCGCGCCCGTAGTGAACAAAAACGATCCAACGCTTATGTTCATCAATGCCGGAATGAACCCATTTAAAGATTACTTCTTAGGGAACGCCGTGCCGAAAAATTGCCGCATCGCTGATACCCAAAAGTGTCTGCGTGTGAGTGGAAAGCACAATGATTTAGATGAGGTGGGTCACGATACTTACCATCATACACTGTTTGAGATGTTGGGGAATTGGTCCATCGGCGATTATTTTAAACAAGAGGCGATTGACTGGGCATGGGAATTACTTACTGAAGTGTACGGTATCGATAAAGACCGTTTATATGTGAGTGTTTTCGGTGGCGACGCAAAAGAACAAATGGAGCGCGACAATGAGGCTGCGGACATGTGGTTAAAGCATACCACGAACGACCGCATCATCAATGGATCCAAAAAGGACAACTTTTGGGAAATGGGTGAAATAGGACCGTGCGGTCCTTGTTCCGAAATTCACGTGGATTTACGAAGTGACGCTGATCGCGCAAAAATTGAAGGGGCCTCCTTAGTAAACGCGGATCACCCTCAGGTCGTGGAAATCTGGAATTTAGTATTCATGCAATTCAACCGCAAAGCCAGCGGAGAATTAGAAAACTTACCTGCGCAACATATCGATACAGGAATGGGCTTTGAACGTCTATGTATGGCGCTTCAGGGCAAACAATCGAACTACGAGACCGATGTTTTTACGCCGCTGTTATCGGAAATCTCATCTCTTTCTGGAACTACTTACGGTGGGTCTGAAGCTACGGATATCGCGCAGCGCGTAATCGCAGATCATATTCGTGCCGTTGCTTTTGCGATAGCGGATGGTCAGTTGCCGGCAAGCAGCGGAGCAGGCTATGTTATTCGTCGTATTCTACGACGTGCCATTCGTTATGGATTCTCTTATTTGAATCTAACTGAGCCGTTCATGTTTAAACTTGTTAAAGTTTTAGACCAAGAGATGGGTGAATTTTTCCCTGAACTCAAGGCGCAACGCGCATTGGTTGAAAAAGTGATTGAGGAGGAGGAAAATAGCTTTTTGAAAACGCTAGCGCAGGGTTTGGCGAAGTTGGAAGAATTTCTGGCAGGGGATGCGAAAGTATTAGATGGACAACGTGCCTTTGAGCTGTACGATACTTATGGTTTCCCGATTGATTTGACAGAATTAATCATGCGCGAGAATGGGCGCACGGTGGATATGGCAGGATTTACGGCTGAGATGACGGCACAGAAAGAGCGTTCGCGTGCGGCGACTAAGCTCAGCACGGACGACTGGGTCGTATTAGAAGAAGACGATAAAGAAGAGTTTGTTGGTTACGACTATACAGAAGTCGATGTTCGCATTACCCGATACCGTAAGGTGAGCACGAAGAAGAAGGAATTTTACCAATTGGTTCTTTCCTTAACTCCCTTCTATCCTGAGGGTGGTGGACAAATAGGGGATACTGGAACCTTAGTTCAGGGCGATCGCACTTTACATATAACGACCACGAAAAAGGAGAATGGTGTTATTGTACATTTTACCGATGATTTGCCCGATGAAATAAATGGGCAATGGAAGGCAACCGTTAATGTTGCAGATCGCAACGAGACTGCTAAAAATCACAGTGCGACTCACCTTATGCATGAAGTTTTACGCGAAGTATTAGGGACGCATGTGGAGCAAAAAGGATCACTAGTACGACCGGATTACCTGCGTTTTGACTTTTCTCATTTCCAAAAGGTGAGTGCAGAAGAATTGCTTGCTATTGAGGCGAAAGTGAATGAACGCATTCAAGCCAATTATGGGCTCGAAGAATACCGCAACATTCCTATTGCAGAGGCGAAGGATATGGGGGCTATGGCACTCTTCGGTGAGAAGTATGGCGATACCGTTCGCGCTATTAAATTTGGTTCATCTGTCGAACTTTGTGGTGGTATTCACGTACCTGCCACGGGTTCTATTGGACTCTTTAAATTCATTTCTGAAGGTGCGGTTGCAGCAGGTGTACGTCGCGTTGAAGCGGTGACCGGTAAAGGTGCCTTAGACTATGTCAACGCTGAGCTCGCGAAATTACGCGCGGCGGCGGAGGTGTTGAAGCATCCGCAGGATTTAGCCAATGCATTACAGCAATTAAAGGAAAAAGAGACCGCCGCGCAAAAAGAAATTGACGCATTGCGTAAAGAGAAAGCAATGGGAGCGGTGAAGGAATTGGAAAATAGCGCTGTAGTATTTAATGATGTTAAGGCTATCGTTGCGCGTACGTCGCTTGATTCAGGAAGTGTCAAGGATTTAGTCTTTAAATTGAAATCGACTCCAAGCACGTTGGTTATTTTATGCAACGTAGTGGAGGGTAAGGTTACCTTAAGTATTGGTGTAAGTGATGATCTTATCGCAAGTAAAGGATGGCACGCAGGCAATGCAGTTCGAACTTTAGCGAAACACATAAATGGTGGTGGTGGTGGCCAACCCGGATTTGCCACTGCAGGAGGAAAAAATCCTGACGGTATAGATAAAGTATTGGTAGAATGGAAAAACGAATTCTCATGATGAAAACAGCCTTACGTTCACTCCTTGTGAGTGCCTTGTTTCCAATGGCATTGATTGCTCAGAAGACAGATCCGATAGAGTACTATACGGATAGCGACATCAACGATACTAAGTTTTCTATTGCTGCGAACTATGCACCATCCTTTGCTGGCCGTCGATTAGCGTTGTACACACCTGTGCAGGACGGTACGGAATTATTCGCGCTCACAAATGAAGACGGCGGTGGTGTGCTCGGTCAGCGTTATGGTTTCTCACTATTTTACGAATTACGAAGCATGTTTCACATTGGAATCGGATGGTCGCAAGAGCACAGTGGTTATTTGACCAAAGGATTTGCGGTTTTTGATCAAAATGCAATTTTTCAAGACACGATAGGGACCTACACCGCGAAGACTTCTTATAATGCCATAAACATCCCCATTCAAATCGTATTCCATACACAAATGACTGATATCTGGGCATTACAAGTGATTCCGTCGTATGATCTCACTTTCTATTCGGGTATACGCCGCGAATGGATTGGTGAAGAGGTACCCAATTTTTCAGCGGATGCAGCGACGGGTGTACTGGGTTCCTTGTATGAGCGCGGTACAGAAGTTAAGTACATGAATGGATTCAATGGATCCATTGGTTTCGCAATTGGTAATGAATTTACAGTAGCCAACAACCTAGCACTCACCGTTCGAGGCGAATTCCGTTACGGATTACTACCCATCAACAAAGAGGATGTCGGTCTTCGTGAAGTACCTTATGGGGTAGGTGGTGTCGTTGGTTTCCGCTATTACCTCTAAGCAGACCGTTGAGTTGCTCGAATAAGAAAAGCCGGGCGCATTCGCGCCCGGCTTTTTTATGCTGGTATTTTCGCTTATTCTACAGCGGCAGAATCGGTAGCCTCTGAAACAGCTTCCTCCTCTTCCGTCGGGTTTTCACGGTTTTCATTTAACATGTTCACCATGCGTTCCGTGATGTCGTACTCATCGTTTGCATAAATGATTTGACCGCCCTCTTCATATAGAAGAATGAAGTCGAGATTCAATTCTTCTTTGAGGATTTCAATGGCGCTGTTCATGTCTTCGCGCATCATTACGGTAAGATCATTTTGACGCTGCATCATTTGGCCCTGAGCCGCTTGCTCTACTTGGAGATAGTTTTGCTGAACGCGACGAAGATCAGCTTCATTAGCCTCACGCTGACGTGCAGTCATTTTCGGAGCTTCTTGCTGGTAGAGTTCAATGTTCGTTTGCAACTCTTGCTGACGACGTTGCAATTCAACAACAATTTTTTCCTCTTCTGCCTGCAGTTCACCAACCAATTCCTGGAAGTAGTTGTACTGACTCTGCAAAGAGTCGATGCGAACATAGGCCAAACGGATTCCTTTCTCTGTGTTTTCCACTGCTGCCGGTTGCTGACAACTTGCAAGCATACTTAGGCCGATAGCGGCCAAAAAGAACTTTTTCATGTTAAAAATCTAGGTTGTTCAATACATTTTCATCGACGAGTTTAGGAACAGTCACCTTAAGACTAGGTGTACGCTCCATTTCTCGCTCAATGGCGAATATAGCTTCTTTATTTCTTGCCCACGATCTTCTCGCAATTCCATTATTTACGTCGTAGAGCAACATGTTTTCTAATTTCTGTTCTGCGGCATCACTTCCGTCGAGCAACATCCCGAATCCGCCGTTCATGACTTCACCCCAACCGACGCCACCGCCGTTGTGGATGCTTACCCACGTCGCGCCTCTAAAACTGTCCCCGATCACGTTTTGAATGGCCATGTCCGCCGTAAAGCTCGATCCGTCATATATGTTAGAGGTTTCGCGGTAAGGACTGTCGGTTCCACTCACATCGTGGTGATCGCGGCCCAAAACAACGGGACCAATTTCTCCAGCGGCAATGGCCTTATTAAAGGCGCGGGCAATTTCAATACGTCCTTCGCTGTCTGCGTATAAGATGCGTGCTTGCGATCCGACTACTAATTTATTGGCTTTAGCGCCTTTTATCCAACGGATGTTATCGTCCATCTGTTGACGAATTTCAGCCGGTGCTTTCGCCATGAGTAGTTCCAAGACTTGCTCCGCGATTAAATCGGTTCGATCCAAATCTTCACTTTTTCCAGTGGCACAAACCCAACGGAACGGGCCAAATCCGTAATCGAAACACATCGGCCCCATGATGTCCTGTACGTACGAAGGGTAGCGGAATAATTCGCCTTCTTCGTCCATGATCTCTGCACCCGCGCGCGAGCTTTCGAGTAAAAATGCATTCCCATAATCGAAGAAATACATCCCTTTTTCAACCAATGCGTTTACCGCTTTCACATGACGTTTCAATGTTTCCTGAATGCGCTGCTTAAACGTAGTAGGATCTTCAGCCATCATGGTATTGGCCTCTTCATAGCTCATGCCTTGTGGGTAGTAGCCGCCCGCCCAAGGGTTGTGCAAAGAGGTTTGATCTGACCCGAGGTCTACGTGGATATCACGTGCTACCATGCGTTCCCACAAGTCGACGATATTTCCGAGATAGGCGATGCTTCGTGCGCGTTTGGCTGCTTGGAATTCCAAGGCCATATCTATGGCTTCGTCTGCGCTGGTGGTGATTTCGTCCACCCAGCCTTGTTCGTGGCGTTTGTATGCTGCCTTTGCATTAATTTCTGCCGTTATACTTACTACACCGGCGATATTAGCAGCCTTTGGTTGGGCACCCGACATTCCACCTAAGCCCGCTGTGACAAAAAGCTTGCCTTCGGGTCCGCCAGTGGATTTCATGCGGGCTGCGTTTAAAACGGTGATGGTCGTTCCGTGTACGATGCCCTGCGGACCTATATACATGTAAGAGCCTGCAGTCATCTGTCCATATTGTGTAACGCCCAACGCATTGAATTTTTCCCAATGATCGGGTTGGCTGTAGTTCGGAATCATCATTCCGTTAGTGACCACTACGCGCGGCGCATCTTGTGACGACGGAAATAAGCCCATAGGGTGTCCGCTGTACATGTGTAGGGTCTGCTGCTCAGTCATTTCGCTGAGGTATTTCATGGTCAGTACATACTGGGACCAATTCTGAAATACGCCCCCGTTTCCTCCATAGGTGATGAGTTCCTCAGGGTGCTGTGCTACTGCTGGATCCAGATTGTTCTGAATCATCAACATGATGGCCGCTGCTTGGGGTGTTTGCGCAGGATAATCTGAAATAGGACGAGCCTTCATCTCGTACGAAGGCTTGAATCGGTACATGTAAATGCGACCGAACGTTTTCAATTCCTCTAAAAATTCTGTGGCCAATACTTCGTGCCATTCCACTGGAAAATAACGTAATGCATTTTCTAGAGCCAATTTCTTCTCTTTGGCGGTGAGAATATCCTTTCTCTTTGGTGCGCGATTCACATCTCCAGGTACGCTGCGTTTTATCGGCAGTTGTTCTGGAAGTCCCTGGGTAATTTCTTTCTGAAATGGGGTCATCATCTACTTAGGTTCCTTTTATGCTGTGTGTTTTTTTATCGTAGCCGTACGGGCAGTGTTTGCAACCGCTTTGGCAACAATAGCCGCGTTTCAAATGGTATTTTTCCGTGAAAACGATATACCCCTCTGGGGTTTTATAATAGTCCTCCGGGTCCAATTCTTTTTTGAACATGCCGCTTTTTTTGGTCATTCAAAGGTAAGTCTCATTAGCTTTGTTTTATGGACCTATCCTCATTTCCCTTTTTAACACCTTCACCTACTGAAAAGTTGTTGGATTTTTCTGCAGGCAGTCTTTGGATGAAACGTGATGATCTCATTCATCCCGATGTTTCCGGAAATAAATGGCGAAAACTAAAGGGCTTTTTTCGCGAGGTGGACCCATCGAGACCGGTTTTAACTTTTGGCGGGGCCCATTCTAATCATCTTCGTGCAGCGGCCTTTGCCTTCGCTCATGCAAGTATCAAAGGCATTGCTGTGGTGCGTGGTGAGGAACTCAGCCCGCAGCATAGTCCTACTTTGAAGTATTGCGAAAAGATGGGCATGACCCTCCATTTTATACCGCGTTCTGAATACAAAGTGCTGCGCGAGAAGGATTGGCTACCCACTGCCCGGCAATTGCAGGAGTGGGACGGTGAATCGGCCCAAGTGTTACCAGAAGGCGGCGCGGGAAAACACGCTTTTGAAGGTTGCGGTGAGATTTGGACAGAATTGGACCATAAACCGGATCATCTATTGATTGCAAGTGGAACGGCTACTACGGTTTTGGGAATCCTATCGGCCATGCCCGAAGGTTCTGCGACTAAAGTTCACGTCATTAG
>Ga0206125_10004171_pt1 | contig 13072 bp, 10 predicted proteins | sample Helgoland_Spring_4_FD_148598 | JGI IMG/M metagenome (GOLD analysis project Ga0206125, IMG submission 148598) | Pelagic subsurface seawater microbial communities from Kabeltonne, Helgoland, North Sea - Helgoland_Spring_Bloom_20160331_1 | ecosystem: Environmental > Aquatic > Marine > Epipelagic ... | reverse complement strand
GGTTTCTTGACGGTGTGTTAGAAGAGTTTATACAAAAAGCTAAATACAGAAAAGGATTTGAAAATTCTGTAAGATCTGCTGAAAAAGGTAGAGCATTAGGTTTAGGTGTACTTGGATGGCATACGTACTTACAGGAAAGAGGTTTACCATTTGAAGGTCTTTTAGCACAATATGAAACAAGAAAAATTTTTAGTCAAATTAAAATCGAATCTGAACGAGCTAGCATGGCTCTCGCAGATGTATATGGAGAACCTCTTTGGTGTGTTGGCACTGGTATGCGTAATACCCATTTACGTGCTGTTGCTCCTACTGTTAGCAATAGCAAACTTAGTGGAAACGTCTCACCGGGCATTGAGCCTTGGGCTGCTAACATTTTTACAGAGCAAAGTGCAAAAGGTACTTTCATACGTAAAAACCCAACCTTGGAGAATATTCTTAAAAAAGAAAAACTAAATACAAAAGAAATATGGGACAAAATATTGACCGATGGAGGTTCGGTACAAGATATAGAAGGTTTAAGCGAAGATACTAAAGAGGTATTTAAAACCTTCAAAGAGCTTAATCAGTTAGAGTTGGTTAGACAAGCTGGTATACGCCAGCAATATATAGATCAAAGCGTAAGTTTAAACTTAGCTTTTCCTAGTGAAGCAACACCAAAGTGGATTAACAAAGTCCATATGGATGCTTGGCATAAGGGAATTAAAACTTTGTACTATATGAGAACAGAATCAGTATTGCGTGGAGATATAGCAAATAACGCTATGGAAGACTGTGTTGCTTGTGATGGATAAAGGTTAAAAGTTATGACTTTTTTATACATATAAAAACTAATATGTATAAATAATTAAATAATGTATACATATCAAAAAAGGGCTCTCGTTATGAGGGCCCTTCTTCGGTTACAGGAACTTTTGGGTATGGTACGCCCATTTTTAATTTGTTCCTAACATTTCCATCTTTTTCTAGCAGCTTTACCTCTTTCACCTGTCCAACCTTTTGATCTTGCACAAAATGACTTTCTTCTTTTAGCAGCTTTGCTGCCAGGCTTTACATCACCTGTTACAGCTGTTTTTAATTTACTACCTGGGTTTTCAGCTCTATATTTTTTAACACCTTTAGCAGTCATTCCAGCACCTTCTTTTGTGCTTCTAAAGTTTCTTCCTTTACCTTTAGTAGTTTTTCTTACTTTTAATAATGGAGAACTAAATGGATTATTTTCTTGTGTAAACATATTATTATATTTTAACGCAATTATTTACCATTTTAGTTTTACCACCTTTAGTTTTTTTACCACTAGGTGATTTTTTCTTTCCTTTAGCTTCATAACCTTTCCAGCAAGACATTTTTTTCAACGGGCTAGTCATTTTAGCTGGACTTTCCATATCATCTATGTGCTTTGCAATTTCTTTAGATTGCTTTAAGTGCATTTTAGACGCTCCTTGTAATTCTTTAACTATTTCTTTTAATCTACCTTGCTTCATTTTTTTTATTTTTTTATTGATTTTCTTTTATAGCTTTTTTTATTTGACTTTCAGTAACTATAAGTTTAAAACTTATATCAGCATCCCATCGAGCTATAGCATTATTATCTTTATATAATATAGCAAGCGGAACAGATTTAATTTTTTTCTTAAAAGCTGGCGTTTGATCTTCTAAATAAGTTATTCTATGTTCTACATTTTTAACTTTGTCAATTTTAGCAGAGTTTTTTAAGTTCCACTCAGAGTTAATTTCTACTAAAACATATTTTTGTGAATATAACATAGTAGTAAGTAACAACATTGCTAAAGTTAAAATATTTTTCATAGTTTTATTTTTTAATTATTTGATAAAGCTTTTCGTCAATTTTATCTAACTTGTCGCTATTTTGTTCTACTTTATCTTGTGTGTTCATTATTGTTTCTCTAATTAGCTGATCTTTTAAGTCATACTCAGTTCTGCCAACCTCTGGCTTAGGTAGTTCTTTAGCAAGATCTATATCTTTTTGAAGAGCAAACCACATGCCAACAACGGTTACAATAAAAGTTACAATGATAATAAGTGTTTTTAAATCTAAAGTTAATTCAGTGTTTTCCGAAATTTTATTGCTCATTTTTTCTTTTTCTTTTTAGTTTTTAGAATTTCTTTTTCACATTCTCTATAATTTTTAAACATTAACTTATAAAGAAACTTATTCCAATACTCTTGCAATTTGTCAATCATTTTTTTTTGTTATTTTATTATTTTATATACTGTTTTACCAAACTCTTTTTCAGCGAGTAATTTTCTGTTTCTATTTTTATCTACACTTATATAACTAACATGTATCCACGATGGATTTTTATCATCACCAAATTCCCATATAATTTGATCAAAATTACAATGATTACATATCCATTCGTACATCTCTGCATTAGTTTTATGTCCATAGACATCATCTAAGTCCATTGCCAGACCTTTACAATGTTGTGAACTAGATGATCCTCCTATGGCTTTGTTTAATTCTTCAGAACGAAACATGCTATTGATCTTTATTGGTCCACCAACCCATAATCTTAGTGGTTCAAAGATCTTTTCAGCTAACATTTTCATGTTATTAGTTTGCTCTTCATTAGGTATATTTTTTATACTATATCTTTTTGCAGTATTTGAGTGAGTTGCTTCTGCAAAAGTAATATGTTCGCTTATTTTTTTCATAAATTAATTAATTTTTGGAAACTTTAGCTTTGGTGATTTAAGTTTAGGGAATTTAAGTAAAGACGGAGGTGACGTACTTCTTTGTTGACTTTCTTCTAAACCTAAATTATATTTATTAAACCCTGCAAACATCATTATTCTTTGATAATTTTCATAATCTTTATTCATTGCTCCCTGAAGATTTAAAATCTTTTGATACATTCTATCTAAAGGAAGATTTATAAGCCCAGAAGTAAGAGTAGTTCCAGCTTGTATATAGTATTTATTATCTAAACTCCAACCTAACCATTCTGCTTCTGCTTTGTTATATTGTAATGTACTCCAAGCTTTTGAAAATTTTCTAGCTTTTATACCTATTGGAGGTGAGATATCCGCTGCTGTTAAAAATACTTTTAATTGTTTATTCTGTTCTGTGTTTTCTTCATCAGTTAAATTATTAACTTGGAGTCCAATTTTTATTATTCCATTAATAACGGCCATTTTTAAACCAGAACCTTTTAATAAAGTACCAACCCATCCTTCATAAAATCTTGTGGTTTGAGTTTCCCAATCTTCATCATCTTCATCACCCCACATTTTAGCCATTAAACCCTGTTGTAAATAATTAAATAATACGTTTTGTATAACAGCATAATACATTATTTTAGAAAAATTATTAGCTGCGTTACCTCTACCTTTATATATATCTTCTGCTGCTTTTTTTATTATTCTACCATATTGTAATGGTGTGTTCATAAAACTTAATATTAATCTTCCTTCAAGAGACGCTTGATTCATAGATATTTTAGAAGGGTCTGCAGATTGTTGGCTTATTTCCGCTGTTGTATAAAAATCTGTATACGCTTGAGCTTCAGCTTCTTTTTCAGTCATACCGCTTTTAACTAATGACTTTATTCTATTTCTATAAAAAACAGCTCCACCTGATGCTATTGCAAACGCATCTGCAGCTCTAGTTAAAGTATAACCTTGTTTTAATAAATAAAATATACCTGCTTTACCTTTTTCTAAAAAACTAGTATATTTTGGGTTTCTAAGAACATCTAATATTTCAGCTTCTTGTATATCACTCATTAAACCTGCTCTTCTATCTTTTAAATAATCACTGTTCCATAGTGTTAAAAAATCTTTACTTACTTGAGGAACATTTGCTAAAGCCGCTCCAGCTAAAAAAATATTATTATCACTAGTGTTAATAAAGTTACTAGCAGATATAGTTTGTAAAAGCGCTGATCGCATATTAAAGAACATTGTAACTCCAATAGAACCATTTACCCAATCAATAAAAGCATTATTTTTTGTAGGTTTATTACTACCTGTTTTCATTCTTTCTAATATATCCTTTAAAGCTTTAACATATCTAGTTCCATAAGCATACTCTAATTTAGCAAAATTGTCTTTTGTAAACATTAAATCTACATTTTCTTGCCACTGTACTAAATATTTTTTTCTATTTACTTTTGATAAATTATTTTGTATATCGTTTAATATACTTGTGTCTGCCCAGTTTTCTGTTGGCATTAAATAACCGTTTGGTTGTTTAGATAATAACTTTACTTTTTGCGCAAAAGCTTTTAGTTTTTCATCTTTTCTAACAATAGTGCTTAATTTAAAAACATCTTTTGGTGTTAAACCTGTTATTTCATTTAATTCTCCAGAGTTTAATTCAGGACTAAATGCATACATGTTATTCCATAAATAAACTCTAATAGCTTCATCATTAGTAAAATTTTCATATCCAGAGTTTTCTTTAAGTATTTTTTTAATTCCTTTAAAATCTTTTTTTATTAAGTTTTTCCAGTCTCTAAAAGCAGCTTGTCTTGATTGCATTAGATTTAACATACCATCACTGTATGGATCTATTAAAGCTTTTGTTAAATAATCTAATTGTTTTTCTCCTTTAGTGCCTTTAGCACCTGCTATCATATACATTAGTCCTAAAAAGTCTTGATCAGCAGCAGGTAACCATATATCGTATTTACCTTTGTTTTTTCCTGCTCGCTCTGCTATTACTCTACCAATAACATCTGCTTCATCTAAACCTTTATTATCTTGTATTATTTGATTTAAACCTTGAGATAAGTTATCAGCATATTTGTTTCTTTCATTATTTAAAGAAAACTTAATATCAGCAGTTTCTAAAATGTTATTAACTTCTTTACTTTTACTGTTATCATTGTTTCTAAAATAGAAATCATTATAACCTTGGTTTATTTTATCTAACAAATAATAAGCAACTGCTTTGTTATTTAAATCACCTAAATTAGGAACTTTAAATTTAATAGCTTTCTTGTTGTATTTTATACTTTCAATTTTAGCACCATCTAAAACTCTAGCCATGTAAAATTGTTGTTCTATATCATTTGCAAAATCTAAAAAATTAGAAATTTTACCGTTTCTTTTTTCAGCTAAACTAAACTTAACAACATCTGATTTACCTTGCGCTAAATTACTTATAACTTCTGCTCTAATGTTTTCATCTTTTAATATATTATAAAGATCTACATTTTTATTAGCTATTTTCTTTAAAAATACTTTGTCTCTTAAAGCATTTCTAGCTTCTTGTAAAATTACAACATCACCAAATCTTTCCATTAAAGAAGTTCTTCTATCAAATAAAGCTGTATTCCATAAAGGAGTACCTTTTTTAGGGTTTACTTCAATTTCTTCTAATTGAGATAATTCTGATTTTGTATTTTTACCACCATATTTCCTTATTAATCTAGTTGTTTCTTCTAAACCATAAAAACTTTGTAAAAATTTAACCCTTGTCATTGGTTTCATTTTTATTGGTTTACCTATATCATCATAAGCTTTTAGTCTAGGTGGTGTTTTTTTAGAATCGTATGTTGATTGTCCAGTTACAGGGTCTATAGGATTGTTTATTACATTCCATATTAATTCCCAGTTGTTATACATAAAAACATCTAAATCTGCTCTGTTTTTAAAAGTAATTCTTCTAGCCAATGTTTTAGAAAGAGTAGCTAATTTTTCTTTAAAGTTTTTAAAATCTAAAGTTTCTATATTTGGAGCATTTAATATTTGTTTTTTTACTTGTGATATTATTACTTTAGCTGGACTTGTTAATTCAGATAAAGCTTTATATGTTTTTACAGGTAAACCAAACATTAAATCATAAGTTTTAAAAGATTTTAATTCTTTTAACTCATCAATTTCGTTTTCAGTTAAATTTTCTTTAGCTTCTAATTCAATACCACGCTCTAAATCTTTTAGTTCTTTTTTAAGTTCTTTTCTTATTTTAGGATCTTGCTCTGTTTTAAGTTTTTTATTTGCAGGTATACTAGGATCATTGATATCAAAAACAACAGAACCTCCTAATGGTATAGCTTCTATTTCTACGTCTTTACCATCTTCATTAGTAAAACCAAAAATAGGATCTTTTAATAATTCTACTAACTTGTTTTGATTATTTTCAAACTCTAAAGCTTCTTCTTGTAAATCTTCTTCATCGCTTAATTGATTTTCATCTGAAATTTTATTAGCATCAAATTCTTCTGTAAATTTTTGAGTAGTAACAGTACCTGTTTTAAGGGCAGTTTTCATTTTATTTCTTAACTGAGCATTTATCCAACCGTTTAAGTTGTTGTTTTCAGTAATAAAATTACCTTTACTATTTTTATAACCTTTAACGTCTAATTTGTTTAGTTCATTATTTATTTCGTTAGAACTTAAACCTTGGTCTGTTAATTCTTTTCTTTTATTTTCTCTTAATTTTAAAAATTCTTTATTAAAATTTCTTATATGAGGTATTAATGCTACCTGAGTTTCAGCCAACATGTTTTCAGCGCTGTAATCTGGTAAGTTTCCGTATAAAACATCTGCTTTATAAGCTATAACATCTTCATATTGTTGTAAAACTTCATAAAGAACATTGTCTACTTGGCGAGTATTACCCCATTTATTTTTGTTGTAAAGTGAATTTACTTTTGATTTAAATTCATTACCTTGCGTAGCACCACGCATAGAAAATTTTTCATCAAAATCATAAATATTTTCTTCAGGTTTTATTTCTTTTTTAGGTTTAATAGGTTTTTTTGTTTCAACAACAACAGTGCTTATTTCTTTTTTTAATGCTTTTTTGTCTACTTCAGCACCTTGTTTAGTTAGTTTTTTAAACGCTTTGTTTTTGTTAAAATTACCTGAATCTAAAGTTGCATTAAAATCTTTTATAAAATTATAAACAGATCTACCTGAATCAAATTTAATATCACTTCTTCCAAAATATTGTAATACTTGTCTTAATATATCGCCTAGCTTTGTAAAAATATCTTCATCATATGTAACCGCACCATTGCTTATTGCTTCTGAATACAAAGGTAAAGCTTCTTCCCATTGATTACCTAAAGCTTTATCAACTTTTCTTTTATGTTCTTCTTTAGTTATACTACCAGCTTTTAGCTCTGCGTCATAACCTGCAATTTTTTCAGAATATTTTTTAATATATTGACCAAATCTACGCAGCCATTGATCTGGCATTGCTGTTAGTTTAGAATCTTTTAAAACTAACTTTTCTTGTAGTTTTAGTAATTCTGCAGTAAAAGCTCTACCTATTAAAATTTGAGATTCTCGATCTCCTTTTATAGTTTTATATATTATACCATGTATAAACTCGTGTTGCTTAGTTGTTATAGCTCCGTCTTTAGAAGCTAAAGCATTATTAATACCTATGAATTGTCTACCATCTTTCATCTGAATATCCATTCCATATTGGCCTGCAGTTTTTTCTGCTTTTCTTCTGGTAAAACCAAATTCTTTTATTAAATAATCAACAGCCTCTTCGTTGCTTTCAAATTCTTTGTATACAGTATTTTCTAATGTGTTATCTTTTATTGCCTTAACTAGTTGTTCAGTTGTTTTTTTAGACATACTATCATAATATGTTCTAGATATTTTTTCTTCTAAAAGTTTTATTTTTTCTTCAGTGGCAGGTTTAAAAGATTTGTCTTCTGTTTTTAAGTTTTGTCTTAATACGCCAACAGTTTGTAAGTCACCTAATATTTTTTCAGCAACAGACGCAGAAGTATTAGTTGGCATTCTATTTATATTATTATTAAAAGCATCCATTTCTTCAATAAGTTGATCTGCTTCTTGTTGAGTATATATTTCTTGATCTACTTGTTTTGCTAATAGTTTTTTAGCTTTTTTCTTATTATAAGCCATGTAGCTTAAAGCATTAAATCTATCTATAGCATCCATACCTAAAAGTTGTCTTCCGGTTTTCGCTGCTAAATTAAGAGTAACACCCGCGCCAGGTATTAAAGATCCTGCGACAAATGATAAAAGAACAGTGTCAAGAAAATCTTGACCAGATATAGTATCTTTTAAAAAATTTTTACCAGCCATTTCATTAACATCTCTATTAACACCATAAACTTCTCCAAATTGTTGTACATTTTCTTGAAAAACTTCTTTTAAACCTTCACCAGTAATGTTTAAACCAGTTCTAGCAGCTGATAAAGCTTTTTTAAATGCTGACAACCCTTCTTTCTTATATATTTTAAAAGCATTTTCAAGCACACTTGGTTTAAGTAATTTACCAAATAAAGCATCTGTTGCTTTTGTTTGTGGAGAAATAGGTGCTGTTAATGCGTATAATAATCCTGTTTCTATAGAAGACACAGTTGCTAAATTAGACGCTTCTTCATCACTAAATCCAGCTTGCCTTGCTTGCTTCAATGTTTCTTCGTAACCTCTAGAAAAACCTAAAGTACTTTGACCTATTATAGCATCTGCCATACCTCTTTTAATAGGAATAGTTTTAAGATATTTTCTAGTTTTACCTAGTACTCCTAAACCTTTAGCAAAACCTCCTACAGCTTGCCTAGTAATTCCCATACCTCTAGTTAATGCTAGTTGAAATATTAAATCTCCAATAACATTAGAACCTGCATCAAAAGCTCCTAATACACTAAAAGCAGTTCCTCTTCTATTACCTTGTCTAGCTTGTGTTCTTATTCTATCTGCTTCTTCTTGAGTTAAAAAAGGAGTTGCGTCAAGAGATCTTGTTGCGTCTATTATTCTGTTATTAGCGTCTACCACATATCTAGTTTCAGAACTAGGATCTGTATATTCATAACCTTTAGCAAATACAAATCTACCAAAAGTATGATATTTAGTATCAACAACGTCTAAATCTTCTAAAGCTAATTCTTGTCTTATACTTTCTGAAACTCCTTCAAAGTAGTCACCAGGTAAAATACCATAAGTACTAGCACTAAAATTAACTATAGCTTCAGATAAACCATTCCACCCTGTTCCAAGTCTATCTAATAAAAATTGACCAGTTGTAATGTTTCCACCAGTTTGAAGTAGTTTTTGATATTCTATATTGTTTTTTTCGTCTTGCTCTTCTAGTTTTTGTGATATTAAAGGAAATTGTTTTTTAATAAATTTTTCATAATTATAAACTTTTATGTTTTCAGAAGAAATATTAAATCTAATACCTTTTAAATCTGGATCAACACCATTTTGTTTTTCATACATAAGCTTTTGCTGCTTAATGTCTCGTGTTAATTGATCATTAATATACATGTTTAGATACTGAAGTTTTTTAGCTTCAAAAGCTAAGGCTGGATCATAGTTTTGACCGTAATTTCTTGTATCCATGTCTAATTCTAAAAACCTTTTAAGATCTTTATCAAAACCTCTTTCTTGTAAAAAACCACCAAAATCATTTATATTTGTGTTTGTTTCAGCTAACTCTTCTCCATTATATATTTCATTCACTAAACTAGCGTCCTCTAAATCTCCCTCATATATATAGGGTTGGTTTAGTTTTTGTATGTTTATGTAACTATTTACTTCATCGGGAGTTTTTACTTGATAAGTTGCTATTTTTCTTTTAGCATTATCTATTGCTATTTGTGATGTAGGATTAAGTGCAGAAACTTTTTCATTTTGAGTATAACCTGCTAATTCTAATTCTTCTGCAGTTATAAAATTTTGATCTACAGCTAACTGTACATTTACATCTTCAAATAAACCAAATTTATTTTTTTCTAAAGTTTTTGGTTTTCCTAATTTACCCATGCTTGTAGCTATATTGTCATAATAAGACTGTGGCTTTACTGGTAAACCATATTTATCTACTTCAGCTGGAGATTCCGATAAAGTATCTTCCGATAGTAATTCCCCATTGTCTTGCGATGCGAACATGTTTGGTAGAGGCGCTACATTTGCATCCGTTGCAACACCCTCCACTTTTTTTAGTTCTGCACCAGGATTTTCTGACAACCATATTATTCTATCTGTTTGAGAATAATTAGTTAAATCTATTTCCTCTCCGTTTATAATATATATTTTTTGTTCCATTTTATTTAATATTAAGAGCTTTGTTCATTCTTATTATATATTCTTCTTCAGTTTCTTCTGCGTTTTCAGCACCCATAGGATTAGCTTTCATCCAATCGGTTTTTTTAGCTCTTTGCATTAATATAGTTTTATTTGAAATATTTTTTCTTTCGCTAGCAGTACTATTATCTAAAGCAAATTTAAGTCTATCAACAGCAGATTCTAAATTATAATTACCTGCAAAAGAAATACTATTACCTTTTACTTTATAAAATCCTTCTTTACCATAAAGATCTTCTGCAATTGCTCGTGCTCCTTTACCATTGTTTGCTTTTTTAGTTTTACTTCTATCGTAATACTCTTGATTAGTTACGCTTGAAAGTTGATCGTTTGGTTGAGTTAACCAAAGGTCTATTATTTCGTTTTTATCCATAAGAGTAGTTCCAGGAGAAATTCTATTTAAGTTTTCAGAAATTATTTCTATGTTTGTTTTCTGTGAGTTTTCATCAGCTCCCATCATTATATTATTATAATACTCAGCTCTATAACCTACTGGCTCCACAGGATCTTGTGCTTTTACTATAGCTTTATTACGTGATTTATACCATCTTCCGTCAGCATCTTGTTTTAAATTAGATGTATTTGCTTTTATTATTTGCTCAAACAAAGCTTCTTTAAATTGATCATCAGTAGGGTTTACTGTTTGATAATCATTTTCAAAACCTTGATTTAATTTTTGTAAATCAATATTCCAAGCATTTGCAGCTGTTTGTACATTAGTGTTTACACCCGCTACTTTTTGTGTAAGTATACCTTCCATTTCAGTTCTTAAAGCGTCCATGTTTAGATAATTTCTAATTTCTGTTGTTCTTTGTGATGTTTCTTCGTTACCTTCTATTTTTATTGTATCGTAAACAATAGTATCTTCAGTCCAAAATCTTGGGTCAATTTGACCGTTATTTGCTATAACACCTATTCCATTACCAGCTTTGCTTTTTTCTTTAGTTTTCATCATATCTAAAGATTCATTTACTATTTGAGGTACGTTAGATACAAAATCAAAATTACTTCCTTCGTTAACTTGAGCATTCCATTTTCTAGCACTTATTATTTTTTCTCTATATTCTCCTTGTACTGTTTTTCCATCTTTAACTCCTGTTTCATAACCTGAAACTTTTACCATTATATCATTTGATTCAGGATCATAAACCATTTCAAATTGACCATCAACCACATCACCTATTGAATTAAGAAAAAATTGATTGTTAGCTATTTCGTTTTCGTCTTTACCTAGTATAGTTATTTTTTTGCCTATAGTAGCTGCGTTTTGTTTCCAGTATTCTCCTGTAGCTGCAAAACTAGTAACTGTTTTTTTAGTTAAATCTAACAAGTCATAATAATCTCTTATAGCTTTTTGCGCAGATAATCTTTTCTCATTATCTCCAAACTGAGTTTTTAAATAAATTTGGGCTTCTGTAGCAATATCAATTCTACTATTTAAAGTTCTTTGTAATTCAGTATCTATTGCCGAGGTTTTTGGAGCAGAAGAAAGATTACTCATTTGTTCTAAATTCCAAACATCTGCAGCACCTTGAACACTTTGCATGCGTTGTATAACAGCTTGATTTTTTCTTTCTTCAGCTTGTTCTTTTTTTAAACGTTCAGTTTCATCAGCTCGTCTACTTCTATCGCCCGTCATTAATACTTGTAACGCAGCCATAGTAGGATTCATGCCAGTTAAAGGTTTTGGATTATCGTATGCTCCCATATTTTTGTTTTAAATTTTAACCACCTATTACACTACCGATACCACCTAAAAGGTTACTAGCCGCATTGTATTGATTTGCTTCTGCAGCTGCCGCTGCTGTTTGATTACTATAATGTTGTTGTTGTGCGTTGTCTAATAAACCAGCAGCTCTATTCATTTCAGATACTTGTCTATTTTCTCTAGTGCTAAACTCAAATGTTTGACCCATAACATCAGCGTTTTGCAAACGTTGTTGTTCTGCCATTTTTTGTTCTTGTAGTTTTTGAGCTCCTTTAGCAACTAATTTATCGTTAGCAGCTTCTTGTAATTGTATACTAGCGCTAATTCCTTTTTTACTTTGTAACGCCGCTTGAGCCAAAGCTGTTGCTCCACCGGCTCCTGCACCAGTAGCCCTCAATGTATCTAAGGTATTAGCTAAGGCTATATCTGATTGCTCTGCTTGAAATTCAGCTGCTTGAGTAGCAACCCCAAGGTTCTCATAAGGATTACTTAATTCACCACTGGTATCAGTTACATTAGCGTAAGGATTTATAATAGGCTGTCTACCATCTTCTAAAGTTTGTAGTTCTCTTGCTAGTCTATCTCTTTCGTTTTTAGAGTCTCTAGCTCTAGCCCTAGCACTTGATGCCGCTTTTCCTGCTCCGACCATACCTATTATACCTTGGCCTATTGTTGCTGCTCCCATATTAATTTATTTTGTTTTGTATATTATATTATGTTTTTCTTTACTAATAATATAATTAAGTTCTTTTAATTTATTTAAAACTTTATCATAAGGTGTCGTACACCATACTCCTTCAGCGCCTTGCTTAAAACATTTTTTAACAGTTTTATCTATTAACAATGTTATAATTTCTGATCTGTTTTCTTTTTTATAATTTGGATCTGCAATTAAATAATCACAATACCAAACTGGTGAGTTTGTTTTAAAAATAAAAACACCTGCTATTATTTTTTCGTCAACAACCGCAACTAAGCCTTGTTTGTCAAATGGTAAAAGTAATGTGTTTAAAGGCTTACCACTATAATGTTGCCACCACAAACTTAATAAAGGTATGTCTTTGTTTTCGTTTAATTCTCTTATAGAGATTAAGTGTTTCATTTAATTTTATTTAATAAGATGATTCTATATATTTTGTACTTACTGCAAATAATTCATTAGTTCCTGTTTGCCCGCCTCCAACTAAATTTGTAGCTGATAATCTTATAGTTGCATAAAATCCTTTAACCCCAGATATGTCTTTACCAAAGATAATCTCACCTTGATTTACGGTGCTAGTGTTTATTAAATTTGCAAAATATTTGTTTTCTTTTGCTTTA
>Ga0206125_10004168_pt1 | contig 13076 bp, 10 predicted proteins | sample Helgoland_Spring_4_FD_148598 | JGI IMG/M metagenome (GOLD analysis project Ga0206125, IMG submission 148598) | Pelagic subsurface seawater microbial communities from Kabeltonne, Helgoland, North Sea - Helgoland_Spring_Bloom_20160331_1 | ecosystem: Environmental > Aquatic > Marine > Epipelagic ... | reverse complement strand
TATTCACCGGCGCGACGCACCAGACAGTCGAGCAGTGGAATTAAACTCTCACCACCCTCGAGACCAAAACGCTTGGTGCCCGGGTATTTTGAATCCAGATGTTTTTCCAGACCCTCGGCAGCGGTTAGGCGGCTGAGTACATCGAGTCGCGCCTCGTCACCATAGGTCGGTTTGGAGCGCACGCTTTCAAAGCGCTGGGCCAACCACTGCTTCTCGGCAAACGAGGTGATATGCATATACTCGGCGCCAAGGCTGCCGCAGTAGGTCTCTTCAAGAGACTCAACAATCTCACGCAGAGTGGCTTCCTGCTTGCCGATATAGAGTGGGCTGGTTTGGAATGTGGTATCCAGGTCGGCTGGCGTCAGACCGTGGAAATGCAGATGCAGATCGGGCACATCTTCACGAATCATCAATCCCAATGGATCGAGATTGGCTTTCTGGTGTCCACGAAAGCGGTAGGAACTGATTAACTGAACAACCTTAACCTGCTTGCGCTCATGCTCCAGGTGTATACCACCGGAACCAGGTGCGGGGGTTGGGCGCGCCTGGCGGCGGCCAAGCAATTCAAAGTGCTGAACGATAGTGGCGTGAGAGATATCCGGTGCGACACTGCCATTGGTGCGCGGCAGCGTGTCGAAGAAGCTGCTCCACTCTTCGGGAACGCCATTGCGATCATGGAGGTACGTATCATAGAGATCTTCAATGTACGCAGCATTACCACCAGAGAAGTGGGAGGAGCGTAGAAAGTGCTCCATAGGGCCCTCAGGCATTGGTGGTATTCCTCATATCTTATTAATCAATTAAACCGTTAAATTAGCGGGCACTGTGCCTGCCCGCGCATTCTATCCTTAAGTAGCACTATTTATCAGCATATTTCTGATATGACCGATCGCTTTCGTAGGATTTAAGCCTTTAGGGCAAACCTGAACGCAGTTCATGATGCCGTGACAGCGGAATACACTGAACGGGTCATCAAGATTGGTCAGACGCTCTTCGGTCGCTGTATCGCGGCTATCAGCTAAAAAGCGATAGGCCTGCAAGAGGCCAGATGGACCGATAAATTTATCCGGATTCCACCAGAATGATGGGCAGGCTGTTGAACAGCAGGCACAGAGAATACATTCATAGAGGCCATCTAATTTGGCGCGCTCTTCCGGTGACTGCAGTCTTTCGATTGCCGGAGCCGGTGAGTTATTGATCATATAGGGCTGAATCTTTTCATACTGGGCGTAGAACTGGCTCATATCGATCACCAGATCACGGATAACCGGCAGACCGGGCAGTGGACGAACAACAAGTTTGTTCTTTTTAACCGCTTCCGACAGCGGCGTGACACAGGCGAGACCGTTCTTGCCAGAGATATTCATACCGTCTGAGCCACAAACGCCTTCGCGACATGAGCGTCGAAATACCAGCGTTGGGTCTTCAGTTTTGAGCTTTTCCAGAACATCGAGAACCATAAGGTCTTTGCCCTGTGTATCTACCTTAAAGTCTTGCATATAAGGCTCTGCATCAACTTCAGGGTTGTAGCGATAAATACTTACATTCAACATAATTCAATCAGCCCCAATTAGTAGGTACGAACTTGTGGTTCAAATGCTTCGCGAGTCTTCAGCGTAAAGTTAACACCGCGCTTGCCAACACGTTTTTCAGCGGGGAAAAACACCGAGTGACACAACCAGTTTTCATCGTCGCGCTCTTTGAAATCATCGCGGGCGTGTGCGCCGCGGCTCTCGGTACGCGCTTCAGCAGTAATTGCCGTCGCCTCTGCAACCTCAAGTAGATTTTGTAACTCCAGAGCTTCAATACGCGAAGTGTTGAAAGCATTACTCTTGTCATCCAGAGCAACGTTCTCGATGCGTGGGCGCAGCTCTTCAAGCTTCTTGATGCCCTCTTGCATATAGTCACCACGACGGAATACACCGAAGTAGTTCTGCATAATCGTCTGCAGTTCAGTGCGCAGATCCGAGGCCTTTTCGCCATCGCTAGAGCCGTTAAGACGGTTTAAACCCGCCATCGCCGCTTCAATATCCGCTTCACTGGCATCCTTAAGGTTGATACCCTCACGCAGCTGCTTCTCAATAAACATACCCGATGCACGACCAAATACCACCAGATCGAGCAGTGAGTTACCGCCGAGGCGGTTAGCACCGTGAACAGAAACACAGGCAGCTTCACCACAGGCGTAAAAACCTTCGATGACCTGATCATTGCCTTCTTTATCAATGGTCAGTGCCTGACCATCAACATTGGTTGGAATACCACCCATCATATAGTGACAGGTTGGAACCACTGGGATTGGCTCTTTAACCGGATCGGCGTGAGCAAAGGTGCGCGACAGTTCGAGAATACCCGGCAGCTTGGCATTCAGTGTCTCTTCGCCAAGATGATCGAGCTTAAGGTAAACATGATCGCCGTCGGGGCCACAGCCACGGCCTTCAAGAATCTCCAGCACCATAGAGCGGGCAACCACATCGCGGCCAGCCAGATCTTTGGCATTGGGGGCATAACGCTCCATAAAGCGCTCACCATCTTTATTGATTAGATAGCCACCCTCACCACGACAACCTTCTGTGACCAGCGTACCCGCACCGTGAATACCGGTTGGGTGGAACTGCCACATCTCAATATCCTGCACAGGGAAGCCCGCGCGCAGCGCCATACCAATACCGTCGCCAGTACAGATATGTGCATTAGTGGTAGAAGCGTAGATACGCCCTGCACCGCCGGTGGCGAATACAGTGGCTTTAGATTTCACATAAACCGTTTCACCGGTTTCAATATTGATAGCAACAACACCCACTACAGCATTATCGGCGTTCTTTACAATATCGACGGCAAACCATTCGTTAAGGAATGTGGTTTCGTTTTTCAAATTGCCCTGATAGAGGGTGTGCAACAACGCGTGACCAGTTCGATCCGCCGCCGCACAGGTTCGAGCAGCCTGACCGCCCTTACCAAAATCCTTAGACTGACCACCGAACGGACGCTGATAAATACGCCCCTCTTCAGTACGAGAGAAAGGTAGACCCATATGCTCCAGCTCAAAGATCGCCTCTGGGCCGGTCTGACACATATACTCAATCGCTTCCTGATCGCCAATATAGTCAGAGCCTTTAATAGTGTCATACATATGCCACTGCCACTGATCATTGGGATCGTCACTGGCGATGGCACAGGTGATACCACCCTGAGCAGATACCGTGTGCGAACGGGTTGGAAATACTTTGGTAATTACTGCTGTTTTATAACCGGATTGCGCCAACTGAAGTGCGGCACGCATACCAGAACCGCCACCACCGACGATTACGGCATCAAAACTCATCGTTCTAATGTTAGCCATTTACTTAAATTCCCCAGAGAATATCGATAGCCCAGAGCACGTAGAGCAATGTAATTGCAATCATGCCCAACTGAAAAAAGATACGGATTGCAGTGGCCTTTGGCCCAATCAATCTGACCGTTATATAGTCAGTCAAAACACACCACATCCCAATCCATGCATGAGCAGCAATCGAGAGTATGGTAATTAGGCTATACATACGCATGGGCAGTGAACTATTTAACTCAGCCCACTGCGCGTAATCCAAATTAGGATTAGCAAAAAAGTAACCGACAATAAACACCAGATAAGAGGTCATTACCCAGGCGCTAATGCGTTGAATCATCCAATCGGACAGGCCACTGCGGCCAAGACTAGTCACTGAAGTAACCATTATAGAATCCACCAGGTAATAAGAGCGATAACAACAACCGCCAACACCACTGCCGCCCAGGCACTATTGCGGCCGCTTTCAAAAGAGTCCTCACCGACCCCGAAATCCATAATCAGATGACGGATACCAGCGATGGCGTGATAGGCCAGAGCAGCGAGACTGCCCCAGATAATAAACTGACAAACTGGATTGTTAAGCGTCTCAGCCAACTGGTCAAAGCTCGACTCTGAGGCGAGGCTGCTCTCAAGCATCCATAAGAATATGGCTACAGCAAAAAATAAAATCACACCTGAAACACGATGCAAAATAGATACATAAGATGTAATTGGAAGTTTTATAGTTCCAACATCAAGATTTACAGGTCTTTTATTATCCACGGCGGGTATTACCTTAAGGTGGTATTCCGAAAAAACGGAGATGAATTTAAAATGATTTCAATTAAAAACAGAATTAAACTAATCTAAGACTGAAAGTTCCAACGGCAGAACATCCAGTAACATGATGGCGCCGCAGTATAATTACAAGACCGCTCAAATTCAATTGAGAATGGTCAAAACTCTAACTATTTTCAGCTTCAGAGCCCTTACATAGCATGAATCTACTTCAAGCCACAGTGAACGTACTTATTTTTACCCATAAAAAACCGTCAGTTCCCATTTCGAGCTATTCAAACGGTGAATAGTGAGTATCCTTTCGGTCCATTTAGCCTTTAAATTAAAGGGCCGAAAGCACTTTGATAGCTGGATTTAGTTGACAATTTGCCGCGAACATCTATAGTTGCAGGCCGGAAATCTCCGCACACAAATCAAGTTATTCCAGAGGATCCTGCATGAGCAATCGTAAAGCGACCCTTTCAATTGAAGGACAGGCTCCTATAGAGCTGCCTATTTTGGAAGGAACATTAGGTCAAGACGTTATTGATATCGGCACACTCGGGGCACACAATATATTCACCTACGACCCTGGTTTTTCGGCAACTGCTGCCTGCCAATCAGACATTACCTATATCGACGGAAACAAAGGTGTTCTGCTACATCGCGGATATCCCATCGAACAACTCGCTGAAAAATCTGATTACCTGGAAACCTGTTACCTGCTTCTCGAAGGCGCACTGCCAAACGCAGAGCAAAAAGCTGAATTTGAAAACACCATTAAATATCACACCATGGTTAACCGTTCGGTTGAGCTGTTTATTAGCGGCTTCCGCTATGACGCTCACCCAATGGCTATGATGTGTGGTGTCGTAGGTGCAATGTCGTCGTTCTATCACGACTCACTGGACATCACTAACGAAGAACACCGTAAAATCTCTGCACACCGTTTGATTGCAAAGATTCCAACGATTGCCGCCATGTGTCACAAGCACTTTACCGGCCAGCCGTTTATCTACCCAGACAACTCTCTCTCATACTCAGAGAACTTTCTGCATATGATGTTTGGCACGCCCTGCGAGCCCTACAAAATAGAACCTGCTATCGCCAAGGCGATGGACCGTATCTTCTTACTGCACGCAGATCACGAGCAAAATGCTTCGACATCTACTGTGCGCTTGGCTGGCTCCACTGGCGCCAACCCATTCTCCTGTATTGCAGCAGGTATTGCCGCACTTTGGGGCCCCGCACATGGCGGCGCCAATGAAGCAGTACTGGATATGCTTGAAGAGATTGGTCACGAAGACAACATTGAAGCCTATGTTGCTAAAGCTAAGGACAAGAGCGATCCATTCCGTTTGATGGGCTTTGGTCACCGGGTTTACAAAAACCACGACCCACGAGCGACTGTCATGCGTCAGAGCTGTGATGAAGTACTTGAAGTGCTTGGCCTGGAAAATGACCCACTGTTCCGCTTGGCTAAGAAACTTGAGAAAATCGCCCTGGAAGATGAGTATTTTGTCAGCAAGAAGCTCTACCCCAACGTTGATTTCTACTCCGGCATTATTCTTAAAGCACTGGGTATTCCCGTTGAGATGTTTACCGTAATCTTCGCCACAGGTCGAACTGTAGGCTGGATTTCACACTGGAACGAGATGATTACTCATCCCTACCGTATCGGTCGTCCACGCCAGTTATACACTGGTGCTGATGTTCGCGATTACGCAGAAGTGGAAGATAGATAAGCCTCGAAATTCGAGCAATAAAAAAGGCAGCTTCGGCTGCCTTTTTTGTCTCCCTCTTTGTCATTCTGAGCCCACTACCCACCTATCATCCTGAACCCACTACCCACCTGTCATCCTGAACCCACTACCCACCTGTCATCCTGATCCCACTACCCACCTGTCATCCTGAGCCCACTACCCACCTGTCATCCTGAGCCCACTACCCACCTGTCATCCTGAGCCCACTACCCACCTGTCATCCTGAGCGAAGCCGAAGGATCCCAACACAAACCAAGAGATTCTTCACTTACGTTCAGAATGACCGATAGCTAGCATTAATCACATTACAGGCCCAGAATGAAACCGAAACTCCGTATCCGGCTGCTCAACCAATTCCCCCTCACGCTGAGCAATCTCAGCAATCCGATCATCGATAGAAACATCACCCGCCAGCGTCTTCGCTAGACGCAAATAATCCTGATAATGGCGCGCTTCAGACTTCAATAGCGACCGGTAAAAAGCCTCCAGCTCCTCATCCAGATAAGGCGCCAATTTGGCAAAGCGCTCACAGGAACGAGCCTCGATAAACGCACCAATAATTAGTATATCCACCAATTTATGAGGGTCTTTATTGCGCGCCATATCGCGCAATCCTGCAGCATAGCGAGAAGCTGATACATGTACATAAGTAATCTTACGACGCTTCATCAACGCAATAACCTGCTCAAAATGGCGCATCTCCTCACGAGCAAGACGGGACATTTTATTTAGCAGGTCAAAATTATCGGTATAGCGATTGATAAGACTTAGAGCCGTACTCGCCGCCTTCTTTTCACAGTTAGCGTGATCAATAAGCATTAGGGATTGATTTTCCAGCGCATTTTCAACCCAGCGATCCGGTGTCGGACAGGGCAAGAAGGCATTGATCTCATCTAGGGCTGAAGCTGTGGATACGGGCATTTAATACTCTTATATTTTTTATTAATTCGTTACTCAACTCTGACATTCTTGCACGCCAAACTGTCATCCTGAGCGAAGTCGAAGGACCTCAAACCATGAGATTCTTCACATAGGTTCAGAGTGACAGATAGCTGCGCAAGTTATTCCGCATTCTCCAAAAACTCTTTAACAGCCGCATTGTGCTCACCATCAACCTGCTGAATCATCGGCCGCTCAGACATCAGCTGCAACCAATCCCTCAAACCATCAACTTCGTCGACTATATTCCAACCCCAGACCTTTCTTGCCACAGGCACCGCAGTTTTAAACACGTAATAGGCAAAAAAGTCAGCCATAGTAATCTCTTCGCCGAGCAGATAGGGAGAAAACTTGCTCAACCTCTGCATGGCCGCCAAGCCCTTAACCATAACCGGCTTAACCTCATCGGCAACCGCCTGATTTAGCTCGCGACCAAAAAACACATAGCCCAACAGCCGAGCGGACTCAATCGCCACATACAGCTCAACCACCTTGATCAACTGCGCCATCTGCGCGCGACGAAAGCTATCACTATCAGTCATTGGAAGCTCGGGAATACAGCTCTCCAAAAAACCCATAATCGCCGTGGTCTCACTTAAATAGCCCTCATCAACCTCAATGCAGGGAATTTTACCCATCGGGCTCAGCTCGAGAAATGGCTCGCTGTAGGTTGGGCCTATAGGAATCTCTTCAAAGTCAAAACCCTTCTCCAAGAGAAAGGCTTTAACCATTGCGTAGTAATTGCTTAGGGGTGCACCGTAGAGTTTGATCATAATTAGGCTTCCAATTCCATATTCAAAATTTGTTAATCGTTTTAACAAGTATAGCGGTTAGCGGTAAATCGTTAAAAGAGCCATTCAAAAAAGCACTGAAAAAAACCTGTAAAAAACTATTTTAAACCCGAGCATTCATTGAAGAATAACTGTAATAAGAGATATAGATAAAAACAGCCTACAGTGATAACCGCTATAAGTGTCTGCTATATAAAGCCCACCACTCAAACCAACCTCTCAATAGAAATTATTTCAATATATTTAACAATAACTTAACAGCATTTTTTAATTTAAACCCCCATCTAAACTCAAGCCAACCTGAATGCATAACCACCTGTAAATAAACTACAAATTCACGTACAATGGCGCTCCGTTTTCAAGGCCGTTTTCCGGAATTGAAGCAAACAATTACTTTTAAAACCACAGGAGAAACCAGCCGTGCTAGAAGCCTATCGTGCTCACGTCGCTGAACGTCAATTAGAGAATATTCCACCAAAACCACTGAATCCAGAATGGACCGCGGGTCTGGTTGAACTATTAAAGAACCCTCCTGCTGGCGAAGAAGAATTTCTGCTCGACCTGATTGCCAATCGCGTACCCCCGGGCGTAGACGAAGCTGCCTATGTTAAGGCGAGCTTTTTAAGCGCTATCGTTAACGGCGAGTCAAGCTCTCCACTGATCGACCGCAGCGCTGCTGTAACATTGCTGGGCAACATGCACGGCGGTTACAACGTCGCTACATTGGTTAGCCTGCTTGACGATGCAGAACTATCAAGCCAAGCCGCCGAAGAATTAAAAAGCACCCTTCTGGTATTTGATGCCTTCCACGATGTCGCCGAAAAAGCTGACACAGGCAACGCAGACGCCAAAGCAGTAATGCAATCTTGGGCAGACGCCGAATGGTTCACCAACAACGATGCCGTACCCCAGAGCATCAAAGTTGCCGTGTTTAAAGCCACCGGCGAAATCAACACAGACGACCTCAGCCCGGCACAGGATGCCTGGTCGCGTCCCGATATCCCTCTCCATGCCCGCGCTATGTTTAAAATGACTCGCGATGGCATGCACCCAGAAAAGCACGGCGAAATTGGTCCCATGACCCAGATCGACGAGCTGAAAGCCCGCGGACTGCCAGTTGCCTTTATCGGCGACGTGGTTGGAACAGGCTCATCTCGTAAGTCAGCTACAAACTCAGTATTGTGGTTCTTCGGTGAAGATATGCCCGGCGTACCCAACAAGCGCTCTGGCGGCATCTGCTTCGGCAGCAAAGTAGCCCCAATCTTCTTTAACACCATGGAAGATGCCGGCGCCCTAGTCTTTGAAGCCCCAGTAGACAACATTGCCAATGGCGACGTGATTACCATCTTCCCTTACGAGGGCAAAATCCTTAACGAAGCTGGCGAAGTCGTTTCAGAATTCGAACACAAATCAGAAGTTATTCTCGATGAAGTTCAGGCCGATGGCCGAATCAACCTGATCGTAGGCCGTGGTCTTACTCAACGTGCTCGCGAGCATATGGGACTGGCACCATCCGACGTATTCCGTCAGCCAACCGCCCCCATTGAATCTGACGCTGGCTTCACCCTAGCCCAGAAAATGGTGGGTAAAGCCTGTGGCACCGACGGCATTCGCCCCGGCACCTACTGCGAACCGAAGATGACTACTGTCGGTTCACAAGATACCACCGGCCCCATGACCAGAGACGAACTAAAAGACTTGGCTTGCCTAGGCTTTTCAACCGACCTAGTGATGCAGTCATTCTGTCACACAGCGGCCTACCCCAAGCCCGTTGATATCAGCACCCAGCACAGCCTGCCCGACTTTATTATGAACCGTGGTGGTGTATCTCTGCGTCCCGGTGACGGCATTATTCACAGCTGGCTGAACCGCATGCTATTACCAGACACCGTAGGTACTGGCGGAGATTCCCACACAAGATTCCCGATGGGCATTTCATTCCCCGGCGGTTCCGGTCTGGTCGCTTTCGCAGCAGCCACCGGCGTTATGCCACTGGATATGCCTGAGTCTGTGCTAGTGCGCTTTAAAGGCAAAATGCAGCCCGGCATTACACTGCGTGATCTAGTCCATGCCATTCCCTACTACGGCATAAAAGAAGGTCTGCTGACCGTTGAGAAGAAAGGCAAAAAGAACTTCTTCAGCGGCCGTATTCTAGAAATTGAAGGCGAAGGTATTGAAAGCCTCACCGTTGAACAAGCATTTGAATTATCTGATGCCTCAGCCGAGCGTTCAGCTGCCGGTTGTACCATCAAGTTAAGCGAAGATTCCGTTGCCGAGTACCTGCGCTCCAACGCCACTCTGCTGCGCTGGATGATCGCCGAAGGCTATGGCGATGTTCGCACCCTAGAGCGTCGTGTACGCAAAATGGAAGAGTGGTTGGCCGAGCCAACATTGATGGAAGCCGATGCTGACGCAGAATATGCTGCCATCATCGAGATTGATCTGGCCGACATTAAAGAACCAATCGTCTGCTGCCCGAACGATCCAGATGACGCAAAGCTTCTTTCTGACGTTCAGGGCGACAAAGTCGACGAAATCTTTATCGGCTCATGCATGACCAACATTGGTCACTTCCGCGCCGCAGGTAAGCTCCTAGACGAAGCCGGTTCAGTAGACTCCAGATTCTGGATCTGCCCACCGACACGTATGGATGCTCACACGCTCATGGAAGAAGGCTACTACAACATCTACGGTAAAGTTGGTGCTCGTACAGAGATGCCAGGCTGCTCACTGTGTATGGGTAACCAGGCACGGGTACTAGCAGGCGCTACTGTACTCTCGACTTCTACCCGTAACTTCCCCAACCGTTTGGGTGATGGCGCCAATGTTTATCTGGCATCCGCAGAGCTTGCGACAGTCGGTGGTATTCTCGGTCGACTACCAACCGTCGCCGAGTATATGGAATACGCCAGCAAAATTGATTCAATGTCTGCAGAGGTTTACAGCTATATGAACTTCGATCAGATCGAGTCATTCCAGAAGTCAGCAGAGGAAGGCAAGTTGATTGCAGCGCAGCAGATTGTTGAGGTGACCGGAGCTTAAAGCTCCGGTCATCCTGAGACGCAAAGCGTCGAAGGATCTCAAGGAGATTTCTCCCTTTAGTCGAAATGACAAAGACAATAAAAAACCCCGCTTTTGCGGGGTTTTTTATGGCGTAACCAATATTCTAAATTTAAGCCAACGCCGACCGCAACGCCAACGCTTTCTTCACAAACTTCTCTGACTGGGCAGCGCCACTCTGATACACCTTTTGCCCGGCACTATCAGTCACAGCACCCAGCTGCGCCATAATCGCCTCAGGGGTCTGCTCATCCGGTGGCAGAATAATACCCTCCGTCTCATAGATCTGCGTGCTGGCATAACCACCGGCACCGGCGCAAAGAATCAATCGGTTAGGTGAGTCTTTATGGCAAAGCGTCAATAGACCTGCAGTAACAGCCTCAGGCTTCATCAAATCCAATGCCTCTTCATCAATACCCAGATCCGTGGTCATACGGGTCGCCGCTGCAGGGGCCAGAGCATTCACTTTAATGCCATATTTCTGCCCTTCCAGCACCAGCGTATTCATAAAGCCCACCACCGCCATCTTGGCGGCACCATAGTTGGACTGACCAAAGTTGCCGTACAGACCGCTGGACGAAGTGGTCATGACAATGCGCCCATACTCCTGCTCACGCATAATCTCCCACACTGCCTTGGTGCAGTTAACACTACCCTTAAGATGCACGTCCATGACAATATCAAAATCTTTCAGGTCCATTTTGGCAAAGGTTTTATCGCGCAGAATACCGGCATTATTCACCAGAATATCTACCCGGCCCCAGGCTTCCATGGCCTGGGCCACCATCTGCTCAACCTCGGCAAACACTGCCACATTGGCGCCATTGGCAATGGCATCGCCACCGCGCTCTTTGATCAGAGCCACCACTTCCTGAGCGGCCTCGGACGAACCACCACTGCCATCACGGGCGGCGCCCAGATCATTGACCACCACCTTGGCACCGCGCTCCGCCAGCGCCAGCGCATGGGCGCGTCCCAAACCATTTCCTGCACCAGTGACTATAGCCACCTGATTATCAAACCGAACTGTCATACTGTCCTCCTTAACAGACTTCAAATAAACCGGCAGCACCCATGCCACCGCCCACACACATAGTAATCACCACATATTTCACACCGCGGCGCTTACCCTCAATCAAGGCATGGCCAACCATGCGCGCGCCACTCATGCCAGAGGGGTGGCCAATTGAAATAGCCCCACCATTCACATTGAGTCGTTCATTGGGAATGCCCAGCACATCGCGAATATGCAGTACCTGCACCGCAAAGGCCTCATTGAGCTCCCACAGGCCAATATCATCCATGGTCAAACCATGAATTTTTAATAATTTGGGAATTGCCCAGATTGGACCAATACCCATTTCATCCGGTTCGCAACCCGCCACTGCCATACCGCGATAAATACCCAAGGGGGTTAGGCCACGCTGTTCGGCTAACTTGCGCTCCATTAATACCGAGGCCGAAGCACCATCTGAAAGTTGCGAGGCATTACCTGCCGTAATCGATCCGCCTTCGATAACGGGGTTTAAACCCGATAAATTTTCTAGCTGTGTCTGTGGGCGATTGCCCTCGTCTTTTGCTTGCGTCACTTCGGCAAAGCTGGTTTCTTTGGTCTCTTTGTTGAACACCATTTTGGTTGTGGTGACTGGCACAATCTCATCATCAAACTTGCCCGCCGCCTGCGCTGCTGCCGTGCGCTGCTGGCTCTGCAAAGCGTATGCATCTTGCAGCTCGCGGCTGATGCCATAGCGCTTGGCGACGACCTCAGCAGTTTGTAACATGGGCATATAGATTGCCGGGGCCATCTTTAACAGCGCGGGGTCCTCCGCCCGGTAGGCATTCATATGTTCGTTTTGTACCAGCGAGATACTTTCAATACCACCGGCGACAGCCACTTTCATACCATCATGAACAATCTGTTTAGCCGCAGTCGCTATAGCCATGAGGCCAGACGAACATTGGCGCTCTATCGACATGGCTGGAACGGTCACTGGCAAGCCAGCACGCAGAGCAATTTGGCGGGCAATGTTCATGCCCGTGGTGCCCTGCTGCAGACCGCAGCCAAACACGCAGTCTTCAATTTCAGCCAGCTCAATACCCGCGCGACTAACGGCGGCGGCCAGGGGAATGGCGCCCAAACTGGGGCCTTCGAGATTATTAAATGCACCGCGATAGGCTTTGCCGATGGGCGTGCGTGCGGTGGAGACGATAACGGCTTCTGTCATTTTATTGTCCTTAGTGAGTGAGTTTTAGCAGGGTAAAGGCCGCTCAGCAATGGGCCTGAGGCTAGCTCTAATAAGAGTAGACGGAAATCTTGGGTATATGACATTTTTAGCGGCAAAACCCCCACCTTTGGATATCAATTATCTGACCGGAAATACCCACCCACTTGTCATCCTGAGCGCAGCCGAAGGACCTTCTGACGACGAATTGAGA
>Ga0206125_10004167_pt1 | contig 13077 bp, 10 predicted proteins | sample Helgoland_Spring_4_FD_148598 | JGI IMG/M metagenome (GOLD analysis project Ga0206125, IMG submission 148598) | Pelagic subsurface seawater microbial communities from Kabeltonne, Helgoland, North Sea - Helgoland_Spring_Bloom_20160331_1 | ecosystem: Environmental > Aquatic > Marine > Epipelagic ... | reverse complement strand
TTTCAAAATTCCTAACAATGCTAAGTATGCCCGCTATAGCTTTAATCACAAAGGGCCCGACTGGAAGGGAGGCTTTGGCAGAGAGGTCCTCGGTGAGACTTGGGTTAACCACCACGGCCACCACGCGTATGAGGGCTGCCGGGCACGCGCAGAGGCGGGGCAGGAGAGTCACCCTATTATGAAGGGTGTGGGTGAGATTTTTGTCACTTCCGATGTTTATGGTGCCCAGCCTAAGGAGCCATCCACCATTCTCGTGCGAGGCTACGTTACAGAAACACTGAAGTCTGATTCAAAAGATATTGATGCGAAGAACAACCCAGCCCAGCCTGTGGTTTGGACGCGCGAGTTTACGTGGCCCAATGGCAAGACAAGCAAGGTGCTGACCAGCACCATGGGTGCAGGCATTGATCTTCTTGATGACAACCTCCGTCTGCTGCTCGTCAACGCAGCCTACGAGCGTCTGGGGCTCCCTGTGCCGGACAAGGCGGATGCGAGCTTGCCAGCCGGATACAAGCCAAGCTTCTACAAGGTTGGCAAATATCGTCAGGGCTGTACTCCCCAGGATTTCATTAGCGGGGCTAAAGCGCATCAGATGACCGCTTACCCTCTGCCTAATAGGGTAAAGAAAAAGTAGCCTCCGCAGCTAAAATTATTCTGCAGGCTGAGCGAGCTGATCCAGCTGCTCAGCAATCCACTGAGCTGAATCTACGTCACTCGGTGTTGCTTGAATGAGGCGGTTTAGAGCCGTCTTGATTTCATCAGGTTGCTCTTTTTCTGCGTCCACGAAGGTCTTGGTAAACTCAATATCAGAGGGGAGTAAGACCTCATTGCTCGATAGTGCACAAGCGCGTGCGATAGTGTTTTCAAGTTCCCTTACATTGCCAGGCCAACGATGATTCTTGAGATGGTCCATTGCTTCTGCACTGAGTCGCATTGGAGGAATGTTGTTACGCTTGATCGTTAGACGCAAGAAGTGTTCGGCAAGCAAGGGGATGTCATCGGTCCTTGCCCTGAGTGGCGGCAGGTGGATTTCTACTACGTTTAATCGGTAAAATAAATCTTCGCGGAAATTTCCCTTCGCAACTTCTTCTGCTAAGTTTTTATTGGTGGCAGCGACGATACGAACATCAGACTTTTGCATTTCATTGCTGCCTACACGGGTGAATGTGCCATCTTGTAGAACGCGCAACAACTTAACTTGAACAGAGGTTGGCATATCGCCAATTTCATCAAGAAAAAGGGTGCCGCCATCGCATTGTTCGAACAAACCAGCACGGCGGCTGATAGCTCCTGTGAAAGCGCCTTTTTCGTGACCAAACAATTCACTCTCTAGTAGGTTTTCCGGGATAGCCCCGCAGTTAATAGCAATGATATCTCTTTTGGATCGTGGGGAGTATTCATGGATTGCGTTGGCTACGAGCTCTTTGCCCGTGCCACTCTCACCTGATACAAGTACGGGAGCATCAGTTCTTGCGACGCGGCCGACAATCTTGAAGACATCCTGAAGTGCTCGTGAATTGCCAATGATCTTCACTTTGCCTTGTGGGGTGTCAACGGATGACTTGGAGTCGGAGGCGGTTCTGCGTTGATCGAGTGCGCGGAGTGCATTTTCTGCCACAGGTCTGAGCTCAAAAGTGAGAGACTCTTTTTTGAGAATATCTTGTGCCCCTTGTTGGGTAGCCTCAATGACTTGTGAGGTGGTTGGGAAGCCATCTGTAAGTATGACTAGAATTCCAGGGTGAGCAGCCCGAATACGGCGCAGTAAGACAAGGCCATCAAAAGGCTGCAAAGGAATGTCAGCAATCACCAGATCTACATCGGTGGTGTCACAGACTTTTGCCGCTTTTTCGGCATGATCACATCGTAGAATGCGTAGGCCCTTGGCATCAAGGTGCTTGGTTGCCCATTCTAGATAGTCGATATCTGAATCGACCAAGAGGATTGTTTGCTCGGTGGAGGTCTCGGACACAGGTAAGAAATTTTATATTAGACGGCGCCAAATCGACGATGACGGCGGGCGTATTCTTCGACGGCATCTTTGAGGTCTGGCTCGCGGAAATCTGGCCAATTCTTCGGGCTAATAAGAATTTCAGAATATGAAATTTGCCACAGTAAGAAATTAGAGATTCGCTGTTCGCCAGAGGTTCTGATCAGAAGGTCTGGATCAGGGAATTGAGAGGTATAGAGGTGATCGGCGAAAAGTTTATTGTCGATATCGTTAGGGTTGATCTCACCAGCGGCTGCCTTTGTTGCAATTGCACGCGCCGCATCAGTGATTTCTTCACGTGAGCCGTAGGAAAGGGCAAGGATAAGATTGAGACCAGTATTACTTTGTGTGTCAGCAGTGGCCTGCTCTATTTGCTTACGACACTTCTCTGGAAGTAGATCGTGGCGGCCAATACTGTGAAAGCGAACGTTTTGCTTAAGCATATCTGGAAGCTTTTCTCTGAGAAATTTCTCGAGAAGGTCCATCAGTGCGTCGACTTCTTTTTTAGGCCGTTTCCAGTTCTCCGATGAGAAGGCATAGAGGGTAAGATATTCAACACCTAGTTTCTGGCAGGTATCAACTGCGGCTTTGACTGACTTCGCACCCGCACGATGACCTTCAGCGCGTGGGAGGCCACGTGCATTGGCCCAACGGCCATTACCATCCATGATGATAGCGATGTGGCGAGGTATGTCGTGGCTACTGTCCATATGCGTGGAGGTTTTGCACGGATAGTTTGCGCTCAGATTTCACAAGGTGCAAGCCCAGAGCGCGCACTTAAGAAGATAAAAATATAATATGCCTAGCTGTCAGTGAGCGTCTAGGTGAATATTTTACGTCGCCCAGGAGGCTTGAGAATCGCGGCAATACAAAGTCCAGCCAGCGTCCAGCAGATAAACGGGTCGAGGATGTGGACCAAAACACGAGAGCCGGGGAGCTCAAACCAGTTCCAAAAGGGAAGTGTAGAGCTCACGCCCGCGAACAAGCCCATAATGATCCCCACAGATGCGCGAGAAATGAAACGCGAGGCTTTGATCTTATATACCGTAACAGCAAGAATCAGAGAGCTAAGAAATTGTATGATGAAAGAGCGAACCAAGTGATTATTGAGAATCCATGGCTGATCGAGTTCCCCAGGGCGAATCACGGCGTATACCAATGGCCCCTCGGTAATGGCTTTGGCATCGAGGCCTTTTGCCCCGCGCCTTGGCAGCATGTAGATGCCATGTTCGGGTGTGTTTTCTTTGATGGCTTTGGACATTGCGGCATCGTCTTTGAACGTCCCCATTTGGTGCCATGGAAGTAGCTGCCATGATGCGAATCCCCAAAGAAATGCGACGAGAGCTCCAACACAAGTAGCGATCAAAAGTCTCTTCATAATGTTTATATTAAAATGATTAGCATATACGTAGCATTTTTTCCTAAGCTTGTCAGTACAAGAAATTGAGGTGTATCAGCGTCGATAGGAGATCAGTGAATTACAGTTGCGGTACACATCAGGACTGGGTTATGCCCAGCCATGCTCAATGTCGTTCTCGTAAATCCAGAAATACCTCACAACACGGGGGCAGCAGGTAGGCTATGCCTTGCGACAGGCGCCAGACTGCACTTGGTCAAGCCGCTAGGTTTTTCAATCGATGACCGTCAGGTCAAACGTGCTGGGCTGGACTACTGGAAAGATGTGGATCTGCACCTATGGGAGGACTGGGAAGAGTTCTCTGCTTCGATAGCCTCAGATGCAGGAGTTTATTTGCTCACGACCAAGACAAATCAATCCTACTGGCATGCTGAATTTAGAGACGGCGACTACATTGTCTTTGGCCCAGAGACCCGTGGACTTCCCGAATCAATGCTGGAGCAACGTGCAGGGCGGTGTTTGACGATACCGATGAAGGAGGGTTCGACACGAAGCCTGAACCTAGCGACCACGGTAGGTATCGTACTTTATGAGGCTGTTCGGCAAACAGCAGATTTGTAAATTTAGCCAATGAGAGCTAGTCGCCAGGTTTGGCGGCCTCTTCAAATACTGGTATTTGCGAGTCCTCTGGATCAGTGAAAAATGAACCGACATCTTTCGAGGTGATAAAGAGAAATAATCCCATGATCATCAGCACAAATGCGCTTTGAACAATCTCTAGCACTCTTGGTTGAACGGGGCGGCGTGCGATAATTTCTAGGAGTGAGAGTGTGATGTGCCCACCATCAAGCACAGGGAAAGGGAGCATATTGAGAATGGCGAGGTTGATGTTGAAAAGCACGGTAAAGCTAAGTGCCATTTTCCAGCCATCGGGTGAGGTAAGCATTTGGTAGTATCCTTTGCCAATACCGATAGGGCCGGCGAGGTGCTGGACTCCGACGTCGGATTGGCTAGAGATAACCTTGGTGATGGTGGTATACATGATGCCGACACTGTGCTCGATTTGCGCCCATGCGGTGGGGTAGGTGATAGTGGAGGTGACTAATTCAGGATCAGGCCCTGGCATGATACCAAAGCTTGGCTCACTGCCCTCTGGGCTGATCGGTTTACTGGCGGTGAGGGAGAAACTTTGCTCGTTACCATCGCGAAGCACGACGATAGTTGCGGGCTCTCCTGAGAGTTCAGCATCAACAATATGCTGGAAAGTTTGGGCTTTCTTACCATTGACGGTGAGAATCTCATCTCCTGATTGTAGTCCGGCAATCTGGGCGGGGCTGTGCTCTATGAGCTCACCTACGATGGTGCGGTAGCCCATCATAATGCCGACTTGGCGCATAGCCCTGCGATCATACCAAGCGGTGTCAGGAATGTGATAGCCAGATTTGACGATGATAGGCTCTGCCAAACCGTTACGCTTTACCGTGAACTCGATTGTCTTGCCTTCACTGAGCATGATGTTTTCACTGATTCCCGTGTCGGTATCGCCTCGCCAGCGGTCTACTTCAATGCCATTGACGGCAAGAATTTGGTCGCCCTCTTGGAAAGCTGGCTGAGCATCGGCCGCAGGCTTATCAGGCATGATGTAGCCAACAGTCACGCTATTCATCTTGTAGCTTGGCTTACCTATCCCCCAGACAGCGAATGCGGTAATTACAGCCAAGAGGAATGAGAAAAGTGGGCCAGCGAAAGCGACGATAATCTTATCGAGCGGCTTAGCAGGAGGTAGGGGCTGGTCTGTTGTATTTTCCCCTTCGATTTTCTCCATGGTTGCCATTTGTGGTAAAGCCACAAAACCGCCGAAGGGAATCCACCCCAGTCCATATTGCACCCCATTGTAGGTCTTGCTCCAAATGGGCTTACCGAACCAAATTTGGAATCGTTCGACCTCTAGGCCGCGCCAGCGGGCAGCAAGAAAGTGACCGAGCTCGTGGACAAAAATGATGATGTTGAAAATAAGGATAACAACAAAGATCACGAAGAGAGGCATCAGGATGGACATATATTGGTAGTTTGGTGCGCTGAGTGGATATGAGGCAACTATTAAGTGATGCAATGTAATGGATTTACCGCCTCTGGCAAGCGCGGGATTGCACTCGAGCGATACCTGCCAGCTCGACGGAGGAGATCAAGCATCTCGCCAATACTTATAATAATACTTATCATGGTGAATTTCGTTGTCATGGTAGAGTTGTCTGGGTAGCGTGAAGTATCCATTTATTTTCGTACTTGGATGAACCCAACCCAACCCAAATAACAATGTTAAAAGAATTCAAAGAATTTGCCTTCAAAGGCAACCTCGTAGATATGGCCGTAGGATTTATCCTCGGCGGAGCATTTGCCACTGTGGTGAAAACCTTTGTGGCGAAAGTGATCATGCCGCCACTCGGGCTGTTGCTCGGGGGTGTTGATTTCTCTGATATGAAATACGTGCTCAAAGAGGGAGTTGCGGAGGTCAAAGAGGGAGACAAAGTTGTCACTCCTGCGGTTGATGAAGTGGTCATCGCCTACGGTGAATTCCTCAACGATTTCATTGCCTTTGTGATTTTGGCTTTTGTAGTCTTTATTGTGGTGAAGAAATTCATCGCAGCCTTTGAGAAGAAGGAGGCGGAGAAGCCTGCCGCACCACCAAAGCAAGAAGTCCTGCTTGAGGAGATCCGCGATGCGCTTAAGAAGTAGAGCTTCACTCTAAATCAAATCTTTCCCAAGGCGGTTTGTCATTCGGCAGACCGCCTTGTTTTTTGGAGCTGAGCAACTAAGTCTGTCTAGAGATCAAGCAACTCGTCCATCAGCCGGGCGGTGTGCTCGTGTCCGCCGTCATTGCCCTCACGGGTGGCCCAGCCGGAGAAGCCGATTTCCTTGAGCGCCTTGCGTACCTCGGGCCAGTCAACATCACCTTCACCGAGTTTGCAGAAGCCGCTTTTCACACCCCAGTCCTTGACGTCGAGCTTGACGGTGCGCTTGCCGAGTTTTCGGATCCACTCGTGCGCAGGTGCAAATCTTTGCACATTGCCGATGTCGAAATAGACCCCAACCCAAGGGCTATTGATCTCATCAATATAGCGACAGAGAGACTCCGGGGATTCACAGAATCCGTTCCAGACGGGTTCAATGAGGATTTGGATGCCCAGCTTGCTGGCCAGCGGAATGGTCTTACGTATCTCAGGGATGGAGCGTTGCCAGACGTGGTCGTGGGTTTCATTTGGTCCGGTGACTTTACCGGGAACGAGTAGCACAGAGGATGCGCCAAACTCCTTGGCATCCCTGACAGCCTGTGCCAATGCCGTTTGTCCCGCGGCACGTACTTTGGCATCTGGTGACGAGAGCCGCTTCTGCCAGTGCACCATGTCCACAACTCCGTGAACGGGCATGCCTGAGGCACGGATCATGTCCATGTAGACTGCCTTGTTGGCGATACCGGGGCTGACTCCCTCAACACCGTCAAAGCCAAGTTTCTTAAGTTTTGTCAGTTGCGCCGCCGTGAGCTTGCCATTGGTTTTAACTGCCTTGTAGATGACGCCACGGTTAGTTCCTGTATTGGTCGCTGGCGGGTTTTCTCCGGCCACCGATTTGCCGATGGCAGAAATCGCGCCACCGAGGGCAGTGCTTACAATCGCGGCGGAGCTGGATTGTTTAAGGAAGGTACGTTTGTTCATGGGCTGGGATGTTCAGTGTAGGTGCTACACGTCATAAAGTCTCCGCCTAGTGCATCTACAATTCAAGAAGCAATATCGGGATCATCGTGTGCATGCTCTCAACCCGGGCAAAAATCCATTCACGGATTCCACCATGCGTTGAGTTTCCGGGTGAGCGCGGCAACTTTTTCAGGGTGTTTGTTAGCCAGGCTGTTGCGCTCCATCGGGTCGTCTACCAGATCGAATAGCTGGACTTGCGCGGCAGGTGTGGGCATCTGCCATTCCTTGATTTCCAAATCAGGGTGCAGCTCATGCCAGAGGGTGAGCTTCCAATCTTTCTGTACGCAGGAACGTGAACGGAGACTGTCTTGGGGGCGGTTCACATCGAGCATGTCATGGCCCATGAAGCCGTAATCCCCAAAGCCCTGATCGTCACTGATCAGCACCACCACATTGGGGCGGGATGAATTCTGATTTTGGGCAAGGCATGACCCGGAGCCTGCGTGGGCCAGAGCTAGTAATCCGAGGGCGAGGGTGATTTTGGAGAAGCGCATGCTTCGGTTATTTCAGGGTGATGGTTTTGGAGCTCATTACCTGGACGGGCCCCAGCAGCCCTGACTCGATCAGCGGGGCATCGGGCTCGTTATGGTAGAAGGGGTAGAAGCACCAGGTGACTCTCTGCTCCTTGGGAAGCTGTGCATCCTTGATCAGGCGGTTTTTCCAGACGTTAGTAATCTCAATGGCAACCTTGTTCGCACCCGGCCTGGCGGCATCGGTGATGTCTACCCGGAAAGGAGGCTTCCACAGGACTCCGAGTGGCTGATCATTAACAAAGACTTCGGCGACGTATTTCACATCTCCTAAGTCGAGGTAGATCCTCTGGTCCTCCTTGAGCCGTTCCTGACTGATGTTAATGCCTTTGGTGTAAGTGGCCGTGCCTGAGAAATACTTGATGCCCTCCTCGGAGTGTGTCGTCCATGAAGCGAGCTGATCAAAGGCATGTTGCCCTTCGGGGGCTCCACGCTCTTTCTGGAAGCTGACACTCCAGCCTTGTGGCACGGTTTCCGCTGCGGGGAGGTCGGTAACACTAGCCTGTGCCTTGTTGCCGTCCGCCATTTCAGCCGCGTAGTTGCCGTTTTGCCAGGCGGTGAAGTCAAGGCCGTTGCCTTCTAACAAAACAGGTTGGCCGTCCTTGCTGATCTCGGTCAGCTGGAGCTTGTAATCAACTTGGCGGAAGAAGACAAAGCGTGAGCCGTAGGGATCAATCTTCAGCTTGATGGTCGTGGTCTTGCCATCGTCCACATAGTGACTGAGGTGAGTGATTTCGCCAGTGGCAGGGTCCCAGAGCTCGGGGGCTTTGCCGCTCACGCGGAAGCGCAAGGTTGCCTCTTCCGTCTCCCCGGACTGGCTGGCGATAAAGTAGGCATCGCCCTCACCGATTTTGCGGTGGATGTAGCGGATTTGTTTTTTGGATGTGGCGAAGTCATCCTTGATCTTTTGCTGCTCAGCCGCTGCCTCTTGCCCTGGAAGCGTCGCTGTGAAATCTGGCTGCAGGCTATCTGCGGCGAGAATCTGTTCAAAGCTCTTGCCGGTGATGACGCGGCCTTTGCCGACTTGACGTTCTCCCGGGCCAGAGCCTTCAGGCCAGATTTTTGCCGCGAGCTCTTGGATCTTTTGATCCGCACTCGGGAAATTGTTGAGTGAAGGTGAGCGTGATGGGCGGGGCCCGATCACGGTAGCACCCGCCATAACCAGCTCGTAGACTTTTTCTAGGGCCTCTGGCGTGTAGCGGGCATGGTCAGGAAGTACGAAATAGGCGTAGCGCATACCACTTGGTAAGGCAACCATGCCGTCCTCCACGGTCATCATGTCCAAAATTTCACGGTTACAGACATCATAGTCATAACCCTCGGGCAGAACCGGAAGCATTCTGGTGCGTGGGTTCAAAGCCCCAGGTGCGAAGTACCACGCACTGCCAGGGACATCTTCGCCGTAATAATAACAGACATCGGCAAAGAAGCGTCCTTGGCGCAGCATGAACTGGCATCGCCTCAAGTAGGTGATCCAATCGTGTGCTTGGTCCCACCAGGTGACACTGCGCTGCATGTGCACGCCAAACTGTCCCAAGGTCATGCCAGGCTCACGGTCATCTGGTTGGTGCGCGTAGCAGTGAAAGACAATCTCATTCATGCCCTTGCAGAACTGGCGGTCACCCACAGGCTTTAAGCTATAAGGATGCTGGGTAAAGCCGTCATGATGACCAAAGGAAGTGAAGGCCTCGCAGGAGACTATTTCTTTACCGTAGACATGAGCGGCAACCGCTGCCTCCTTGGTGTTGTCTTGGCCGCCCGGCCATTGTGGGAAGCGTGGGTCTTTTTTGGGCCCTAGCCAGAACTCCCCCTGGGGGATATCCATCTGGCCTTGCACTTGGATTTGGTCACACTGGATCGGGATGCCGATGCCGGGAGCCTCGGCCGAGAGTTTCAGCCCGTAAGGCTTGATGTATTCCCGAAAGGCGCCGTAGAAATTAAACGCAATCAAGTCCCCGATGGTGCGCCGGTAATCCCACAGGAAGCGTTCTGTCTGGTCAACACTGCCGACGAAGCGGCCGGTCAGTGAGGGTAGCCATTTGCGCATGTTGTATCCGCGCCGCTCTTGGAATTCCTCTGGAAATTTTGCTGTCCACGTCTGGCAGCCTGCTTCCCAGCTGTCGATATTCATCTCTGCTAACACTTTGCCAGTCAGTGGCCCCATGCGCTCGAGAGTCTTTTTGACCACTCCCTGTTCCATATGGAAGTGAAGGGCTTCGACACTCATCTTGTCTGTCTCTAGGCCTTTGTTGTGATCTGCAGCCGGATGGATTTCATTGCCGTTGGAGGTATGACCCAATCGCAGGATCGTCCAGTTGCCCTCGGGCAAAGTGTAATCCAGCGTTCCATCAAGATTGAGGTATTCAGTAAGGTCGAGGATCTGATTTGGATTGATGATCTGGTCCTGCGCAACCACTTGTGCTGTGGGATTTGAGATGGTTGGCTGGGTGCGCTGCCGGCCCGCTTTCGTGCGGATCTGGTTGAGGCGGGACGAGAGGAAGTTCACCTCGTAGAGCTTCATGCTGACTTTGGGATTGGGCGCCATCAGTTCGATTTTGACGAAGCGCGCCTTACGTTCAGGGAATCCGTCAATCAATTCCTCTCGTGCAGGATCAAAATGGTTTTGCCAGCGGGTATGAGCGATCAATTGGCGCCATTGTTTACCATCGTCACTGCTGTGTAATTTTAAGACCCGCATCGTGCTGTCTTCCTGTATCTGCATGCTGAGTGAGCGTATGTCAATGGGCTCGGGGAATTCAAATACCACTGTGCGGCTTTGCTCGTCTGCTTTCCAGCGTGGTAGCTCAACAAAGGTGTCGGGATTGCCATCAACCGCGGCTGACCAGTCGATCCCTGCAAGCTCCGAGCTCACCTTCACGTTGAGGGAAGCCAGCCCTTGGTCTTCGCCGGGAAGGGTGGGGTAGGCGAGCACTGCCACTTCACGATAAAAGCCACGGTTCTTGGTTGGCTGGGGAAGCTGGATGGGTGTCTGGTTGTTTCCCTTGGCAAAGTGGTGTCGCCAGACGATGTCCTGCATGGAGAGCTCCGCAGGGACCCACGGCCCGCCGGCAACCCAGCCGACACAACTTCCGAAGCTGAGCTCAAGGCCAAGCCGCTCACATTCTTTCACCGCGTGGTCGACCTTGGTATACCACTGCGGCGTGCCAAAGACATCATCCCCGTGTGTTTCCGGAGGACCGCCCTGGGGCAGATTTACCATGTGGGCTCCCTTGTAGCCCAACTTTTTCATGGCCTCGAGGTCCTTGGTGATGCCGTCAATCGTGATATTATCATTGAGCCAGTGCCACCAGGTGCGCGGGCCATACTCAGGGGCGGGGTCGGCAAATCCTTGCTCGAGGCTGTCCGGACTTGTGTTCTGCGCAGGATCACAGTGGCCTGCAGTGAGCATGCCGAGTGTGGCTAATGAGCAGAAGAAGGATACGCAGCGGAGTGATTTAAAATTTGCCATGTCAATTATTATTGGGGAGCGAACTTAGTCGACTTAGAGTGTGGTGCAAATACACGTTCTGATTAAAATTTTATACAAAATGACCATCGAGAGGCGAGTGCGAAGCCGTGCTTATTCATTATTGGGCTCCGTAATGCCCAAAGCGAAATTTCTTCAGTTCCGGAACACGGCGTTCGCGTCGAATGATGGACTCAAGCTTGGCAACAACGTCGGGATGAGCTTCAGCAACGTTATGCTTCTCAGAGATGTCCTGGTCCAGATTGTAGAGCTTTAGTGGGGCGTTGGGATTTTTTATCAGCCCCCGCTTGATTCCTTTCCACTTGCCCGTGCGCACCGCGGTCTGGCCACCGTAGCCGGCAAAATCCCAGAACAGGAATTCGTGTGCTTGCTGTTTGGTGGCCTTGCCGCTCAGTAGCGGTAGCAGGCTGATGCCGTCTGACTGGTCATCAAAGCGTGTGCCGGCGATGGCGGCCAGCGTGGTGGGAAGGTCGTAATGGGCGCCAAGATGCTCGGAGACGGCGCCCGGGGCAATCTTGCCGGGCCAGTGCACGATCATCGGCACCCGGATGCCTCCTTCGTAGAGCTCACCTTTAAGTCCACGCAGCTTACCGACACTGTTAAAAAACGTGAAGTCGACTTGCGGCTTGAGAAAGCTGGTGCCGTTGTCGGAGGTAAAAAGGATCACGGTATTTTCATCTAGGCCCAAGTCATCTAACAGACCATGCAGCCGCCCGATTTGGCGGTCCATGAATGAGATCATCGCTGCGTAGCAAGCTTTTGGCGTGTCGTGAGGTAGATAGCTTTTGCCGCGATAGGGGGTATCCGGCCACTTGCCCTTGTACTGTTGAAGATCTTTTTCAGGTACTTGCAAAGGCAGGTGGGGGATGACGGTCGGGTAGTAGAGGAAGAAAGGCTTGTCTTTGTTTTCTTTGACAAAATTCATCACCCGGTCTGCGATGAGCTGCGGAGCGTATTGCTTGCCGGTGCGGCCGCGGTCATTGCCGTTGAGCTCGTGAATGCCGTCGTTGTCCTCGAGGTATTTCGGGTAGAGGTTGTGCGCGTTGCGTTGGCAATTGTAGCCGTAAAATTCATCGAAGCCCTGGTTGAGGGGATCGCCGGTCGTGCCTTGAGCCCCTAGTCCCCATTTGCCAAAGCAGCCGGTGGCGTAGCCCGCCGCCTTGAGGGTTTTTGCGATGTTGGGCATGGAGGCGGGCAAGGGTGTCTGGCCACCGAAGCGATCCGAATTGGAATTTTTGATCTCGCCGTTGTCGCGGATGTAGGCGTGGCCACCGTGGCGCCCTGTGAGCAGGTTGCAGCGAGCGGGAGCGCATACCGCGGAACCTGAGTAGAATTGGGTGAAACGCATGCCTCCGGCAGCGAGCTTGTCAATGTGCGGGGTCTGAATTTTCTGCTGGCCGTATGAGCCGAGCTCCGCATAACCGAGGTCATCAGCCATGATCAGGATGATGTTCGGCGGGCGGGTGGATTGATCTGCGGAGGCCGCGAGGCTGATGGCGGGCAGCGTGTAGAGAATCAGGCCGATGAATGATGAGAGTTTCATGATGATTTAGCAGGCGAAAAAGGTTCGTAGTGCGTGCGATTGCGCTCTTGGCATAAAGCAATCATCTGCTAATTACTAATGCAATCAAGTGTCGAGATTGTTATGCCTCAGGTGAGAGGCTAATCTAAACATCATCATTATATTTACTCATCTATCTATACAATGACAATTACACAAACATCGGAAAGCCAGTCAGATATTACTCCCTCGCAAGCGATTGAAATGCTCAAGGAAGGCAACGCAAGGTTCACAAGTAGTGCCCCAGCGTCTCGTGATTATCAGTCGCAGGTTGCTGATACGGCCGGGGGGCAATACCCCTTTGCGGCGGTGGTGAGCTGTATAGACTCACGCATTCCCACTGAGATTGTTTTTGATCAGGGTATTGGGGATATTTTTAATGCCAGAATCGCAGGCCACTTTG
>Ga0206125_10004161_pt1 | contig 13088 bp, 11 predicted proteins | sample Helgoland_Spring_4_FD_148598 | JGI IMG/M metagenome (GOLD analysis project Ga0206125, IMG submission 148598) | Pelagic subsurface seawater microbial communities from Kabeltonne, Helgoland, North Sea - Helgoland_Spring_Bloom_20160331_1 | ecosystem: Environmental > Aquatic > Marine > Epipelagic ... | reverse complement strand
TACAATACTATTTTTGTTTTCTTACCTTCCAATACTGGAAGTAAATCGTCTAACACTTTCATATTGTTTTCAGTTTCTAATAACTGAATGCAATAATTAAACAATTTACTTTTATTGGTAAATCTAGTATTCTTACCAATCTTTCTATTATAAATATCAGAAACTACAAAATTATTCCTTTTATACTCTTGCCATTTTTCATCAATATACTTTTGAACTTTATGGAAGAATGGTATTTTTTTGGCTATCATATAAGGGATTTCACCATACAAATATTTAAACGATAGTGATTTGGATTTATCATAATCAACCCCATACTGATTAGCTAAATATTGGTGAACTGAACCCTCTGGAAATTTATATCCTACTATTTCTGCGATTAATCGTAAGTGATATGCATCATAATCCATTTCAATCATACAACCCTCATCACCATAACGACTGATATATTTTTTTCTTGTTCCGTCAGATTTGTTTAATGCAGCGAAATTAATACCACCAAAACGATTACTTGGTCTACCGGTTGAAGTATAGATATTATATTCAGAATATTGATATTCGTTATCTGTTGTGAATAATCCATTGTGTTCTATCTTGGTTAAATTGTTGATAACATTTTGGTTATATTTTTGATTATTCTTTTCATAATAATATAAATCTCTCATCTTGTTTACCAACTTTCTATCGTATTCTAGGTGTTTCATAATCGGAATATATCTGTTGATATTTTTTAATTTATGGAAATTTATATTGAAAAAATCGTGTGAATTTGTCGTTAATTTATCAATGTAAAGTGGATTACCAGCCTCTAAATAAAAGGTTAAATTGGTATCATTTAGTGAGTTTAACGATAGGATATGGTTGAAGGATTTCCTATTATAAATATACTTATTTTCTTTGTTAATGTCAAGAGCTTTTTCAACAAATTTTAAATTTAAATCGTTATCTTGTCGTTGTTCTGAGTGGTTCAACACGATAATATTTTCTTGATTTGTTGATAACCATTTTACATACAACAACGATAATTCATTTTGTATTGGGTGCAGATTTTTATCACATAAAGTTGGTATCAATACCATTTCACTATTTATGTGCTCATTTATAATCTCTTGTAGTTGCTTTTTATGTTGAACTATCATATAACCTTTATTTAGTAATAAATATAATCTAAAAAACTCAAATTACAAAGTTTTTTTAATAACCACCTCCACCTCCACCACCGGAAGAACCACCACTTGAACCACCACCACTATAAGAAGTTGTTGATGTAGTAGTTGTTGTTGCTGGTGCAGTTGGTGTTGTTGCTCCTTCTACTCTTTCTTGAACAAAACCTTCTAATCTTTCAATAACATCTTCTTTTGTTGGTTTTGATGGTTGAAAAAATCTTAATGGTTGTAATACTTGTTTTAATCCAGGAAGTTGTAAATCTTTTGAATCAATTAATCGTTGGTTTCTTGTTTCAACATCATTTCGTTCACCTTTGATGATAAAATTAATCTGAGTTTCAAGGTAATTTGGTGTATCTTTTGCAAAGTCTTCTTGACTAATTTCAAATACTTTTGCACTTGTGTCATTTGCTGGTTTTGCAAAGTGTAATTGAATTGAACCTTGTCGATAATCTATTTCCGTAGGAACATATCTTGACTCATACAAATAAGTCTGTCGTTTAGAACCATATAATTTTCTATAACGAACAAAAGACGGGTCATTTCCATCTGCTTTAAAAATTAGGATAGAATCAGTTTCGTGTTCATTACTTGTCATATACCAATAACTTTTATCAGATGTGATGTGTATGTGATAAGGTATTCCTACTGGTATTGGATTTTTATTACCATCTACAAATTCTAAATGTTCCGTGGTTCCAGCACTTTTAATTAAAGTTTCGGTATCTTGTGTTATAATATTTATTAATTGTTTACTCATCTTTTAAAAATCTCCACATCATTCTAGCCTCTAATTGTGTAGTCCAACTTTCCGCACTACAATTTTGTGTAACTCCTGTTGTCCAAAAATGACAAGAACTTTTTTCACCACCTATATTATTTGTTTTAAACTTTGTCGGTAGATAAGTTGTGGTAAATACATTAGAAGGATAAATACCTGCTATACCAGTTAAAGTTAATGTTGTGGTTAGTCCAATTAAACCAAAATCTGATACTTTTGGAAATGTCACGACTTTTGTATTTCCGTTTTCGTCTACTTGTTCTTTAACTTCAATATTTAATTTATCAGTCATATTTTTAAAAACATCACTTTTTAATCTCCCATCAATGGTATATGGGATTGGTAGTTCTGTAAAATTATTTGATGCTAATTCTAAGTCTTTTTCTGTTTGTGAATTTGCTTTTTCTATGGTTTGCCTTATCCTCATATTATCTTCTAGTTTTTCACCACCACCACCAACATCTTTAGGAACATTTTTAACCCAATATTCAATAGGAACATCTGGATTTGCTCCAAGTGGGTTTCCATACTTTAATCCGTATTTTACAAATGCTGGTTGAAGTCCTACTGATTTTTCGTATTCTGATTTTGGAACTTTGTCTCCTTGAGCGTTTGTTTCGGTGAAATTAACAACATGCTCAGGTGATATACCTTTTTTATCTAATTGTTTTTTTATTTGTGCTGATAAATTTTTGGACATCAATACTTGCATTTGAGTATTGGTTAAGTCTGTGGATATTTCTTGTGATAACACTATACTATCTTGTTGATGAACTGGAAATTCGTATATGTCTCCTTTTGCTAAATCTTTATTATAACTAGGTCGATAAATTGGGTCTTCTCCTGGTTTTCTAGGTTCAGCTCCATATCTACCATCACCATTTTCGGTATTGTATCTAGTGATTAAATCTATTTCATTTACGGTGTTTCCTGCTAGCGAAGAAAATAAAGTATTCATTGTTTCACCGAGTGTTGTTGCATTAACTTCACCAAAGATTGATTGTAAATGTCCTATGTTTATAAAAATGTTTCTTAAATAACCTTCTTCATTTTCACTATCAACACCAAAATTATTTATAATGGTTCTATCTTTTAATATTTCTGATAATTCATATAAAAACAAATATTTATCAAAACCTTTTTCTGTTACTTCGTCTAAATTTTCTATTGAAAATCCAGAGTCGTATATGGTATCTTTTATTTTTTTAATATCTTGAAATTGTTTTAGGTTTTCATCTTGTTGTATAGCATCTCTTTCTAAAACTCGGTATTGTTCTACAAAATCATTTATTTCATTATAAAGTTTATATTCTGGTGTATCTTCGTTTTGAATTTTTTCATTAAATTTAGGGTCGTTTCTTAATTCGGTATCTTTTTTTTTCATTTCATCATATTTTTTTTCGAGTGTTTGTAATGCATTTGAACGAACCGTTTTTTCTATCGAAAATTTTCCTGGAAATAAAAATTCTTTAATATCTGTTGTGATAAAATCTTTTTGATTTTTAACTTTTCTTGATTCAAAATTTTGTATAGCGTTTGGGTTCTCATCCAGTGCGAGCATTCTCAAACTAATTGTATCAGTTTTTTTTCTTGTTTTATATCCACCACTAATTTTTATCCCGTCTCTATTGTATTTCACTGGTCCATCAGAATATTTTTCGTCATATGTGATATCAAATTTTTCATTATCAACAAGACCATCTACTACTTCAATACTTCTATAATAAGAAACTGGTTCATTTGTATGGTCGTATAGTGCAAAATATTTATTTAATAAATTATCTTCAAACCAACCCCAACGAACCCAACACTCATTTGGGTCTAGTGATATTTCTACTGGTTTTGAATATCTATCCTCGTTGAATGATGCATTCCTCGTCCATTTAGAAAGTTGTATTTCTTTGTCACTATTGAGAGAAAAACGCTTGTCAGCATAATCTAAACTTGGTGAAATTTTTTCTGCAAACTGTTTGTATGTTTTGGCTAAGATAAAATTTTCATTGTAAATAAAACTTTTTCCTTCTCTATTGACATTTCTAAATGTAATATCAGTAATGCTTTTGTTTTCATCTTCTGTTGTTTCTACACTTTCTGCTGTTAGTTTACCCTCATAGATATTTCTTTCGGTTTCAACACCAACTTTTTCAACAGCATCATTTTGTAAATTATTTACTTCTTGTAAAAAACTTCCAAATTGTGCTGAATAATTTCCGTATTGTAATCCTTTACTAATAACTTCTGGATTTCCTTCTTCACCTTGTTGAAGTGGTGTATCCATAATATTTATTCCTTGTGCTAACAATTCAGTTGTGCAATCAAAACCTCCGTCCTCTCGTAATGAAAAACTAATTTGTTTTACAAAACCAATAACTGCATCAAAATCACCTTGACCTCTTGTTATAACTTCTTCTTGTAATCTAGCGATTTCGCTTTTTTTATTTTCTAGGTCTGAACCACTATAATCTATTTTACCATCAGTTTTTATAAGTGGTGTTATTTTTTCATCTGTAGCCCAACCCCATTGAACATAAACTTTTCGTTCCAATGACATAAATCTTTCATTTAATTCTTCCAAATCTGCTAAAGAATAACAAGTAAAGTTTACCGTAACTTGACGATTAAATTGTGTATTGTTGGTTGAAACAAATTCTGATGTTAAATCTTTAATACCGGGTGCTGGTCTGTATTGAACTTTATCTTCTGAATTAAGATTTCTTGCATTGTATAAATCTGTTCCTACCTTTATATTTAAATTATTTTTTGAATATTCTTGATTTGACAACATAAAAAAATCATCATTACCGATTTTATTACTTTCTTTATCTTGTAGTTTATCAGTAGACACCATTAAAATATAAGGTGTTTTTATCACATTTTGTTGATATTGTTTTCTACTATCCTTATCAGAAGGTGAGAATATATCAGAAGAACCTTGTCTACTTAATACTTTTCTTTTAGAATTTAACTTATTTTGTATAACTTTTTTTATTTTGGAATAGCTAGGCATTTTATACTCCGTTCATAGAATTGTATTCTGTAAGAATATCTTGAATTTGAGTTGGAATACGAAGTTGTCCTTTAAAATTATTTGGGTATAATGCTGTAAAACCTTTTATTCCGTTTGCTTGTGCAATAATCCACCACAAAGAAGTATCTTTGTAATATTCGTTTGCTAAATTTTCTAATCTAATACCATATTTAGGCGTAATAAATATATCAGAATTCTTTATGGGAATTTTTGGATACATAGTATAGGAATATGTTCTTCCATATTCTTTTTTAAATCTTACTCTTGTGTTGTTGTATCTACTCATTGTTATTGTCCTGTCGCATTAAGTCCAACACTCACATTAAAATTAGAAATATCTGTTTCTTTATTTTGTATGTTTCTAACATCTCCATCTTTGTATGGTTTTATATTTTTCTTAGCATCTAACTCCCATCTTTTTTTAGCTTCTGCCTTTCTTTTTTCTTCTTCTTCAGCTTCCTTTTTAGCTAAAATACCAGTTGGGTCATTTCCGTCATCTACCCAATTTAATTCAAAATGTTTTCCTTTTGCGTTTGGTAAGTATTTTCCAATGTAAATAAATTCAACCGCAACTTGAACATAGTGTGGTAATTTCATATTTTCTTCATATTCCCAAGTTGTTCCGTCTTGAACTGTGAGTGTTATATTTGATAAATATCCAGGTGTATTACTATACATATCACCGATAGTTAATTCACAAATTGGACTTACCATTGTGATTGGACTTATAGCCTCTACTTGATTTCCTGCGTAAGGTGAATCTACCCAATTAGGATAACACAAACCAACTAAGTAATTTAATTTTTCCCATATAACTGGCATTTCTTGTCGTGTCATTGGATACACATCAAAAGTAAATGAGACACTTCTTTGAACTCCTTGATAAACATAAACACTTTCTGGTCTTCCAATGTATCTTTCTGATGAATATTCAGGAGTTATTGTGTCGGTAATACCGGATAATATTGCATCAAATACAATAAATTTGTCGTTTAAAACATCTTTAAATCTAAATGGAATTAAACCTTCACTATCTTTAAAAGCATTTTCGTTAGTTCCATATTTAATAATATTTGTTTTATTTACATTTGAAGATTTTACCCCACCTTTTATTGGCCCTTCAAAAGATTTAGCAACATCTCTATCTGTTCTGATAACTCTGGAAGCTTGACTACCATAATTTTTAAACTTACCATAGGCTTTAGAACGATACTCGATTAATTTTTGTTCTTGGTCTATGTTGGCTAAATTTCTAATTGATTTTAAAGGATTATCTTTGAAACCTTTTACTGATTTTTTTACTGATTGGAAAGTTTGGTTTGCTTTATTTAACTGACCGACTACTGTATTTCCACCATAAAAAATAGCATCTCTTTTGATAGAGTTTTCATAATTGTTTTCAATAGATGATGCAAAAGCACCAATTTCTCCACCAATACCAAATTGTTTTATTCCTTTTAAAAATGTGCTTGCTCCAGTAGAAATAGATTGTCCTAAAATTTGTCTACCTTCTCCGTTTACGGTATCGGATAATTTTTCTTTATCTGGACTTGTGTTGATATCAACATTACTTTCTAAATCTGTATCTCTTTTACCACTTTTTTGATAAGGATTATTAGGTGCGTTTTTACCACGAAACTGATTTAATTTTGATTTTAAGTCTACTAATGCCATTTTTTATCCTATTGGTTCTCTAATCCTGTTTTAATTTGTCCTAATAATTTATTTGCTTGGTCAAAACCTTTTTTATTTATTGTATTTATATCTTCACCACCACCACCAGCACCTGCCATTGGCATTCCACCACTCCTTAATCCACTTAATCTTTGTATATCGGCTCCACTAATACCACCCAATTCTTGTGCGAACATTCTTCTCTCTTGAGCACTTAAACCTTGTGTTTGTTTTAAAATTCTTGCTAATTCTTCTTGAGCTGCAACTTGTTCACCTGCGGCGTTCAAAGCGGTAAATCTTTCTAAACTTATTTGTTTTCCAAGTATTGTGGATAAAGTTTGTTCTTTATTGATTCGTTCCGTAATGTCTAATAATCCGTCTCCTAATTCTACAATAGAACCAAACTCAACACCAACCTTTCTCGCAGCGGCAGCGGCTTTAATTAAGTTCTTCTCTCCTTTTCCAATAAATGATGCGAATAAATCAGCATTAGAAGCTAATTCATCAATCAATACACCGGACGCTACACCTTGTGCTTGTGCTAAACTAGAAACTACTTCTACCATATTCAATGATAGTTCTCTTGAATTGTTTGTTAATGGATTAAATAATGATACTAAGTTTGCTACATTTTCTGCAGAAACACCAGTATTTCTCGATACTCTTGCCAAATCTACAGCAAATCTAGCACTCCCTACACTCACATCACCAAAGGCATTGGCTATTGCATCAAATGAACCTCTAACTTGTTCTGCTGATAGTGCGAATTTTTTAGCTAATAAAGTTTGTTTTTTTAATTCATAGGATATCTTGATATTCGCTTTTACACCACCACCAAATTCTTGACTTAATGAGTTTGCTTCTTTCACCAAACTAACTAATACGGCTAAAGCTCCGATAAGAAGCATTGGTATTAAGAATATTGGATTTTTCATAACTATCATATTTAACATTTTAAATCCTTTTTGTAAACCTTTTACTCCGGCTACTAAACCAGGAAACATTCCTTCAAAGTCTTCTGTCAATTCTTCTTGTAGTTTTTTATTTTGTCCTAATAATTTTAAAGCTTTTTGAGCGTCTTCTAAATCACCTTCTTTACCTTCTTTAATAGCTTTTTGAACTTTAGCTTGAGCTTTTTCTAAATCTTTAGCTGTAGTTCTTAAACCTATACCTTCTAATAAACTAGTATAAATTCCATCTCTACTTTCTTCTTCTTCTTTTATCAATTTATTAACTTCAAGTTGAGCACTTATTAAAGGTTGATAGGCTTTTTGAACTTTTTTTGGTAAACCTGCTATTACCTTATCAAGACTTTTAAGACCGGATTCAATAGTAGCAACTGAATCCGCTACTCTATCTGTTCTTTTTCGCATGTCTGGTTTTTTAGCCACTTATTTTCCTGATTTATTGTTTGATTGTGATTTATAAAAACTATTATCTAAGTAATCTGTCAAGTTCTTTTCTATTTTTTTGTAATTGACTCCATTTGTCTGCAAATTTGGGGTCTTTCTTTGACATAGTTTTAACAATTGTTGGTGTTAATCCTTTGCCAAGATAATAGAAAAGCTTTTCCATAAAACTTTTTCTAGTTTGTTCTGATACTTTTTTATACTTAGCCATAATGTTTTGTTTCAGTAATAAATATCAACATCTTAGATTTTTATTATTTAAATCTATTATTTGATTTTTTAATCTGTTGTTCTTGTTGTTGTTTTTCTTGTTCATATTGTTGAACTAAGCGTTTGTAGTAGAATCTACGAAGATAAACGGGTAAATCATATACTTCGTCAAAAGTAAAACCACCTTTTGCATAAAAAATGATTTGAAATATTTGTTCGTGTAAGTCTTTTTTATAATCGGGAGTCAGGCCAAAAAAACTGGGCAGTCATAGGAACTACCACTTTCTCCTTTTCACCTCTACTATTTTCAACTTCAATTCTGAAATCCAAATTTGGACTTGTTTCGGCAACATAATTTCTAAAAGCTAGTGAATCAACTGAAAGGAATTCGTTATCTACAAATTCATTAATAGATTTTCTATCAGTTTTTCCATCAACTGATTTGATTAAGTATTTTAATCTTGTTGAATTTTCACGACTAATAGCTTCCTTATCATTTTTGAATACTTTTTTAATAGCTTCAACTTCTATGTCCATTGATATTTCGTCTTGGTGTGTTGGAATAGAAAAAGTTATTATTCTTTCTGTTTTCGGTAGTGTATACGAAAACGAATTAATTCCTTTTTCATAGTTTGAAAAATCATAATTCTGTGGAACTAATTTTGTTAAGTCTGCTATTCCTTTGACTTGTTCTCCATACTCATCAATAAAACTAAAGTCATAGTTTTTACCATAAGCCAATACTCTTGCTCCAACTAATATTGCATTTTTATCACCGACTAGTATATCATTGTAGTCAATTGTTTTATCAACGATTAATGATTCTAATAGTTTGTCTAACGCTTTTCCTTGTTGAATTAAGTTTGAAGATGTAAGAATATCTTCATCTCGTGCAGTCATATATCTCATTTCTATTTTACCAGATGTTAATGGATTGTCTTCTGGATAGAAATATCCCTTCGACGGTAAATCAATGATTTCCGTGGGAAATTTATTCTGTGTCATTTTTACTCCTTTGTTTAAAACCTTTTAAATAACTATATTATTTTTTACCACCAAAGATTTTTTCAGCACCTGCGATACCGAAACAACCTAATGTGATTACGACGAATGAATTGTAAATGAATTCTTGTATTACTAATTCGTTTCCAAACGCACCAGTAACCATATCAACTATACTTGTTATTGTCATTACTGCGAAAGACATAAAACCAATAATTGATTTTTCATTGTATTCATTTTTATCTTTAAATATTTCACTAAATCCCATTTTTTATCTCCTAATTATTTTTTATATTTGATGGGTCTGGGTATAACAAATAAACGGTACTACTACCACTTACCCTTTGTAGACCTATTTCAAACACTGTGTCTGGTTTAAATTCTGTAGCGGCTACTGACTCTCCGTGAGCTGTTGTCAATACTGAATCAGAACCTGATGGAACAATGTTGGAACCAGAAACGAAAAATCCACTCGCTCCTTTTTCAGAACCTGTTGCATAAAAATCTTTAGCTGTTACTTTTGTAATTTTACTAAATTTAGGTGTTTGATAACTCATATTCTATCCTTAGAATTGTAAGATTGCATAATCATATTTTAGAGTTAATGCAATCTCAACTGGGTCTGATGTTGCATAATCCATAGCTCCAAAATTAGCAGCTTCAATGTAAGTTCCTTTTAAAGTCCACTCTTCAACAATGTCTCCGACTGGTCCTAATAAATTAAAAGTAATATCTTTTTTGTAGAAGTCAGAATAACCTTGACGACCTGTTACTGATTCGTGATGTTCTCTAATCCACTCCATTACTCCTTGAGCGGCTGATGGAACTACTGGGTCATATAAGGTGATTTCTAATGGTTGCCATGCACCTTTACCTTTAACATATCTTTTAACATTAATATGTTCTAATACCACTTCATCAAACTGAATAGAAGGTCTATTCATTGCTTTGATTGTGAAGGCTGGTATACCTTCAATATACATAATGAACCTATTCTGTGTTTTAGGTTCAAAAGGTGTAAACATAATCTCTGATGGGTCTAATAGTTCAGCCATTATAAATCTCCGTGTTTCATATTCAGTAATAAATATAACGAAACCGAAAAAATGATTAAATATATTTCATTATGTTTTGAAAGTTTTTTAGAAGTTTTATGTGCTAAAAAAAACCCCACTAAAAAGTGGGGCTTTTTCTTTATTTAACTATTATTCAGGGAATGTAGCACCTGTTGGTTGAACTACAAAGTCTAATACTATAAACTCTGCTGTTCGTGTAGGTTGAATAAATATCTGTCCTATTAAACGATTTCTGTCGATTTCGTCAGGAGTGTTATTTGTATCATCCATAACCACTCTAAATGCACTTAAACCACTATTTGACTGAACATCCTCTAAGAAAGGATTAACAACATTTAAGAAACGATTTCTTGTTGCTGTTGTGTTCTGTTCAAATACTAAGAAACGAGAAGTTGATGCGATAAATTTCTTTAAAGAAATCAATAATCTTCTCACATTTACTCTGTCTAATGCACTTGGTTTTCCTTGAAGAGTTTTTTGTCCAAATACTACAACACCTTGTCCAGGGAAAGTAGCGATTGGGTTAACTCTATTTTCATACAACTTATCTCTTTCACTATGAGTTAGTCTTGTTTGTGCTTCAACAACATCTGCTAAACCACCACGATTTAGACCTGCTGGAGCGAACCATTCAAAAGCTACCTCGTCATTGAATGCAATGACACCAGGTAAAACAACTGAAGGTGGCACCCAAGTTGGTCTGTTAGTATTTTCGTCTATGACTTTTACCCAAGGGTAATAAGTTGCTGTAAAGTTTGAATCCAGTGAACTTATATTACTTGTTACAGTATCTACTGAATCACCATACTTAGCAGCGTCAAGGATAAGGAAAGTATCCGCTCTATCTTCTACTTTATTGATTGCGTGATTAGTTACTGTTGAGTGAGTTCCGTGAATTACACCAGGTAATACCATCATATTGATATCAAACTCGTCAGGATTACTTACTGCGTTAATAGCTCTCTTGTAAACAATAGAACCACTATCTGCTGAAGTGTTTAAGTTAAATCCTTGTGTGTTTGAACCTGCAATGTCTGTTCCAACAGCATAATGAGTTGCTGGATTTTGACCATCAAATCCCCATTGGAAAGGAACTGAGAACTTTCTTTGTTCTATTGCTGAATTAGAAAGTGTTATCAATTCTGTTTGGTCTGCGAAAGTTGATGCTACTGATGTAGCTCCGTCAGAACCTAACATATTTTCCAATGACATTGTTACATTACTACCTACTGCGGCAGTTGATGGGATTGGTGATAGGTATTCTCTATTATTGAGATTACCAAAGTCAAACCCATAAAATGTATTTTGGTCAAAGTCTGATACTGATGAACTTTGGTTTGATTTAAATGAAGCTGTTACAATTTGTGTAGCGGCTACTTGTGTTGATAAGAAAGGAACATATAGTTTATTGAATCCAAAAGGCACCACAGTAGTTGGGAAAGTTTCTAAATTAGAAAAATCTCCTACTCTAATGTGTTTACTTTTGTTTGGATAATCACCATAAAAAGTTAATTTACCATTTGAGTCAATAGATGTGTGTCTATCACCAATTGCTCTTGCAAAATAATTTGTTGAACTTGGGTCAAATGTTAAATTGTCAAATTGTTCCATTACTGAATCATTTCCGGGTCTACTTGAATTGTTATTAAAGTTTACTGAACGCACTTGTAATGAAAAAGTTCCGTAATCAGAACCAGCAACACTACCAGCATCTTTTACATTTAAGATGTTGATTTTGAAGTGTTCATTTACATTACTTCCGTGTGAACGAGTGTAAACTCTAAACAAATCAGACCTAGAACCACCAATATTCTGTGATTGTATGTAAGGTGTTCTTGCATACTGATAATCAGAATTACCTGTCCAAGTAGCGGCTGTTCCGTCTGAATTGAATGCAGTTGCTCCATCTGATAAATTTAGTCCATTTATTGAACTAGAAGCAAATCCAAAACTACCTGTTAGTTTATTGATGATATCTCCGTGAAATGATTTAAAGTTTTTATACAAATATACTGGTTCAGAATTGTTTTGTGGGTCATTAGATAGAACTTTATCAATGTAAAGTGCACTAGAAGTATTAAAAGAAATTGTTTTTTCTAGATTACCGGTTGATGAAGTTACAGCTAATTTAAAAGAACCTGTTACATTTTCGACAACTTTCATTGAACTTGTAAATTCTCCTACACCCATTGAAAGTCTCGTTGGTGCTAAAACTGACAATATTTTATTATGTGAATAAGATTCAGCCGTATTAGCAGTTGAACCTGAGACCATAAGGTCAATAGTGTTGGCTTGATAACCACCAATTGCAAGAACTCTAACAATTGTTACTGTACCAGCAGATTTTAAGTATTGTTTAGCCGTGTAAGGGACATAAAAACGAGAATCTAAAGTTCCAAATATCTCTTCAAACTCACTAAAACTACTGATGATTGTTGGTGTGAACGCTGGCCCTTTTTGTGTAGGCCCAATTAATGCGGCACCAATCTCAGAAATTCCTTGTGGTAAGAATGATAGGTCTTTTTCTCGTGTAAATACACCAGGGCTAACTATTCTTTCTGCCATTATTTTTCTCCGATTGATTGAAATTAAAACTAATAATAAATATCAGCTTATAATCTCAAAAGTGTTATACGATACTAATTTTTTTAGTTGTCTTTAGTTTCTTCAGCACTAACTGGTGTGTATTCACCTGTTTGTGGATTTAAAGAACCTGGGCCATATTTTTCAGTTAGAGATTGA
>Ga0206125_10004158_pt1 | contig 13093 bp, 19 predicted proteins | sample Helgoland_Spring_4_FD_148598 | JGI IMG/M metagenome (GOLD analysis project Ga0206125, IMG submission 148598) | Pelagic subsurface seawater microbial communities from Kabeltonne, Helgoland, North Sea - Helgoland_Spring_Bloom_20160331_1 | ecosystem: Environmental > Aquatic > Marine > Epipelagic ... | reverse complement strand
TCTGCTTTAGTCACATACCTATCTTGATAGTAGTTGTACAAATCAGGAGTTCTAGCCCTCATCTGATACTTCTTGTAGGCAGGTAGGCTATCCCACTGTTGCTTAGTAAGTCTCTTGTAAGCCATTACTTAGACACCCCTGATTTCTTTTCATAAGTTCTCATTGCACCTAAGCCTAACATTCCCATCAACACAGGCATCATAGTCTCCAAAGGAACTAAAGGTATAACTATGTCTAACTCAAGCAACGCTAGAACAAAGTTGCTAAAGGGGATAGTAATAAAGTTTCCAAACATGCCTAAGACGCACACCCAGCCTACTGCTGGCCTCCATCCTGCCACAAATAGTGACTTGTGTGCTGCTTCTACTTTGTTAACCTCAAGCTGGGCCAACGCAATTTCTTGCGCGTATTTCTGCGACATCGTTGCAATTTCATGCGCCAACTTAACCTTAGTGTCAGCATCAGGTATAAACTTGTCTAGTAGTCCCGTAATGGGACCTATGAGCTTATCAATCATTACGCTTGTTCCACAGGTCAAACAAAGTCTTAATTTTTTCTTCCACTACGTCCATACGGGACATGAGTTTACCTATTGTAAGAACAAGGATAATGAAACCTACAAATATGGGCCAGATGGAACTAATTAAATCAACGTACTCCATCTGAACACTGGCCTGTCTTAATTTCCAAGTCGTTTATCTTTGTTCTTAATTCTCTGACTTCTAAAGTCTGTTCTTCCAGAGCCATTATCTTAGCGTTCTGAATGAGGTCGTCAGGTAGTGCACCTCTGAGTCCCAGAGGCCACTCACGTACAAAAGCTGCGTTTTCCTTCATGGTCATGTCCTGTATTGACTGACCGTGTTCTAAAGTAGTAATACGGCTGTTTAGCGTCACGTAGGCTGCGGTAGCTACAACTAAGGAAGCTCCTAAGCCTACGAGGTTACGCAGCGGTACAGTAACTTTAGTCTCGTCACTAATCTCTGGCATTAAACCAGCCTTTAACAGTGTCAGTCTCAAAGATCCTGATGACAGTCCATACAATGCTTAAAGCAGCAGCCACAGCAGGTATCCAGCCCATTAGGGTGGACACTGTAGTGGTGACTGCTACTACGTCTATTGCTGCTTTAGCTTCTTCTTGCATTATTGTTTTGCCTTACCAATGTTAATAGCTAGTAGGTCTACAAACTTGTACAGCTTTGCTAACCACTCGTCGTCTTTAGGAGTAGGAGTAGAAGCTGCTATAAGTGATGCAACAGTTACAATGGTTGTTACAACGGATACTATGCCCATCAAGTCCATTACCACGGTACTCCTGATGCTTGCGTTGGGTTTTTCTGTGCTTCAACGTTAGCCGCCAATGATGCTTCAATAGCGTCCTTATCAACACCGTCAGCCCATACCCAATCAAGAACCTGAGACTCAGTAACGTCTGCATAAGGCGTGTAATCGGGTGCCGTTGGGTCAGGTGAGAAACCAGCAGTGCCGTATGAGGAAGCACTGTAGGTCACAGCGTCATCGCCAGTTCCTACGGTCTCTGATGCGTTAGCTCGCCAGTGACATACAATTACGCCACCGTCTGCAAGCGTTCTTTCCATTTGGCTGATTTGCCATACTGTTGTCATGTTGTTTCTCCTTTAGGATTCTAGTGCCGCGATACGGGCGCGTAGTGATTGGATTTCTTTTACAAGCATTGGGACTAGCTTTGAGTAGTCAATGCCCATCATTTCTTCTGGGTTTTCTGGTGCGTCAACGGCAATAGGGGCTACTTGTTGAAGCTCTTGAGCAATCATTCCATAAGGATGATGCACACCACCATCTCGCCAATCAAATTTTCTAACCTGCATTAAATCAATTTCAGCCCCACAATCATCAGCGTCTGCAATGTTATCTTTAACTCTACGGTCTGAAGTCTCAACGTAACTGGTTGTCGTTGTGGTAGTAATCCTGCCTACAACGGACCCATTCTTACCAAACTGAATTTGATTAGCTGAGGAGGTATCATCACGATTTAGGTTTATGTAGCCACTACCAACCTCTGCGCTATTTGTATCAGACGCACTACCACCTACCCCTGCCGCAGAACTGATTCCAATCAGCAAAGGACTCTCTGCTAAAACACCGCCTGTCACCGCTATACCGCCGTCATTTATCTCTAGTTTGTCGGCTTCGTCCACTGCAAAAACTATTCTGCCAGCGTTAGCAGTACTGGAAGAAGTAAATGTTCTGAAAACGGTATAATTTAAAACTTGTGCGCCACTGTTATATACACTTTGGACGAATAAGCGGTTAGTCGCAGAGCTTCCAATGCTAAATTCAGGGTTGCCAGAGTTTGTGGGAACATAGTTATTAATATTTCCACCAATATTTGCTGAGCCTGATAGGTAGAGGTCTTTGAATAGACCGCCACCAGCTTCTCCTAAATCAATCGCACTTCCTCTATCAGCGCCACTTGCGTCACAAGGAGTAATACGATTGCCATCACCATTAAACTTTAGTCCAACGTCATTTGTATCATCAGTTGCAATATATAGGTTGTCACCATTGGCAACACCAATACTACCTACTACAGCGGTATCCTTTTTAAGCTGAATCAATTCGCCGTCACTGGTTTGTCGCACTGCGACTAGAGGGACGCCACCGTCTCTAATATGCAACGCAACTCCAATTGGGTTAAAAATATGACCAGTATCCGCTGAATCATTACTTGTCTGACCCACCAGCAAGTTCCCGCCCGAGAGGCGCATGGCTTCTGTGCCAGAGGTACCTAACAACAAAGCATCACTTGAATGGTCATATGAAACATAGCCTCTGTATGTTTCGCTACCAGAAGTCCCATCTGCAAAATGCAATGCACTAACGCTGCTCGTTCCTGCATCAATTGTTATGCCGCCGTTTCCAGAACCTCCAGACACAACCAAGTTGCTTGCGCCTGAAAAGAATGAACTAGGCGAACTCGTACCAATACCCACGTTGCCTGACGTATCAATCGTTAGGCTATTGTCCCATGTAAATGTAGCGTCTGCGCTTCCTGCGGCTTTTCTATCAAAAGTTATAGCCCCGTTTCTTTGACTGATTCTTGATACTGCTGCTGCCGCTGCGTATTTGTAGTCGGTTCCATCAAAATAACTCTGATACATTAAATCAAAGTAATCAGCGCCAGAAATCGTATTCCAAGCCAATGCCCCGTTGTCTGATACGCCGTCACCCATTTGAATAACATGGCTGTTTGCGCCCCAAGCATCTAATGCTACCCCAACTCTGATATTGTTAGCAGATAGTGTCCCACTAGCCGTGACGCTACCCGTGACATCCACATTGCCATTTGGGTTTAACCCTAGTTCAAGAACAGTACCACCTGAGTCTTCAGTGTACAAACGCCCATTAGTTAAGTCTACGGCAAGCTCTCCAGCTACCAAATCGGAGGCTGTGGGAGCACCTGAGCCGCTTTTAGTTACAATTGTTGTAGCCATTGTTTAATTCCCTTGTTAGTAAGTGCCGCCTGAGAGCGTACCAGTTGTCATGTTGTCTGCGTTTAGAGTTGAATCTGATTGTAAAGCTGAGTCAGCTAAACCACCTTGTGTTGACGTAGCGTAAGCAGTAGCAGCAGTAGTGGCCGCTGTGCCTAAGCCTAATGTGCCTCTAGCAGTTGCTGCGTCTGCGTCGTCAATTAAAGATGCGCCATAAACTGTAATGGTAGACGAAGCTACTGCATCAGTAATACCGTAGCCAGCCAGTGTAGTCGGTGTGGCGCTAATCTCAGCAAAGGTTAAACCAGAGCCTGCGTCAATCCAAGCAGCACCGTCATAAACCCTCATGACGTCTGTGGTTGAATTATAGTACAACGCACCAGTGACTAAAGCGTCACCGTCGTTGTCCACAGTTGGGTCAGAGGTTTTAGAACCTAAGTACCTATCGTCAAAAGAGTCTAGGGCTGCTGCTGCTGACGCTGCGCTGCTTGCTGCCGCTGACGCACTGTTAGATGCGTTGGTTGCGGAGGCTGAAGCGTTGTCCGCTGAGTTAGAAGAATTAGTCGCAAACGTCGAAGAATTGTCCCTAGCGGTTTCAGCAGCAGTTTTGGCAGTCTCTGCGTCAGCCTTAGCAGACTCTGAGGCAGTCTGTGCTGCTTCTGCGGCGGTTTTTGCGGCTTGAGATTTAGCATTGTAGTGTAGTGCAGAGTATCCAGTAGTTGTTGTGTCTGCCAGTGTGTACTGGGTGTCTTCCGCTGTTACTGCTAACTTCGACGCATCTGCGGCACTGTCAGAGGCTTCAGATGCTTTTGTAGTTGCAGTAGAAGCAGAACCAGAAGCTGCTGAAGCAGAGCTTACTGACGTGTCTTTAGCAGCTTCAGAAGCAGCTTGTGCTGTCTCAGAAGCGCCTTGAGCAACAACTGAAGCATCTTTGGCAGCTTCAGAAGCAGATTGAGCAACAACAGAAGCGTCTTTAGCTACGACTGAAGCGTCTTTAGCTACGACTGAAGCATCTTTAGCTACTACTGCGGCTGCTCGTGCTGTGTCTGCGTCTGTGGCTGAATTAGCAGCCTCGTTTGCTTTAGTTGAAGCAGTCGCTGCATCGGTCCCAACTTGGGACGCTACTGCGTCTGTAGTTGCATCACCAGTACCTCCAGTACCTCTAAAGATACCCATAGACTGCTCCAGCTAAAGAAAACAAAAGAAAAGAAAAAAGGGGGCCTAAGCGACCCCCATAGAGTTCGTTACTCAGCAATAGCGAGAACGAAACCAGCTTCAGGACGATACACCTGAACACCGTACAGACAATCAGCCGTGTACAGAGTTGACAAGTATTCCTGCTTGTACTGGGTTTGTGAACGTACTGACTGCTGCTCTGCAAGGACAATAGCGTCTTTGTGGAACAAAAGTGCAGCACGAGTGTCAACAGAGGAAGCAGTGTTATCACCAGCAGCTTCGATAGTAGCACAGTTAGCAGACACATAAACGTCTACGCCGTACAAGTTACCGATAAGCCCTGAGTTTACAGTGCTACCAGATACGAAGTCAGAAGACACGTATCGGTCGATACCCATGATCGTGTTACGAACAGAAGGTGGGATAATAAGTACACGATTTTCCATCGGTACATTATTGTCGTCTAACTTCTGAATCATGTTACGGAAGAAGGCATCAGTAAACACGTCACTTGCGTCCATCGTGTCGTCAGTGTACTGAGTCGTCGTACCGTTGTCATTGAAGAAAGCACCAGTGTGCTGGTAGTCAGTAGGCGCTACTGAACCAGAGAACACAACTGCACCACCGTCGCCAAAACCAGTACCACAAGAGTGGAGGTCTGCATCAATTTTGGTAGCCAGAGCGTAACCAGCGTCTTCAGTGTAAAACTGACGTAAGCTGTTTAAAGCTTGTACTTCAACGATGTCTTCGATGAGACGTGAGTACTCAAAGTGTCGATCGATGTCAACAGTCAGTTCGCCTTCGGTGTTAGCAATGATAGTAACTGCGGTATCAGCAGCCTTAGCATTTGCGTCGCCACGTACGGGCTTAGGGATGTGAAGCTTGTCGCCTTTCTTGCCACTCATAGCGAGCTTTTTGACAAGAGGAGCCATCTTCAGGTTCTTTTGGTAAGCAGCGATAATTTCGTCACTCCAGATTTCTGGAATAAACGTACCTGCTTCAGTCTTTGCGGTAAAACCCCCCGCACCGGGATAAGTTGCAGTAGCCATGTCAATCTCCTTTTAGATTATTTGACTCGACCCTCCGCGTACGCTCTAAAGATTTCCTCTGATAAAGCTTGATAACGCTCTGGGTCTGTTTTCATTAGTTTAATAATGTCGGCCCTACGATATACTTTCCTACGACTAGCCTCACCACTACCCTGCATGTTACCCGTATTAGCTGCTTTAATTTGTTGCTTACGTGCCTGTTTCTCAACTTTCACGGTTTGTTCTGCTACTGTCTTACGCTCCTTCCAGAGTGAAAACAGCTCATCAGCAGCTTCAGCATTAAATTGTTGGTCAGCTTCTACGAACAACTGAGTCCTAATCTTTGAAGCTTTAATCCACTCAGCAAACTTAGGGTCCTTAAGGATACCCTGCATGTCTGGATGCTTGTTATTAAGCGTTGCCAGAGATGATTGTTTTTTGTAGTGAGCAGAGTACTCCTGCGCTTCTCTAATCTTAGGATGGTTCTCAATAGCACGATTAACGGCTGCTTGAGGGTCCGTAAAATAGTCAATATCGTCTTCAGGCTCAACGTACTGTTGAGGTGCTGGTTGCTGCGGTTGACTGCCAATGTAGTCATCCACAACCTTACGAAGCTCTCCTACTTCAGAGGATTGACGACCTAGGAGCTTCTCAGCTTCTTGGTGCATCTGCACGACTTCTTCTAAAGACTTGCCTTGATATTTCTCTGGTACTGTAGGTTCTTCTTGAGGTTGCTCAACAAAGTCTTCTTGTTGAATCTCTTGTGCTTCGTTTTCTTCGGTGTTTTCCACAGTTTCCTCTTCAGGCTGCGAATCTACCATTGTCGCTCTAGACATAATTAAACTCCGTGAACTTAGTCATTATGGAGATTGAGGTTTTCTACCTGCTTGTTCGTGTTCCTTTACCCACTTCATGTGTCTACCGGGGAAGTCCCCAGAGTGTCCATCAAGTATAAAAGGCGGGGCAGACAGCATTTTTGTAGCACCAGCACCACATTTGCACCTACTCGTAGTGTCGCTGGAGTCTACAAATTTTTCATATACGTGTCCATTTTCACAACGAAAGTCGTATACTTTAATCATCTACTTCTTCTTCTTCTGCTTGCTCTCTGGACACTTTAATAGTGTTCTCCAGATTAATTACAGAAGCTAAGGCAGCAACTTGCCCCTTACGAAATAAGAAGTCTTCAGTATCCTTGACTGTCTGAATGTCAGCCAAGGTAATTGCATTGTTAGAAAGCTCTTGAATGAGTTGTTTGAAACCTTCGTGATTGAAGAGTTCGTTGTAGTTGTTAAAATAAGTTTCAAGCTCAGGCTTCATAAGTTCTCTTTAGTTGATACTATAGTTAATAGTATAGCATATTTTTAAGTTAAAGTCAAGAAGTATTTAGTAGCCTTTTTTCATCGGCTTCTTTTTCTTCTTAGCTGCTTTCTTAGCTGCTGCTACTCCAGTTTTGGTGTACGGGTATTTAACCCCTCCGACTTTAGGCATTACTTTTTTCTCCCTTTGGTTGTTTTGGCTGCTTGTTTGAAGGCTTTTGCACTGGGTGCACCTTTGGAACCCGGTTTACGCATCTTCTCCTTACTACCTGCTGCAATGCGCTTACGTTTTGCGTGGATATTATCATACAGACCTGCCACTACCATTTCTCCTTGTTGGCCCAGTAGGCTGCTGACATCTTACCTTTTGCAATATTCTTAGCATGACGAGCTTTAAATGATTTGCGTCTGGCTTTCTCTTTCTCAGACTTAGGGGCTTTACCTGCACCACTAACTCCTTGCTGTCCAAACCTAATGGTCTTAACTTCGTCACCTTCTTTGGCAACTACTACGTGCGACTTAGTAGGGTGGCTAGGAGTCCTCTTTGGCTTGTTGTAGCCGCTTACTCCCGCCCTTTCCAGCCTTGGGTCCTTCTCCTTTGGCATTACTCCATTCCTCCATTTTGCGTTCTAATTCCTCTAGGCGGCTCCATTGGGGCTGGAGGTGTTTCTTGACTTGGTCTAGGAGAATTGTTAGTTCTTTGTCCGTTAGCATTTTCTTTACCTTTGATTTGTCTTTCTTTTAAAAGAGTCTCTGCAACGCGCATACGTCTTTCAAACTCTTTGTCGTCTTGGTCGCCTTCACGCAAGTTTCTTGTAACTGCGCTAATACGATCAATCTCTAGCTCCATAGGCACTGCCTGAGCTTCAGCAGCCAGTTTAGTAGCCCTTGCAGCAGACTCTTGAGCCTGAGCTGACAGAGCCGCTGTCTGGGACTGCTGGAACTGCATCTGTGCTTGCTGTGCTGCCTGTGCCATCTGCTGTGCTTCTGGATTAGGCTGCGTAGCTTTCTGCATAGCTGCAAGGAGTTCTTCACGGTTAGACAAGTTCATGTTGTCAATAATGGACTGAATCAGTGTATTGTACAACGGAGAGTCTTTTTCCATAGTCTGTAGTAGTTGTACAAGCTGAGTCACTTCGTACTCTCTAGCCATGATACCCAAAGTACTACTTGCGTTGAACTTGTAGTCAGCAACAGGGTAGTTCTCAGGGTCAAACTGCATGTAACGATAGGCAGCTTTCTTGACAAAAGGAATTAAGAAAGCCTGCTGGAAGTTAATCAGAGTACGTTTATGCCTTTTAATAATAGCACCGAGAGACATACTAATGCCAGAAGCCGTAGCTTCTCCATTAATTGAACCCGCGATTCCAGCAGAGTCAACCGCACCAGTAGCTTGTTGTACCATCTGCTGTAGAGCACCCGCCTGAGCAAACGTGATTTGACTAACTTGTCCAAAGTTAAACGGTTGTAAAATTTCACGCGGGTCTCCACTGGTTAGAATCATCTTGCCCGGACGTACTTCTGGTTTAGCACCTCGTGGCATCCTAGTGGCGTCTACAGCCAACATAGGATGAGTCGTGAGGCTCAGAGCGTCGATCCTAGCGCGTAACTCAGCGTCAAGGGCCTTCTGTGAGTTGTAACCCTTCTCACACACACCACGACCCCAGAACCTAGAGGGAACTACGTCCCAAGGGAAGGCTACGATAGGTCTGTCCTGCATCATGTAAGGGTTAGCCTCGGCTTTCAACAAGACACCACCATTGGCAACTACTACGACTGCTTCTACGTACTTTGACTTGCTTTTGGAGTCTTCGACTAACTCTACTTCTTCTACTTCATCGTCATCACTGTCGTCTTCATCATCCTTAAAGGCGTTGTCAAGCAGTTCTCTGGGGACTAAACCGTAGTACTTAGTGAGACGTACTTTGTCGTCAGTGTACATGGTTAAGTCTTGGTCAGGCTCTAAGTTAGAGTCAGGAGCAGCAATACCTACCTGAACGTCTCTGTAGACCCCTTGTTCCTGTAGCATCTCTACTTGGTGTAAGCTTACGAACTCATCCACAGCAACACCCATAGCGTCGTCTACGCTTGTTGCCACAGGGTCAATAAGGAAGTTCTGAGGCATCACAGGCTTAAGTTTTACCTTAACACGCTCAGTAATGTTGACACCGACTGCCGTTAAGTCACCACCCATGATAGGCTGTGTAGCCGGGGCCATCTCTTTCATTTCTTCGATGACAATCTCGCCTACACCTGTGCCAAACACAGCAGCATTAATGAGACACTCTGCTACTGCCTTACGGACCTTGCAGTCCTCAAAGTCTTCTGTCAACTTGTTTCTCAGGAACAACACGTCTTGACGCTCTGTGTCACCCATGTTGTCAGCTATGTCGAACCACTTGCCTCGACCAAAAGTAGCTTCCTCAAGTTCTGCTACGTTTGACTCCACAGCTTGCTGGAGAGCAGGGGCAATGATACGGCTTCTTTCTGACTTACGCTCAGAGTCAGCAGGGTCCCAGATGCCTCTCCAGAGCCTGTAGTACTCATCAAAACGTGCTTCGTAGTTTGACTCGTAGTTGTCACGCCAGTCGTCACACTTAGTCATTACCCAGTCTTCGATAGATTCTTCTATCAACAAGGGGTCTTGTTCAAATAGTTCGGTCATATTAGTATCCTGATACTACGTCTAAAATTTCATAGTCATCGACTTCATAATCATAGTCGTACGCTACGTGTGCAAGCTGGTCTATGTAAGCTAAAGCATCTATCAAGTCGTCGTGAGTTAGTGCGTCAGGGAACTGAAAGAGTTGGTCTAAGAACCTAGAGTTCCACTCCCCTTTCTTAAGTGTTACAAAGCCATTCTCAAAGCGCCCCTGTAACGCCCACATGACCCTGTCAGTCTTCTTTTTATTTCCGTGGGTTAGTTCCTCGACTCTAAAGAACGTCCCGTGACGCTTCTGTAGGTCCATCAGAGGGGACATTACTGCCTGCTTTGCTATACCCCTTTCGATACCTACGCTAACTGGTTCGTAGTCCCGGACTGCTTGGAATATCTTGGCTGCTGTTTCGTCTAGAGTCCACCTACCGTAGATAATGTTCTCAACGAACCACCCATTAGGGTTTACTTTTACTACTGCTATTGCTGTTTCGTCTAGCCTAGTGTTCTTTGTGCGCTTCTTGTTTACTTCTTCAAAACCCGCTAAGTCAACTGCAATGTAGTAGTCCCCTTCACCACTACTTTCTTCTCCGAACTTTACCCAGTCCTCTTTAAACATTTCTGACCCACGAGCTTCAAATGACGCCATAAATTCCTGACGAAACGCATAGCTAGACATAGACTTCTTAGCGGTGTCAATTTCATTTGGGTCCAAGATTGGGTTGTCATAAGAAGTAAAGTGCCATGCTTTGTAAGTCTCGTCGTCACCTAGCTCTGCGTATTTATATAAGTCGTAGAAGTGGTTGCGACCCATAGGTGTTCCAATAAACATGGCACAACCCTTTTGGTCAGCCAAGGCTGGTCTTAGGATCTGCTCAAATACGTCAGGCTTCATGTCTGCGTACTCGTCCAACACTAGGAACTTAAGTGATACACCACGCATAGTCTCTGGTCTATCGGCCCCTTTGAGGCTTATGGTTGCACCGTTGACTAACTTAATCTGCAAGTTGTTAATGTGGCTACCTGAGATGACAGGGTTCCCTAGTTCCAACAAGGTCTGCCACATGATGTCACGTGCCTGTCCCTGTGTTGGCGCTACGTAGAACACGTGGCCCCTCTCGGCCTGCAAAGCGTTTACAATAAGTAACCAAGCAGCAAGTCTGGACTTCCCTGTACGTCTACCTGCTGCTACAATCTTGAATCTAGTGTCGTCAGCCCAGACATCTTGTTGCCACGGGAGTAACTCAATGTCAAGATCCATCAAAAGTTCAGTCTAGGGTTTGTAGGGATTAACTCAAAAGAAATAATACTGGCAAATGTAGAACCAGCTTCAGGAGTAATGTTGATCTTGTCTCCTTCCTTGAGTACTACCCAAGCTCCTGCTTCACCACCAAAGGTTAAGAAGTCTCCCGCAGAGATACTCTTGCCGGACACAAAGTCAATGTCAGCAGCCCCATGTACCCAACGTGAAGCAAAGGACTTACTACTTCCTCCTATATTAGAAACAAATAGATAAGTAACAACTGCGTCGTAACCAGAGGGAGCCTCTAGGATAGTGTTGGAGGAGCCAGCAGTCAACTCATGACCATGTGAAAACTTCATTAGTAAACCCACATTACAGGAGTAGTACCACGTGTATCCACATGGACAAAGGACTTAGCAATGCCTATGCCCGTGAAGCCAAGAGCTAAAGCCTGCTTAACTATGTCGTATCTTTGGGATGCACTGGTGGCTTTGATGTCTGCTGCAATGCCTTGGGCATGGGTCCCCGGAACTTCCTTGGCAGCTTCAATAGGATGTTCTATGGGGTGTCTATAACCACTCGTTATGACAAACGGGAACCCACACCCAGCACGTAAACGATCAAGCTTCTGTAGGAACTCCGGTTCCATCTTGTTCTCACCAGTGACTTGGCAGTTGAACTCATCTAATGTAAAGTACTTAAGACTCATCCACTACTTCTCCTTCGATAACGTCACTAGCGTCGCTTACGTCTACAGTACCAACACCAGTAATGTTGATCTGTATGGCGTTTCTACCACCGTCCTTCACCACTTCTCGCTCAAATGCACTTACTGGCAACATACGGTCCATAATTAGCTTCCAAGCAGAAGCCTGATTCTTATGGTCGTGGTCCAAAGCAGCATCAAAAATAGTCTCAAGGACCTTTTTAGACTTAGGTGAAGCTAACATACGAGCTTTGTACTCGTTGATAATCGCAGCGTCACCCTTGGGTCTACCCACTTTACCTTTGTTACCGGGTTTTAAAGCGGCTACTTCTGACTTCCGGGGTCTGCCACGACCTCTTTTTTTAACTTCGGAAAGTTCATCGGTCATAACACAAATTGTCCCTAATTACAACAATAGTATAACATAAGTCTTCACATAAGTCAAGCTATTTATGGCTTAGTAGTGGCAGTAGTAGTAACACGAGTGAAATCATGGGCTTACACGTGTTTAATTAAGGCTCCTTTTTCCTAGTTTTCACCTTTTTTGTGCCTGAGTGGGAACACCCCCGGCCGACACGCGTTGACCCCCTCCCCGGTGCCTCTTTTGTTAGCCTGTGGATAACCTGTGGATAACTTTATGCCCGGCCTTGGGTTGCACGGGTTGCATGGGTTGCACGGGTTGCACGGGTTGCAACACTTTTCGGCACGTGGTTTACCAGTGTTGCAACATTAATCGGCAGGTAGCCCAGAGTTGGCATGGGTTTTGCATGGGGTGCAACATTCGTGCCAACACGAGACGCGCCCAAAGTTGGCACGAGTCTTGCATGGTGTGCAACATGTGTGCCAGTGTGCAAGTTGGCATGGGGTTTGCAAGTGTGAGAGCCTAGGTTGGACCCTTTAGAGTCCTAGCGCCTAGCACAACACGAGGCACAACACAAGGACATCACGAGTAATTATAGTGGTGCATCACTGTAAAAAATAGTTGCTGTAGGTCCTTGCAATGGTCGCTCAGTTTGCTAAAGTTAGCACATCAAGTAATTACACAGGAGCAACACAAGATGAAACATAACGAAACAGCAGCAATGAAAGCAGCAGTGGCAGCAGTTAAAAACCTACGGTTCGAGGACTACAAAAAAGTCGATGGCGAGTACAAGTTTGTCGAAGTTCCTCTCGAGTGGTTTGAAGCTGAGGACGGGCGGTTCTTAATTTCTGACGAACGAGGCGGTCCGATTGTTATCGACTACTATGACTACTTTCAAGAAACCGGCGGTATTCATCCGGACCTTATCGAAGCCGTTGAAAAACACGGCTGCTATTGGGAATGGGAAAACCCCGGAGCAATTTGTTTAGCCTATTGAGACCCTACAGCTTTGCCCATGTTGACAACGTGGGCTTCGCTGTAGTATCTTTCAAAATTCACAACACAAAAGGAATGACACACATGACAAAAACAGACTATAACGGTTGGACAAACAGAGAAACTTGGGTTATCAATCTA
>Ga0206125_10004157_pt1 | contig 13094 bp, 10 predicted proteins | sample Helgoland_Spring_4_FD_148598 | JGI IMG/M metagenome (GOLD analysis project Ga0206125, IMG submission 148598) | Pelagic subsurface seawater microbial communities from Kabeltonne, Helgoland, North Sea - Helgoland_Spring_Bloom_20160331_1 | ecosystem: Environmental > Aquatic > Marine > Epipelagic ... | reverse complement strand
ACACGTCCGTCCATGAGGAACTCGCGCAGGTATTTACGCACGTCGCTGACTTGAGTGGAATCGGGTGAGCCGAGGTTGAGTAGGATGACACCTTGTTTGGACATGCGCATAGAGAAGCTACTAGCTGGGGGATTTGTCAAACCGAAGTGTCAAAGAGATGCACTTCACCGTGAGATCGATTTGAGTTCAACAAGCAGAGTCGGCCCCTTCACTCTCACGATACTGATTGTGCGTCTCGGTATGTTTTTGGGGCAACGCTGGTTTGCTTTTTAAACCATGCGGAAAAGTGGTGGGGCTCGGGGTAACCGCAGCGCGTGCCGATCTCCATGATTGGAAGAGTGGTCGTTTTTAGGAGCTGCTGTGCGAGTTTAAGTCGGGCCTTGGAAAGTAGTTGATAGGGGCTGGTGTTGAGTTGCGCCTTGAGGGCAAGTTCCAGCACGCGGCGCGAGACCCCGACGCTGTGCGCGATCTGCTCCATCTCCAATTCGGAGTTCGCTAGATTATCATGAAGTAGATTGGCGGCTTGTTGCGCGATGCGCGCACGGCCTTTCGCTAGCGAGGATGCGCGGGGGATTAGCTGGGATGGGGTTTGTAGATTGAGATCCGAGGAGAGGTGTCCTTGGGTTAGAAGTTCGTGCAGGGCTTGGGCCGATTTGTAGCCTGTTTCGCGGATCGGTTGCCTGAAACTACTGATGCCGATTCCCGCAAAGATCGATTCGGAGGGATCGTTATCGACGCCGACCACCAATATGTCGCGGCCGCACTGCAGGCCTTGCCGTTGTGCTTCCAGTATGAACTCACGCGCACAGAGATCGTTGGAGCAAAATACACCGAGCAGGCCGTCGTCGCGGGGGAGCGCCTTGATCTGGTCGGCTAACAGTGGTCCAGGGCGTAGCTCAATGATGTTGGTCGTGTCGGACAGGCCCGCTCTGAAGCCCGCTTCGCGCAGGCGGGTGTAGTGAACGCCATCCGCGCCGAAGAACGCAAAGCACTTGGCTCGTTGGTCGAGAAGGTGCTCGGCGGCGGATCGACCAGTGGCTTCGTCGTCTGGACCGACGTTGGGAATGCTGTTGATCGCGGAGAAGTTAAACATGTTGACCGCCGTAACGCCTTGCTCGACCAGCCCAGCAATCCAACCGTCGCTGACGAAAGTTCCGATCGCACCTGCAAGTTGCCCAGACCTCGCGAGTTCCATCAGCCGCACTTCAAAGCCGAAGTTGAGGGGCATGAGCTGCCACTCCAAGCGCGCCTCGGCAACATAATCGGATACGCCACTGAAGATTTCGGCGGCATGCCGAAAGTTCAGATCGAAGGCGAGCGCGATCATTTTTTCCGAGGAATTCATCTAATGTTCGTAAATATACAAACATAAATACGTAAATACGAAAAGACTTTTTCCGAAAAATCAGTATACTGGTTGGCATTATGAAAAAAGCACTCATCACAGGTATCACCGGGCAAGATGGATCTTATCTTGCAGAACTTCTATTGGCAAAAGGCTACGAGGTACATGGCATCATTCGGCGTTGCTCGACTTTCAATACGCAGCGTATTGATCATCTCTACACGGATCCCCACATTAATGGCACCAAGATGTTCCTGCACTATGGCGATCTGGCCGATGGTGTGATGTTGATGAAATTGATCTATCAATTGCAGCCTGACGAAATTTATCATCTGGGTGCGCAGAGCCACGTGCGTGTATCCTTTGATGTGCCAGAATATACCGGTGACGTTACAGGTCTCGGCACGCTGCGTCTACTCGAAGCAATTCGTGAAGTGGGCCTCGAAGGCAAATGCCGTTTCTACCAAGCATCCTCCTCCGAAATGTTTGGTCTGGTTCAAGAAGTGCCTCAAACTGAGAAGACGCCTTTCTACCCGCGCTCGCCATATGGTTGCGCTAAGGTCTACGCATACTGGCTCACAGTGAACTATCGTGAATCTTACGGGATGCATGCGACCAATGGCATTCTCTTTAATCACGAGTCTCCGCGTCGTGGCGAGACCTTCGTGACGCGCAAGATCACGCGTGCGGCGACGCGTATCAAGCTCGGTCTGCAGGATAAGCTTTATCTGGGTAATCTCGATGCGCAACGCGACTGGGGCTATGCCAAGGAATACGTCGAAGCGATGTGGCTGATGCTGCAGCAAGATGAGGGCGATGATTATGTAATGGCCACCAACAAAACCCATTCAGTCAAGGACTTCGTGATCGAGACATTCAACAATCTTGATCTAGATTGGGAGAAATATGTCGACTACGACAAACGCTATGAGCGTCCGACCGAAGTCGAGCTACTGATCGGAGATCCAGCTAAGGCCAAGAAGCAACTCGGCTGGGAGCCAAAGGTCAAATTCAAGGAGCTGGTCAAGATTATGGTCGATTCTGATCTGGTGCTTGCCAAGCAAGAGCTCGCGTTCAAGCAAGCAACGAATGGTTAACACTGGTTCTTTGCCTTCATCATGATCTTATTTATAGTCTTAATCCTGTTTTAATGTGGGGATTAAGAGTAAGATTAAAAAGGCGAGAGGGCGGAAAACAGCAAATATGAATAAGACATCAAAAATATACGTCGCGGGTCATCGCGGTATGGTTGGCTCGGCTGTTGTACGCGCGCTGCGCGCTAAGGGATTTGATAACATTATCGTGCGCACCCGTAGCGAACTCGACCTGACGAACCAGGTGCTTGTGCGCGATTTTTACGCCGCCGAAAAGCCAGACGTTGCGATTATCGCCGCCGCTCGTGTGGGTGGTATTCATGCCAATAACACCTATCCTGCTGAATTCATGATGGAGAATTTGGCCATCGCGCAAAACACGATTGGTGAGGCCTATAATCAAGGTGTGCAACGTCTGCTCTTTCTCGGCAGCACCTGTATCTATCCGAAATTCGCCGAGCAGCCGATTAAAGAAGAATCCTTGCTCACCGGCCCACTCGAAGCGACCAACGAGGCCTATGCGATCGCCAAGATTGCGGGTCTTAAGCTCTGCGAGTTTTACCGTCGCCAATATGGCGTCTGCTACCACTCCGCGATGCCGACCAATCTCTACGGTCGAGGCGATAACTATCATCCACAAAATTCGCATGTGCTCCCTGCGCTGATCCGACGCTTCCACGAAGCCAAGGCAAATAACACTCCTGAGGTCGCGATTTGGGGCACTGGTACACCACTGCGTGAGTTTTTGCATGCTGACGACGCTGCGGCAGGCATTCTACATTTGCTCGAGCTCGAGAATCCACCCGAGTGGGTGAACCTCGGTTGCGGCATCGATATTTCGATCGGCGACCTTGCACGCTTAGTCAAAAATACTGTCGGCTATGAGGGTGAGCTCACTTTTGATACCACGAAGCCAGATGGTACGCCGCGCAAGTTGACTGATATTTCTAAGATCAAAGCAACCGGCTGGGCACCACAGATTCCGATCGACCAAGGTGTGCCGATGGCGTATCAATCCTTTCTGGCAGAGCTGGCCGCTGGCATCCTGCGCGAGTGACGATCGCTGCGCGATCGAGTGATACGCTTCGCGAGTGAAAGTGAGGAGTGTCTTTGGGGGAGGGATGAGCTCCGCCTCGTCCGCCGTGCCCCTTCATCTGTCATGCCACGAAAACCTGATCGAATCACTGCGGACGACACGGAGGTCATCCCTCTCAAGTGACCGTCAACCGCACGAAAGTGGTTCCCATTTTTGATTTATACCGGCACTTCCGACTGTCACTTATCATTAGCGAAGCGTCACTCTGACTGTTCGGCATCGCCGGACTTTTCGCCGATCCCCTGCCGCCGCCGCGCTTCAATGCATTGCTCGCTGCCTGCTTCAAATCGCCGACATACGCTCGGACGCGATTCATAAATACGGCATAATTCGTCCTCTTTGAGATACGGGCAACGGCTGTGAAACGGCAGCGGGAAGAGTTGGTAGGCTTTGTCCTCTGTTTGAATATACTCAGGCAACGCGCGTGCCTCATGCCGAATCGCTGGTTCGCGCTCTGCATCCGCTTCGCTCGCAAAGATCGGAAAACTTCGGCAGCAGGCGCCGCATTGGGTGCAATCGTATGCAGGTGGTGTTGAGCTCATCGTACGGTAAGGCTTATTGTCTGCGTCTCGTTTGCCAAGCGTGGAAGCGACACTCCTGTCGCTTTGCTCAGTGGCAGCGCGCGTTAAATCAAGCGACAAGAGTGTCGCTGCCCCCGCAGAACTCCAATTTGTGGGAATAACTACGATTTGTTGGAAGCAAAGCCCCTACGTTTCGGATACAATAAAAAGAAGTTGGAAGTCGAAGCTGAGCCTGTCATGGCTCATGCATAATTTTATGACACAGACTTTACACATCATCACTGGTCCGACTGCAGTCGGCAAAACTGAGTATGCACTCTCTTACGCTGAGAAGCATAATGCCGAAATCGTGTCGTGCGACGCGTCACTGGTTTATCGAGGCATGGATATTGGCACCGCCAAGCCTTCGCCAGCAGAAATCGCTCGTGTGCCGCATCACTTGATTGATGTGAACGCGGTGGAACAGCCCTATCATATCGCTGCGTATGTGCGTGATTCTAAGGCGGCTGTGGCCGACATTTTTGCGCGTGGCAAGTCGGTCGTGGTGGCAGGGGGCAGCGGATTTTATTTGAAGAGCTTCTTCGCGCCGGTAATTGATATTGTCGTGGTTTCCGATGCGATTCGTGCGCAGGTGGCTGAGCTCTATGCGGCTGATGGTCTGGAGGGTTTGGTTGCAGATCTGCGCCAACGTAGCCCTGAGGGCATTGGTAATTTGGATGCGCTGAATCCACGCCGCGTGCTGCGCGCACTCGAGCGTTGCATTGCATCAGGTAAGTCGTTGCCGGATTTGCAAGCCGAGTTTGCCGCACGCCCTGAGCCATTTGCGGACTGCGAGAAGCAGTATATTCTACTTGAGCGTGACCCCGAAAATCTACGCCAGCGCATTGTTCGTCGCGTGGATCAAATGCTGCAGGCCGGTCTCGTCGAGGAGGTCGAATGTCTGTGTGAGCTTGGTCTTGAGAAGAATCCGAGTGCCGTGGCGGCGATTGGATATCGCGAGACGCTTGAGTATTTAAAAGGTGCAATTCAGCTCAAGTCACTCGCTCCGGCGATCGTGCAAAGCACCAATCATTTGGTGAAGAAGCAGGGCACCTGGTTTCGCACTCAGATCCGTAAGCCGGATCAGCTGATCACTTTCTAGTCTGGCTGGAAAAAGAAGGCTTTTCGCCGATTACTAAAAATGGTGTCGGAATCCCCCTGTGCTCTCTGTCACAAATACCAAGTTTTGTAGCGAGCGGGTTTACCCCGCGATTGTGTGTCGCTTTGAGTCGATCTCGGGAATCGCGATCCTAGGATGAACCCATTCACTACCGGCTGAGCTGGTCTACCGAACCATTCCGATAAACCCAAAAAAGGCCCACCGCCGAGCAGTTGAATGCTCGGCGGTGGGCCGTGTTGCTCAATTAAGAGTTTTTAATTATGGTTATGGCCTGCGTGTGTGTCGGCCGCTGCTGGTGTCGTTGCCGTTGCGGAAACTGGTGCTGGCTGTGGCTTGACGTATTCAATCGTGGCGCTGTCGCGGAGGCTCTTGATGTAGGCCTGTGCTGCTTCGCCTTTCGCATTCTGGCTCACGTAGTCGATGATTTGATCCTTTACATCGGCGAATGGAGTGACGCTGGCGTCTTGGCGTTCGGTCACTTTAATAATGTGGTAGCCGAAAGATGTTTCGACGATTTCACCGACTGCGTTAACGTCCTGGCCGAAGACTGCGACTTCGAATTCCGGCACCATCTGACCTTTCCCGAATTGTCCGAGTGAACCGCCTTGTGCGCCACTTGGGCAACCTGAATGTGCTTTCGCGGCATCCTCGAAGGTGGTGGTCTCGGCGACGATGTCAGCGCGGATCGCTTCGAGTTGTGCTTTCTTGGCGGCCTTTGCTGCGTCGTCGTCTTCTTCCTCGAACGAGAGCAGAATGTGGCTAGCGGATGCGTTTTCCTCGGCTTTAAAGGCCTGAGGGTTGCCGTCGTAGAATGCTTGAGCGTCGGCTTCGGTGGCTTCGGCCACATCTTTGGTTTGGCTTTCGAATAGTTGGCGAGCAGCCAGGTCGGTCTTAATGTTTTCCTTGAGAGCTTCAAGGGTCATGCCTTGTGATGCGAGTGCAGCCTCAAAACTCATTCCCTCAGGAATGGAGGTTTCGATCTGTGCTATGGTGCCCTCCACTGCTTCATCTGAAACGACGATGCCTGAACCTGCAACAGCGATCGCGATGAGCTTCTCGGTGATGGCATTATCCTCAGCACTCTTGAGTGCCTGCGCCTTGATTTCGTCCGAGATAGGTGCTCCCTGAGCTTGCGCCTGATACTGCTGAAGCATCATGTCGGCAATCTTTTGGAGATCCGCTTGGGTGATCACTTCGTCATTTACGCGGATGACGACTATTTCGTCCGCAGCGGGCGCTGCAGCGGGCTCGCTGACAGGTGCAGTTTCGAGGTCTGCAGCAAATGCGCTTGCGGACAGTAGTAGGGCAGTTGTGGATAGTACTTTGAGAGTCTTCATATAAATCAAATTATTCAACGAATGGTTGGTTTTTTTGTTAAAAGGAGCAGCGAGGATCAAAGAGAAATTGAGGAAGGCAAACGAAAAATCTGGCCGGTGATGCCTTTGCCATGCTCGATTGACCAAGACTAGTTTGGTTGCCGTGGAAACGTTCAAGTTGTACGACTTTAGTGGCCAAGTCCACGCATCGTCAGGGCGGGGGTAGTCAGTTTCATCTGGCATTGAGCAAGCTCAATTCATGCGATTCAATCGTGTGGATTGCTTACTGTTTGATCGCTTCGATGTTGATCGTGATGTCGACCTCTGTACCGACAGCGGGCTTGCCGCCAAGGATGCCCCATTCGGTGCGGTCAATTTGTGTGGTGGCTTCCCACCCGGAAAGCTGTGCGCCCCTCATGCCTGGGCCGAAACCTAAGAGATCGACATTGAGTATTACTTCTTTGGTGGTTTCGAGCATAGTGAGATGACCCGTTACTTTGAAGCTGTCCTTGTTGTCGGTCTTGGCCCAGTGGGTTGATTTGAAAGTAATCAGTGGGTGTTTCTCGGCAGCAAAGTAATCGTCTTGCTGTAAATGAGTGTCGCGCTTTTTATTAGCGGTGTTCACCGAGGGCACTGTGATAATCGCTTCGACGCTGCTGTTGCTAAGGTCGTCACGATCGACGGTGAGGGTGCCTTCGAATTGATTAAATGAGCCGGTCGTTTTGGAAACGAAGTGTCGGATGCTGAATTTGACCGATGAGTGCGTTGGATCGATTTTGTAGATTTCGACTTCTGCAGCAGCGTAGAGGCTGCTAACTGCAAGAGCGAGGGTCAGGAGTAGTGGTTTAGTCATAGTCGTAGTTTAGATGAAATCGGCAAGGTCCTCTTCGGTGCCTTGCGTGGTTAGAATAAAGACTTGTTCGCCTTCGGTCCATACTTTGAAGGCTTGTTGCTGGGCCTCAAAAACTTTGCTTTTCTGGCCCTTGCAAGGGGTGCACTCGTTGGGGACACGTGCCTTATCCACGGTGATCAGGTGATAGGCTTGGCCGTTTTTGAAGCAAATCATGCTCAGTTTGGTGCCATCGTAGTCGAAGGTGACGCAACCGATGGTGGTAAGCTGTTTGAGTTGCTGTGGGATATGTGCTGGGTTCGGCATCCCTGTGCTGGCAAGATGACTTTGTAACTCGCCGACTTGTTCGCCGCGTTTGTCAAATTTCGAGCCGTTAAATTCACTGATTTGTTGCGCGAGGAATTCGATCATATTCGGCACACCTGCGGTAGCGATTATCGGCGTTGCCTCTGCTGCAGGTTGATCGCTGTTGGCCAGTTGCGTTGGCGCTTCGTTGCGAGGCACGACGAGGGCGACTCCGGCGATGGCAAAGATTGCGGCAATTCCCATCCATGGCCGGAACCCAGCGCGCTGGTTGGAGCGATTCGCGGGCTGCGGAAAACGGATGGTGTGGGGGTCTTGCTCGGCGCCTTCGGCCTTGTTGCCGATTAATAGCTGCGATTGGACGGCGTGGGCACGCATGCCGGCCAAAATGGCGGCTTTGAGATCGGCAGGTGGTTCGACGCGGTTGAACTCCGCACTGATTTTGGTATCGAGCGCTTGTTGCTCTTCGAACCAGGCGCGCAGTTCGGCGTCTTGGTTGAGCAGCTCAAGTGCTTCGGCGATCAGTGGGTCGTTGCGGTCCTCGCTGTTGTCGGGACGACAGAGCTGGAGAATATATTGTGCTTCTTCGCGGTCCATAGCTTAAAGGGTGTTTGCCGAAGTTTCGGTCTCTTTACGTTTGAAGATCTCGCGGAGCTGCGCTTTGCCGCGAGAGAGGCGAGACATGATCGTGCCAATCGGCACATCAAGGATTTCGGCGATTTCTTTATAAGAAAGATCTTTTAGATAGAACAGGGCGACTGGCTCGCGGTAAACGGCATCGACTTCTTCGAGAGCTTCGACGGCGAGATGACCATCCATGCTGCGGCGCACGTGGGGCTCCACCGAGCCGCCGATATTTTCGAGCATTTCGGGCTCGTAGCTATCGATACGGGCGTCTTTACGACGGCGGCGCAGAAATTCGCGGTAAAGAGTGGTGAACAGCCAAGACTTGACCTTGGATTTGTCGCGCAGCGAATCACCTTTTTCAGCATATATAAAAAAGGCCTGTTGGGCTAAATCGCCCGCCTCATGCTCGTTTTTGGCTAGACTGTAGCCGAAACGATAGAGCGGTTGGTAGTAGGCACTCACTATTTCTTCGAAGTTCAAATTGGATTCTGTGGTCATGTGAGTGGAATCGATGGTCGCTTATTCCGAGAAAAATGAAGCGGGTAAATTTGAGAGTCGTTGTCGGGCTATACAATGAGCATGGCGTCGCCATAACTGTAAAAGTTATAGTTATGCTCAATCGCCTCGGCGTAAAGTGCCAATAGCCATTCAATACCCCGTTCGTCGCCGGGACTTAAAAATGCTGAAACGAGGCAGAGCAGCGTCGATTTCGGCAGGTGGAAGTTGGTGATCAGCGCATCGACGGCCTCGAGTCGGGCGGGCGGATAGATGAAGATGTCGGCCTCGGCCTGCACCGATCCCGCTGGAGTCAGGCAAGTCTCGGGTGCGCTTTGGCTACGCCGCATCGCATCTTCAATCGATCGCACCGAGGTGGTACCAACCGCGACTCGCGGGCCCGGGCTGGTTTGCTGGAGCGATTCAAAGGCAGTGGCGGGAATCTCATACCACTCGTGGTGAATGTTGTGGTCGAGGATGTTATCGACCTGAATGGGGTGAAACGTGCCGATGCCGACTTGCAGGGTAAGGTCGTGAAATTGAGCGCCGCGAGCTTCGAGGCGGGCAATTAGATCGGGCGTAAAGTGCAGGCCGGCAGTGGGTGCGGCTACAGCCACGCGCTTGTCGTAATCGGCGTAGACGGTTTGGTAGCGCTCGTTGTCGTTGGCGCGGCGCGGGTCGTCGATCGTGCGTTCGATATAGGGCGGCAGAGGCATAATGCCAAGCCGCTCGGAAAGGTCGGTCACGGACTCGTCGCGCACCGGGTGGAAGCGCACGCGGTAGTTGCCATTTTCGCCGGCGTTGAGCACTTCAGCGCTGTATTCGCCCTCGATGCCGAAAGTGCCGACTTGCAGGGTCTTCTTGCCGGGGCGTAGCAGGCACCACCAGGTGACGGCGTCTTCTGCGGGCTGTAGCAGTAGGCATTCGACCTTACCGCCACTGGAACGCTGACCAAAAATACGGGCCTTGAGCACTGCCGCGTTATTGCGAAAGAAGCGCGCGTTGGCGGGCAAATGATCGCCGATTTGAGCGAACGTTGTGTGTGTGATTTGGCGGGTCTTGCGGTCGACCACCATTAGCCGTGAGGCATCGCGCTGAGCGGCGGGCTCTTGTGCAATGCGTGCGATGGGGAGGTGGTAGTCAAATAGGGCGCTGTCCATTCAGAGGCTTTTAGACGGGGAATCCGAAAGTGTGAAGTGGGAAGTTATGTTTTTATGATAACTGATACAGCCATTTTGATCAATCACGGCAAATGTCCTTGCGACGGGATTTTTAAAAGAGCTATAATCCTTGGTTCAGTATCCCCCTATGCCTGCTCGTGCATCCAGTCGTATTTATAATCAAGCCGCCCTTGAAGTGTGGTTCGAAAATGTGGCGCTCGATTGGGAGAATTTCTTTTCTAAAGAAGCGCTGCGACGCGGACGCGAGATCTATCGAAAGGGGCAGATTTCGGGGGTCGAATTAGCGGATAAGGATGTGATCATCAATTGCGCCTTTGCGCGTAAGGACACCTGCTACGTTGTGGTTGAGTGGGGTCCTGAGGGGCCTATTGTGCGTTGTTCGACCGAGGATAATGCGATGGGCGATGCGGTCGCTGTCGGTGGGTTGTATGAGGTTGAAGAGTTGATCGCAGATGAGATCGACCCGCTGCCTTATGTGCCCGAACCGAAGCCAGACCTGCAAGAAGCGGCCATCGTGGCAACGGCGCTGGCTAAGCAACAGAGCTCAACAGTAAATGCGCAGCAGTCTGAAGAGCCGCCGGCCCGCCGGTTGACCCCGCATTTGGAAGGGCTTAGCACGGGTCTGCGAATGACGGCGTATTGGGTGAATGCTGATTTCTCGCGTGAAGCGGCGTTTCAAGCTGAGGGTACTAAGATGTCGAGTTCGGAGCGCGAAATTCTGGTCCGACTGACGGCCCTGGCCAAGGAGGTCGGATTCACATTTCGTCGCGATTCAAATTACTTTTTAATGCATGACCCAGAGCGGATCGCGCCGTTTTTTTCGCATGCGCGTAAGCGTTGGGAAAAAATCTTTGGCTATCTCGATCTCGATCTGGATGCGCAAAGCTTGGCGGAGGGCGTGCAGCAGGTGAAGATTATTGGTCGCGTTGAATCGGCGGGCAAGGCTGAGATGCGTGTCGATTGGCGGTTAAAGTTGGGTAAACGCTGGCTCGACCCCGAAGATGCGGAGCGCTTGGCCAAGGCGGGGCGTGGCACGCATATTGTGAAGGGGCTCGGCTTGGTGCAGATTGCCGAGGAACAAACTGAAGCGCTTGCGGAATGGCGCGTGGCGGCCGCAGCTGAATCGGAGGCAGCACAAACTTGGCCGCGTTATATGGTATTTTCGTTGTTTGGTCAGCGTGGTGCGGAATTAGACTTGGAGCAAGAGTTGCGAGAGTGGCGGGCGACGCTAGAGCCGAAACAGGCTGAGTCGGGGGAGCTGTTAGGGGCGGATCTTACTGCAGTGGCGTTGCCTGATTTTCTTCGTCCGTATCAAGCACACGGTGTACGCTGGATGGCGAATCTGCGGGCGCACAGCTGCCATGGTTTGTTAGCTGATGAAATGGGTCTGGGTAAGACACTGCAGGTTTTGACATTGTTGAATGCCTATCCATATGAAGGGAACGATAGCTTAATTGTATGCCCTGCCAGTGTGGTGCCAGTGTGGGAGAGTGAGGTTAAGCAGTGGTATCCGAATTTGGATATAGCGGTGCTGCGCAGCGGCGAAACGTTTGACGGTCCGTCGAGGCATAAACCAAAATTGTGGATCGCCAGCTATACACAGCTGCGCCGGCATAAGCATTTATTGGCGGGCACCGAATTTGGCTATGCGGTGCTGGATGAAGCGCAGCAGATTAAAAATCCCGAAGCGAAAGTAACGTATGCCTGTTGTGCGATCCGTGCAAAGTGTCGCCTCGCGCTGACCGGTACGCCAATAGAGAATCGCTTGCTGGATGTGTGGACCTTATTTCGCTTCATCATGCCAGGCTTATTGGGTTCGCGTCGTCGCTTCGAAGATGCGGCGACTTCGCCAGATCTTTCGATGCGCAAGACGCTAGAGCAAACGTTGCGAAAACAAATCGCACCGTTTTTATTGCGCCGCAAAAAAGACAAGGTCGGCAAGGATCTACCGCCAAAAGTAGAGATGGATTTGATTTGTCCGATTACTGAGACGCAGCGTCAGGTTTATGAGAGCTTACTGAACAAGGGGCGTGAGCAAATGGGCGACGATTTACAGATAGCAATGCAGGCGAGCTCGATGAATTTTTTCACGCTGTTGACTCGCTTGCGGCAAGCTTGTTGCGATCCTGGCTTGATCCCCGACTTAGACATCGACCCGATGCACAGCGGTAAAGTTCAAATGTTACTCACGAAATTAGGAGAGGCGTTGACGGGAGCCGGCGCACGTAAGGTGGTGATCTTTAGTCAGTTTGTGCATTTATTGAAGCGGGTAAAGCCGTTGATTGAAGCAGAGTTCCCTGATGTGGATCTACTGGAATTGATGGGGCATACGAAGAATCGCGCGAAGCCGGTGGAGACGTTTCAAAAAAAAGCGGGGCCTGCGGTGATTCTAGTCAGTCTGCGAGCTGGCGGTACGGGTATTACTCTACACGCGGCAGATTATGTATTCTTACTTGACCCGTGGTGGAATCCTGCAGTGGAGAGCCAAGCAGTGGATCGCGTGCATCGTATTGGTCAGCGCAAGCGGGTGTTCGTGTATCGTATGATTACGCAAGGCACGATCGAAGAGCGTATTCAGCAATTGAAAGCCGAGAAGCGGGAACTTTTCGAGAGTACTTTGGGCAACCTCGGCAGTGCGCAGGATTTGCGTGAGCACTTTACTGATTTACAGGAGTTGGCGAAGTTACTGCCACCGCAATAGTTGGGAGTCGTTTTTGGCTTTAGCAGGAGTGACTTCATTCTTCTGTTATGGGAGGGACGAGACGGAGCTACCCCCCTTTGCCGTTTTTTTTACTTACACAAAAAAACGGCTGTCTCCATCAGGAAACAGCCGTGGTAAAGCGGTTAAGTAACGCTGAGGCGTACCTTACTCAACGTTGGCGCCGACGACGGCAGCCATTTGCATCATGTTGATGGTCTGACCTTCCTTAATGTTTCTGAGGTCAGTCAACTTGCCAGATTTGCTGGTTGAGTTTGTGTGACGGAAAATGGTGAGTAATTTTGCATCGGTTACGATGAATTTGCCTGCGTTTTCAGCGGCACCGTTTTCAGTCTTTGTTTGAAGACCATTCTTTTTGATGTAGTCCCAGAGCTTTTTAGTGATCTCT
>Ga0206125_10004156_pt1 | contig 13095 bp, 10 predicted proteins | sample Helgoland_Spring_4_FD_148598 | JGI IMG/M metagenome (GOLD analysis project Ga0206125, IMG submission 148598) | Pelagic subsurface seawater microbial communities from Kabeltonne, Helgoland, North Sea - Helgoland_Spring_Bloom_20160331_1 | ecosystem: Environmental > Aquatic > Marine > Epipelagic ... | reverse complement strand
ATCTTCAAGGATGGTTGGCTGGGCCATGAATAATTCTCACACCCAAAAAAAAGAGGTTCCTGCTCACAGAGTAGTCAATAAAAATGGAATTCTAACCGGAAAACATCACTTTAACGGAACTAATCTGATGCAACAGCTGTTAGAAAATGAGGGGATCATTGTTATTGATAATCAAATTCAAGAATTAGAAAAAGTTTTTTGGAATCCAATGAAGGAACTCCCATAGAAATTGACTCATTTCTTTTTGATGGATTTGGAATTTACTTTCTTTTGTATCTAAAGCTTTAGCGCTATCTTTGCAGTGTAGCATAAATCATAAAAATACATGTCTTTTACAAAGCAAGATATACTTAAAGCACTAGATACTATTACTGAACCAGGTGAAGGAAAAAGTCTGGTTGAAAACAAAAACATTAGCAATCTAGTTGTGTTTGGAGATGAAGTGATTGTTGATGTATCAATTAGCAATCCAGCGCTACAAGCCAAAAAGAAAATTGAACTAGAGATAAAAAAAGCAATCCATACCCATGTTGATGAAAAGATTGATGTGAAAGTAAATGTCAAAACTATTACAACTCAAAAAAAAGAAGAAAATTCAAACCTTATAAAGGGAAAGAAAATTCCAAATATTCAAAATATTATTGCCGTTGCCTCGGGCAAAGGCGGAGTGGGAAAATCTACAATTACAGCAAATACAGCTGTTAGTTTAGCCAAAATGGGGTTTAAAGTTGGTGTTTTAGATGCAGATATTTATGGACCTTCAATGCATTTAATGTTTGATGTAGAAAAAGAAAGACCAATTTCTGTCAATATTGAAGGCCGTTCTAAAATGAAACCCATAGAAAATTATGGGGTGAAATTATTGTCACTTGGGTTTTTCACTAATCCTAACCAAGCTGTCATATGGCGTGGTCCTATGGCTTCAAAAGCATTAAATCAATTAATTTTTGATGCAGACTGGGGAGAATTAGATTTCCTTCTGATTGATTTACCTCCTGGAACAGGAGATGTTCATTTATCTATAGTTCAAGCATTGCCCATAAATGGAGCTGTAATTGTGAGTACCCCTCAAAATATTGCCCTAGCTGATGCAAAAAAAGGTGTTGCTATGTTTCAACAAGAAAGTATTCAGGTTCCTGTATTGGGAATCGTTGAAAATATGGCGTATTTTACTCCTGAAGAACTCCCTGATAATAAATATTATATCTTTGGCAAAGATGGTGCAAAACACTTGGCAGAGGATATTACCACCAAGTTTTTGGGAGAAGTTCCATTGGTACAGAGTATCCGTGAGTCTGGAGATGTTGGCCATCCGGTGGCATTACAAGAAAACACATCATTAGAAAAGGCATTTACTGAGATTACCAAAGCAATGGTTTCAGAATTGCTAAAAAGAAATGCTAATTTACCACCAACCGAAGTTGTGAGGATTACAACAATGAGTGGTTGTAGCGCTGTAAAAAAGTAAGTTTATGACAACACAAGAAACATTAGAAAACGTTGAAAAAGCATTAAGTGAAATTCGCCCTTTCTTAGAAAGTGATGGTGGAAACATCAAATTGCTTTCCATAGAAGATACCGTTGTAAAAGTTCAATTAGAGGGAGCTTGTATTGGTTGCTCCGTAAATCAAATGACACTTAAAAATGGTGTTGAAGCTACTATTAAGAAGTATGCGCCTCACATTCAGCAAGTTATTAATATTGATTAACTTTCATAAAGTAATAGTGTTTAAAATCTTTTACTTGATTTTTACTTAAAAATGATCAAAACAGATATCTTAATAATTGGTGCAGGGCCTACTGGACTTTTTGCAGTATTTGAAGCTGGGTTACTAAAATTAAAATGCCACATAATAGATGCATTACCTCAACCTGGAGGACAATGTTCAGAAATATATCCTAAAAAACCAATTTATGATATCCCGGCATATCCTGAAATTTTAGCAGGAGATTTAACCACTAAATTATTAGAACAAATAGCTTCATTTCAGCCAGGTTTTACACTAGGCGAACGTGCAGAAACCATAGAAAAACTAGAGGATGATACTTTTATTGTTACTACAAATAAAGGAACAAAGCATCATGCTCCAATTATAGCAATAGCTGGCGGACTAGGGAGCTTTGAGCCTAGAAAACCTCCCATTCCAAACATTGCTAATTTTGAAGACAGTGGTGTTGAATACATCATTCGTGATCCAGAAATGTATAGAAATAAAAAAGTTGTTATCTCCGGTGGTGGAGATTCTGCTTTAGATTGGGCTATTTTTTTAACCGATGTTGCTGCTGAAGTAACTTTAGTTCATAGAAGAAATGAATTTAGAGGAGCCTTAGATTCTGTTGACAAAGTTCAAGAATTGAAAAATGCAGGAAAAATTAATATGATTACTCCAGCTGAAGTTATAGGGGTTTTAGGCGATAAAAAAGTAACAGGGGTCTCTATTACAAAAAATGGTGAAGAAGAAATTATTTTAGATGTTGACCACTTTATTCCTTTATTTGGGTTGTCTCCCAAGCTTGGCCCTATCGCAAACTGGGGATTAGACATAGAAAAAAATGCCATCAAAGTAAACAATGCTTTAGATTATCAAACTAATATTCCAGGAATTTATGCTATCGGTGATGTAAACACCTATCCAGGAAAATTAAAATTGATTTTATGTGGCTTTCATGAAGCTACCTTAATGTGTCAGAGTGCTTACAAAAGAATTCATCCAAATAAAAAATATGTAATGAAGTATACTACTGTTGGAGGTGTTGAAGGTTTTGATGGAACAAAAAAAGAAGCTCCAAAAGCAGTTGTAAAAAAAATTGAGTAGTGACAGATATTACTATTAAAATCACAGACAGAAACGGAACGCTTCATGAAGTTTTAGCACCTACAGATATGGCTATGAACATCATGGAACTTGTTCGCTCTCATGAACTAGCTCCCGAGGGAACTATAGGAGTTTGTGGCGGCATGGCAATGTGCGCTTCCTGTCAATGCTACATAAAATCTGATCATCAATTACCTGAAATGAGCTCAGATGAAGATTTAATGCTAGCCGAGGCTTTTTATGTAGAGGATAACAGTAGGCTAAGTTGTCAAATACCTATTACCATTAAATTAAATGGATTAGAAATAGAATTAGCTCCTGAGAGTTAAGCTTCATCCATACTTTTAATTATATTTGTAATGCGTCATTTTTAAAATGCCTGAATATGTATTGGTTAGAGTTACTAATTTTACTAAAAAACCTCATCAAAAGAAATCCAGAGTAAACTGATTGATATTGGTCAATTCAAATTTTGTTTAATTATCAAATCAAATAAATATGCCTTTTTATCATAAACTCGGAAAAATTCCACCCAAAAGACACACTCAATTTAGAAAAGAAGACGGAAATCTATACTACGAACAACTTTTTGGAACCATCGGTTTTGACGGAATGTCTACCAACTCATACCATGAGTTCAGACCCACCATGGTGAAAGAGATTAGAAATCAATATTCTGTAGCTCCTAAAATTGCTAAAGAAAATAACATAAAATCGTATCGTTTTAGAGGTTTTAAGGTTCCTCAAGAAAACGATTTTTTAGAAAGCAGAAAAACTGTTTTAACAAATTCGGATTGTAATATCATTTTAGCATCTCCAAAAAATTCTCTCAGAGATTATTTCTATAAGAATACTGATGCAGATGAATTAATTTTCATACATCGAGGAACAGGGAAATTAAGAACTCATTTAGGAAATCTAGATTTTAAATATGGAGATTATCTTATAATTCCTCGTGGAATTATATATCAAATTGATTTTGATACAGAAGATAATAGGTTGTTTATTGTAGAGTCTTATCGTCCTATTTATACGCCCAAACGATATCGAAATTGGTTTGGTCAGTTGTTGGAACATTCTCCCTATTGTGAACGAGATCTTCGAAGACCTGAAGAACTAGAAACTCATCATGAAAAAGGAGATTTTCTTATCAAAGTAAAAAAGCAAGATGAAATTATAGAAATGGTCTATGCTTCACACCCTTTTGATGTGGTGGGCTATGATGGATACAATTATCCGTATGCATTTTCTATTCATGATTTTGAACCCATTACAGGGCGTATTCATCAACCTCCACCAGTACATCAAACATTTGAAACTGATGCTTTTGTAGTATGTAGTTTTGTCCCTAGACTATACGATTATCATCCAGAATCAATTCCTGCTCCATATAATCATAGCAACATAGATTCTGATGAAGTTATCTATTATGTAGATGGCGATTTTATGAGTAGAAATGATATTGAGGCTGGTCATATTTCATTGCATCCTGCCGGAATACCTCATGGTCCTCACCCAGGAGCTACCGAGAGAAGTATTGGTCAAACAAAAACTGAGGAACTTGCTGTTATGGTAGATACATTTAAACCCTTAAAAGTAACCAAAGCGGCAATGGAAATTGCCGATGAAGAATATCATAAATCTTGGTTAGAATAATATGTTCGAAAAAAAAATAGACATAACAGCCCAAATAAGAGCTATGTGGTAATTTTTTGCTGATTTTTTAGCAAAAAATTTTAATCACTTATTAATAATAAATTATGTCAAAAAAAATAACATCTGTAGACTACGGTCTAGAAAAAATATTTGAAGGAGCGCAAGACTTTCTTCCATTACTAGGTACTGATTATGTAGAATTTTATGTTGGGAATGCAAAACAAGCTGCTCATTTTTATAAAACAGCTTTCGGGTTTCAATCTCTTGCATATAAAGGGCTGGAAACTGGATCTAAAGATGCTGTGAGTTATGTATTAAAACAAGATAAAATTCGCCTGGTATTAACTACACCTTTGAGTAGCAAATCAATAATTAATGATCATATTGTAAAGCATGGAGATGGGGTTAAAGTAATAGCCCTTTGGGTTGAAGACGCCAAAAAAGCCTATGAGGAAACTACCTCAAGAGGCGCAAAATCCTATTTAAAGCCTACCGTTGAAACCGACGAATACGGAGAAGTTGTAAAAGCAGGAATTTACACCTATGGAGAAACAGTTCATATGTTTATTGAACGTAAAAACTATAACGGGATATTTATGCCTGGTTTTCAGGAATGGAAATCAGATTATAACCCTCCAACTGCAGGGTTAAAATACATAGATCATATGGTTGGAAATGTAGGATGGAATCAAATGGATGTATGGGTAAAATGGTACGAGGAAGTAATGGGTTTTGAAAACTTCTTGTCATTTGATGATAAGCAAATTCATACAGAGTATTCTGCGTTGATGAGTAAAGTAATGTCTAACGGAAATGGTCGAATAAAATTTCCAATTAATGAACCAGCAGAGGGAAAGAAACGCTCTCAAATTGAGGAGTATCTTGATTTTTACGAAGGTGCAGGAGTACAACATATTGCTGTAGCTACTAATGACATTGTTAAAACAGTAAGTCAATTAAAATCTAATGGAGTCGAGTTCTTATCTACTCCACCAGAGGAGTATTACAAAGCTGTCCCAGGTCGATTGGAGGAATTTAGCCATGAATTAAGAGAGGATATCGAAAAGTTAAAAGCATTAGGAATTATGATTGATGCAGATGAGGAAGGATATTTATTACAAATCTTCACAAAACCAATAGAAGATAGACCCACCTTATTTTTTGAGATTATTCAACGAATGGGGGCTAAAGGGTTTGGTGCAGGAAATTTCAAAGCTTTATTTGAGTCTATAGAAAGAGAGCAGGCGAAGAGAGGAACTTTGTAATTTGAAAAAAAGGAGTGCATAACTTTCAATATATGAGTAAAGACGAATTATTAAAAGCCATTGAAGACAAGTATAAAAAACTAGGCGTTCCTTTAGACGCTATGTTGGAGGGCTTGTTGTGGAGTACCCCAATTACCTATTGGGATTATATTCAAACAGATGCCCTTTTAGGTTTACAGATTCCGAGAACAGATCAACCAGACGAAATGGTGTTTATTATGTATCATCAGATTAATGAATTGTTATTTAAAATGATTTTATGGGAAATAGATCAAGTTGCAAAAAATGATGATATTAGTGCAGATAAGTTTTCCATGCATTTGATGAGAATTAGTAGGTATTTTGATATGCTATGCAATTCATTTACTGTGATGGCTGACGGAATGGAGCGAGAGCAATATTTGAAATTTAGAAACACTTTAACTCCTGCAAGTGGCTTTCAAAGTGCCCAATATAGAAAAATAGAATTTGCATCAACAGAACTCATTAATTTAATTGATGCACGATTTAGAGATACTATTGATCGAAATTCTCCATTTAAAAACGCTTATGACCACTTATATTGGCAAGCAGCTGGAAAAAATCATTCAACAGGTGAGAAATCTGTATTGATAAAATTATTTGACAAAAAGTATATGGGAGATTTTATAGACTTTATGGAAAATTATAATGAGTGTAACTTATCAAAGAAATTTAAACAATTACCTGAAGAGCTTCAAAAAGACCCCACATTAATAGAAGCGATGCGTCATTATGATTATACTGTGAATGTTAAATGGGTGCTAGCTCACTATAATGCTGCAGGAAATTATTTAGGGGGTAAAGAAAAAGAATTAGAGGCTACTGGAGGAAGTAGTTGGAGGAAATACTTGCATCCCAAATACCAACGCAGAATTTTTTACCCGTATTTGTGGTCTGATGAAGAATTAAAAAATTGGGGTACATTTTAGATAAATTATAATTTTTAGTTAAAAAAGACTTCCTAACTAAAATTAGGGGATTTTTGTTTTTCTAAGTAATATAATTCTCATTCAATTTTTATATGTTTGATGTGTATGAGAAATTTAATTTTAATCTGCTTTCTGCTCTCGTTTAACACAGTTCTTTTTGGGCAAAAAAAATCTAACCCTTTTAAAGACGGAGAATGGTTAAAATATAAAATGAGTTACAGTGGATTCTTTAAAGCTGGCACTGCAGAACTTACACTTAAAGAAACAGATTTAAACGGTAAAAAAGTTTTTCATGCAAAAGGTTTTGGAAAAACAAGTGATTTTATAGGTTGGTTTTTTAAAGTTAGAGACACCTATCAATCTTATTTTGATCATAATAAAGTAATACCCTATTTATTTAAAAGAGATGTAAACGAAGGTGGTTATATTATTAAAAGAGACACTCGATTCAACCAAGATACAAAAATTGCTACTGTTGAAGATTTCAAATACAATACCACAAAAGAAATCTCTTTTGAAAATGTACAGGACATGATTTCTGCTTTTTACTATCTAAGGACTATAAATATAGATACTATAAAAGCTGGTGATGAGATTGATTTAAATATGTTTTTTGATTCTAAAACGTTTGCTTTTAAACTACGGTTTTTAGGAAAAGAAATCATAAAAACAAAGTTTGGAAAAATAAAAACAATCAAATTACGTCCTGTGGTTCAATCTGGAAGAGTTTTCAAAGAAAGTGAAAGTGTAACCATATGGGTTACAGATGATGAAAATAAAATTCCTGTTAGATTAAAAGCATCACTGGCTGTTGGATCTTTAAGAGCAGAATTAAAAGCTTTTAAAGGATTAGCAAATTCATTTAAAATTATGACTGATTAAGTTGTATTTTTACGGCATTATTATCCAAAATAAAATCTGATAATATTGAAAAAATTAAGTGTTCTTCTAATTATTATTTTCATAATATTTTCATGTGGTGAGGATAAAATCACAGACGTTTCTAATCAAGTTTCAGTCCCCTCTCCTAAGATTATTAATGAATTTGGCTTCACATTAAATGATTATAAAGTTATAAAAGATACCATAAAAAAAGGGGAGAGTTTTGGGATTATTCTCGATAGACATCATGTTTTTTATCCAAAAATAAATACCATCGCTAAAAAGATCAAAGATACTTTTGATGTAAGAAGAATTAGAGCGGGTATACCCTACATGATACTTGCAAGTAAAGATTCTTTAGAGAAAGCTCAAGTCTTTATTTATAAAAATAATAAAGCCAGTGCCACAATAGTAGATTTCAAAGATTCCACTATTGTTGCATTCAACTATAGAAAACCCATAAAAATTATTGAAAAAGAAGTTGCGGGTAAAATTTATTCCACGTTGTCTGAAGCCATGGATAGTCTTCATTTAAATCCAAATTTAACTTATAACGTCGCAGACATTTATGCCTGGACTTTGGATTTTGGCAAACTTCAAAGAGGAGACCAATTTAAATTAATCTATGAGGAAAAATTTATAGATGATAGTGTGTTTGTCGGTTACGGAAAAGTAAAAGCGGCTCTTTTTGATCATAATAATAGAGATTTCTATGCCTATAGATTTGTACCTGACTCTATTAAAGGAATTCCAGAATACTATGATGAAGAAGGAAATATGTTGCGAAGTCAATTCTTGAGATCTCCCATTAAATTTCAATACAGAGTTTCCTCTAGATACAATTTAAGAAGAAAAATAGCCTACTATGGAAGAGTAAAGCCTCATAAAGGGACTGATTTTGCTGCCAAAGTTGGAACTCCAATTATGGCAACTGCTAACGGAAAGGTTGTTGAGTCTAGAAGAAAAGGAGGCAATGGAAATTATGTTAAAATAAGACATAATAATACCTATTCTACTCAATATCTTCACATGAGTAGAAGAAAAGTTAAACGAGGGCAATATGTTAAACAGGGAGAGATCATTGGGTATGTTGGAATGACAGGGAACACTAGTGGGCCACACGTGTGTTACCGTTTTTGGAAAAATGGGAGACAGGTAGATCCTTTTAAACAAAAACTTCCCTCTGCTAAGCCTTTGAAAAAGAGTCTTAAACCCAGCTATTTAAAGTTTATAAAGCCATTGGAAACTCAATTAGATAAAATAGATTTTACAAAATAAATTACTAAAAATGCCACTACAAAATATAAATCCTACAACAACAAAAGCATGGGGAAAATTGGAATCTCATTTTTCTGAAATGAGTTCGTTTTCCTTAAAAACAGCTTTTAAAACCGATTCTGAAAGAAAAGAAAAATTTTCATTGGACTTTAACGATCTTCACTTAGATTTTTCCAAAAATAAGATGAATCAGAAAACTATTGATTTATTGGTTGAATTAGCACATGAAGTTGAATTAAAAGATGCTATCAACAAATATTTTACTGGAGATATTATTAATGAAACTGAAGAAAGAGCCGTTTTACATACTGCTTTGAGAAGTAACTCAGAAAACGAGTTATTAGTAGACAATAAAAATATTAAACCAGAAATTAAGAAAGCTCTAAGAAAAATCAGAGCTTTTTCAAATAAAGTAATTTCTGGAGACTGGAAAGGATATACAGGGAAAAAAATCACAGATATTGTAAATATTGGAATTGGTGGGTCTGACCTCGGACCAGACATGGTTGTTGAGGCACTGCAATTTTATAAAAATCATTTAACAACTCATTTTGTATCTAATATAGACGGAGATCATGTTTCTGAAATTATAAAAAAGTTAAATCCTGAAACAACACTGTTTGTTATTGTCTCGAAGACTTTTACAACTCAAGAAACCATCACTAATGCAAATACAATTAAAAATTGGTTTTTAACTTCAGCTTCCCAATTTGATATTGCAAAACATTTTGTGGCTGTATCTACTAACTTAGATGCCATAGATGCTTTTGGGATTGATCCAAAAAATGTATTCCCTATGTGGAATTGGGTGGGTGGTCGTTTCTCTTTGTGGTCTGCTGTTGGACTTTCTATTAGTTTGTCGGTTGGCTTTGATAATTACCGTTCTCTTTTAGACGGTGCAGAAAAAATGGATATCCATTTTAAAGAAAGTTCATTTGACCAAAATATTCCTGTAATTTTAGCACTATTAAGTATTTGGTATAATAATTTTTACAAGGCTGAATCTGAGGCAATTCTTCCCTACACTCAATATTTAACAAAACTAGCTCCTTATTTACAGCAAGCCATTATGGAGAGCAATGGTAAGAGTGTAGATAGAAACGGAAACCGAGTAGATTATCAAACAGGAACTATTGTTTGGGGGAGTACTGGTACTAATATGCAGCACGCATTTATGCAACTTGTTCATCAAGGAACAAAATTAATTCCATCAGATTTTATTGGCTACGAAACCTCACTTTATGGTCTTACAGATCATCACCAAAAATTAATGGCTAACTACAATGCACAAATGGATGCATTAGCTTTTGGAAAATCTAAAGAAGAAGTTCACCTTGAATTAAAATTTTCAGGAGACAACTCAACAATTCATTCTTTATTGCCCTATAAAGTTTTTGAAGGAAACAGGCCCAGTAATGCCATTTTATTTAAAAAATTGACTCCTGAATCTTTGGGAGAGTTAATTGCTATGTATGAACACAAAATATTTGTTCAAGGCGTTATTTGGAATATCTTTAGCTATGACCAGTTTGGTGTAGAGCTCGGAAAAGAATTGGCAAAAAAGCTTTTAAACAAGGAATAAATCCTCTTTTGTTTTTTTTTTATACTTTTGTCTAAGTTTATGTTAATAAACAACTTAACAATTAACCTAAAAAAAAACAGTTTTCTCATAAAAAAAAACTACTTTTAAAAAGTTAATATTTTGCTAATTTTTAACATTAAATTAACATTACAACTCTCAAAATAAAAGACTTTTGCAGAGAATTAATAACATTAACATTCTATAATGAAAAACTTTAAGAACTTATTATTTGTAGCTTTATTTTTTATAGCTGCCACGGTAATTGGCCAAACAAAAATTTCTGGTACTATTGTTGACGAATCCAACGAAGGATTACCAGGAGCAAGTGTTGTAATCAAAGGCACAACTAACGGAACAGAAACAAATTTTGATGGAAAATTTATGCTAACTGCTTCAACAGAAAGTGGAACTGTCATAATTTCCTACTTAGGTTTTAAAACCATGGAACTTACTTTCACTAGTTCTGGTGACTTAGGGAACATTAAATTAAAAGAGGATGGAAATATCCTAGAAGAAGTAGTTCTAAAAGGTATTGTTGATATCGCAAAAGATAGACAAACACCCGTAGCTAAATCTACTATTAAAGCAGCAGAAATTCAAGACAAGTTGGGATCTCAGGAATTCCCTGAACTTCTTAACACTACTCCATCTGTATATGCTACCAAATCTGGGGGTGGTTTTGGAGATTCAAGAATAACTATTCGTGGATTTGCACAAGAGAATATTGCTGTACTTATTAACGGGGTCCCCGTTAATGATATGGAGAACGGTAAAGTATACTGGTCTAACTGGGCAGGTTTATCTGATGTTACAACTGCAATGCAAGTTCAAAGAGGATTGGGTTCATCTAAATTAGCTATCTCTTCAGTAGGGGGTACTATAAATATTATCACAAAAACTACAGACTTAAAAGAAGGAGGTTCTATCGTTTCTTCAGTTGGAAATGACGGATACTTTAAAAACTTAGCTTCTTACAATACTGGTAAAAATGAAAATGGCTTTGCTGCTTCATTTTTGATGAGTAGAACAGCTGGGAATGGCTATGTAGACGGAACCGAATTTGAAGGATTTAACTATTTTGTTGGTTTAGGTTGGGATAAAGGAGCTCACAACTTCCAATTCATGTTAACCGGTGCACCTCAAACGCACAACCAAAGAACAACTAGCTTCTTTAACATGGCTGATATAGGTGACTATTTAAAGTATGGAAAAAAATATAACTACAACCATGGTTATTTAAATGGGGAAGAGTTTAACTGGAGAAAAAATTTCTACCACAAACCTATTTCTTCTTTTAACTGGTCTTGGGATATTAATGAAACTTCTTCTTTAACTACTTCTGCTTACGTTTCTTTTGGACGTGGTGGTGGAACAGGTGACATTGGAAGATTAGGAGGGAATTTTGCTAGTTCTAGCAGATTCAGAAATCCAGATACTGGATTGGTAGAATGGGATGAAATAGTTAGAGCTAACTCTGGTTTAGGAGGAAACTTTAGCAGTGGATATTCTTACACAAACCCAGCTGACCCATCTACAGGTTTACAGATTGTAAATGATGATGAATTAGGAGATTCTAGTATGCCAAACGGTTTAGAAAGAAGAAACGGATTTATTAGAAGAGCATCTGTAAATTCTCATAACTGGGTTGGAATGTTATCTAACTACAATACTAAAATAAACGATAATCTTTCATTTGATGTTGGAATTGATCTTCGTTCTTACAAAGGATATCACTACAGAAGAGTTGATAATTTGTTAGGAGCTGATGGGTATAGAGATAATGATGATATCAACAACCCTTTAAATATTCAATCTACAGCGTATAGTTCTGATTTAGCTCAACAGTGGAATGTTTTCAGAAGTACAGAAGATGAGCAAAAAATAAACTATTACAATATTGGTAAAGTTCGATGGGCTGGTGCATTTAGTCAGTTAGAATATGCCTCTGATGATATTACTGCTTTTGTTCAGGTGGGTATTTCTCAACAAGGTTTTAAACGAATAGATCCCTTTAACTATTTAGATTCTGATCCAGAAAGAGAAACTTCATGGCAGAACTTTGTTGGTGGAAATATCAAAGGTGGTGTAAACTGGAATATCGACGAAAACCACAATGTATTTGTAAATATGGGAGACTATTCTAGACAACCTTTTATTGATGCAGTTTTTCAAAATTTTAGAAATAACATTAACCAAAATGCTAGAAATGAAAAAGTAGCTGGATTTGAATTAGGGTATGGATACACCTCTGAAAAACTAAGAGCAAATGTAAATATTTACAGAACTGAATGGAAAGATAGATTTAAGACTGTTGGATTTAGAGACGGAAGCGTAAGAGGAACTGCAGATTTACAAGGAATAAAACAATTGCACACTGGTATTGAACTAGACTTCACCTACGATCTTAGCGATAGTTTTAGATTAGTTGGTATGGCTTCAGTAGGAGATTGGGAATATGCAGGAAATGTATCTGGAACAGCATTTGATGATGTAGATCCTGTAGGGACTGTAACCTTATACTTAGACGGTGTTAAAGTTGGTAATTCTGCACAAACTACTGCAAGATTAGGTTTTGACTGGGATGTTGTAGGTAACTTCAAAGTTGATTACAGCCATCGTTATGCTGCAAGATTATATGCTGATATAAATACTGAAGACTTCGATAG
>Ga0206125_10004150_pt1 | contig 13104 bp, 15 predicted proteins | sample Helgoland_Spring_4_FD_148598 | JGI IMG/M metagenome (GOLD analysis project Ga0206125, IMG submission 148598) | Pelagic subsurface seawater microbial communities from Kabeltonne, Helgoland, North Sea - Helgoland_Spring_Bloom_20160331_1 | ecosystem: Environmental > Aquatic > Marine > Epipelagic ... | reverse complement strand
AGTTCTGTCTTGGCAGTAGCTAAAGCGACGCCTTGATCATTCACATCAGCTTGCAGGCCAGTTCTAACTGACGATATATCCGCGTTAAGGTATTTACGGTCGCCATACCTACCAAGAACGTCCTGTAGTGTTAATGTGGCAAGCTCTTCCTGTTCATCAATAAGGCTTCGAGTATCTACAAGGCTCTGAGTTATAGACGCCCCATCAATGGCTGCAATCTCAGACTCCGCAGTTGTAACCCTACCATCTAAAGCAGTAAGATCAGACGATGAAGCTTTAGTGCTAACCGAACCTTGCAACACAGTTATGTCAGAAGTAATGTCGGATACTTTCACTTTGCCTTCTGTAACATCAAAAACTGTGCCAGATGCTACAAGACCGATCCTAGCGGTATCTCCTGCTTCTTGAACTTGGCCTGTACCTGTGCCAGCGCCACTCGCATAGAACGTATGCCCTACAGTGTTACTGTCAGCACCAAAGCTAGTAAAGTCTGTCGTGCCTACAGCGTAAATTGTATAGGTATTGCCCGACACCATTTGACTTGCGCCTAGTACAGTTCCACCGCCATCAACTGTAAGCTCTACATCATCAACTCTGGCGATCAGGCTGTTAAGAGATGCAAGGTCTGAGCTATCCAAAACAGCAGCAGCAATTTCATTGTCTACATAAGTCTGGGTTGCCCTTAGCTCGATAGCAGTCTCAGCAGCATCAAGATCAATCTGTACTTGGTTTACAGTATCACCAAGCGATGTGACCGCCTGAATAGTGACCTCACCTGTGCTTGCGTCTACAACAATACCAGCGTCAGTAATTGTGCTTTCTGCGTCACTAACAGCCACAGCCAATTCAAGCGTCTTAGTCGCCAAATCCTCTGCACTAGCTTCTAGCTCCTGAACCGCATCAACGCTCAAATCATACGTTGTCTGAGTAACGTAATCTGCTAGATCAGTTGTATCTGCCTTGCCTGTGATTGTAGCCTGTAGAGAACTGTCAAGCGACTCATAGGGGATGATAGCTGTGCCTAAATCATCCGAAGTGATCAGCTTAGATGTAGAACTTTGTGGCCCAACAAATGCAGATGAGTTGCCAGAGAAGTCTGTGGCCCTAACCCAATAGTATCTTGTCACATTAGGACTAAGGTTGCCCCTGACAAAGTTAGAACCTGACGATCTGCCTACAGATACAGCATTAGCAAAGTTACTATCTGTGCTTTCATAGATTTCTGCATGGCTAAAGTCAGCATCAGCAGGGTTAGTCCATGATATATCTATGCCTCCAAGAAGCCCCGTAGCTGACACAGAAGTAGGCACTGCTGGCGCTGTAGTGTCACCCCCAGAGGTAGCTGTAGCTGAAGCATACGCGCCCCTGTAGCCTGTCACAGATACGCTTCTAACTCTTACTGTATATTCAACGCCATCTACTACGGGCGCTAGTGCTACAGAATTATCTGAAGTCGTAAAAGTTGTTTTGTTGACGCTGGATGTCTGGCCCCACTCAACCTCATAGTAGCTTGTGAAAGCATTAGTCGAAGCGGTCCAACTGGCTACAAGGCTATTCTCTACTGTACCGTCACCTTGAACCTCAGACCCACCATCAGAAAGGGTAAGCCCAAGAGTGTTAGTCCCAGAGGATATTTTTGGTAGAGTAGTGTCGTTGCTTGTTATTGCTACTTCTTCAGCGTTCCAATCAAAGGCTGCTTCGGAGGTTTCCCTTAGTGTCAGGGTTACTCTTAAGTCTCCAGCGTCCTGATTAGATGCAAAGTTCCAGCCTACAACCTCAAACTCTTTAGCTGTAAACCCGTAACGCTCGTTAGTAAACCCTACAATGTCCCCAACTTCAACATTAAATGCTTCCAAACCAAAGTCAGCACTAAAGGTCATTTGCTCACGTCCACGGAACAAAGTAAGTTTAGCTAGACGTTGTGCAGCAGATGCACTTGTTGTAAAGGGTAGTGGTAAGTCTAACGAGGACTCCTCACCATTATCTTGGCCTAAGAAAGCACTCGCTTTACCTGTACCTGAGCCTACACCTGTAGCAGTAAAGGTAACACCTACCGTATTAGAGGATGCACCTATAGCTGCAAAGTTAGTGTTGCCAGCATCAGTGATTGTATATACGTCACCTACAACAAAGCTACCAGCATCAGTAGAGCTAGAGAACTTAGGGTAGTCCGCAGTAACCCAATTCTGAGCAGCATCATTAAATGTACCAGTAACAAAGTTAAAGTTGTCACGGATAGTAGTTCTTGTGTCTAGGCTGATAGAGCTACGCAGGTCATCTAAGGTTAAGGTCTTGACAGGAGAAGAGTAAGCCCCTACCTTAAGACGCCAGTTGCCTGAACCCCAGAAGAGGGAACCCGCACAAGCTGTAACCATATCTCCAAGTACATCACCTGTAGGCCTTCCCGATTGGACAATGCCATTGATCTCGTACCTGTTCTCTGTACCGCCACCTGAGAGAGTGATATTTTCGTCACACTCGTTAGCCGCAGCAGAGAAGTAAACATCATCAACCGAAGTATCTGACAAGCCATAAGCGGATACAATATAGTCCCTGATACAAAGAGCCGCATTGTTACTGTAAGCTGTAGTAGTATTCCTTGGGTCGTATACCTTCTTACCCTCAACTACCGCAGTAACAGTAGGTACACCACTAGCAAATACCTCTTGGTCATACTCGTACCTGACGTACAGATAGGCTACACCTAGACCTTTAAAGTTAGAGTCTACACTAGTCTCAGAGACTAAGTCTGCATCGGCTGTAGTTTGGCTACCATCGTACTTCTTAATACGTATCTTACTAGACCAGTTGACTTCTTCATCCCCTGAACCTGTAGTCTCTACAAAGTCACCACTGAACGTAGCTACTTGGTCGTTAATGTATATGTCGCCAATGCTGTTTACTTCATGGCCAGCCAAGCTGATGATCTGGTGCAGGTAAGTGTTGTCGTCTCCTGTAGATTCGTAGAAGGTAATGATCCCACCCTTACGAACCTTACCATACACAAAGTCCTGTTCTGCTACTCCGTTAATACTGTTCTTTAAGATAGTGCCAGAGTTAGCTGCCCCAAAGTCAGGCTTAGGTGTCAAAGCAGACATAGCCCAAGATGTAACTAGGGAAGTAGCTATGTACCCAACAATTAAAGAGCCAAACTTTGTTGCTGCGATAGAGGCACCTACAGCCCCGAGTTTACCTAGTATCGCTGAACCTACTGCCGCTGCCATATCAAGACTCCTTTACGCAGGTCTAACCCACGCCTCATGTATATATTCTAATGGTAGGTGCAGTAGGCCCTCCTTAGATAAGAAGACTGCCTTAGTACCCGTACAGATACCCATAGCTACACCTATGACCCACCTCCGAGCTTCTTTGGTTGTTACCAATGCTCCAAGAGGGGGTACGTGATCTACACGCTTAAGTTTATTGTCTACAGCAGCAGAGAAGCTACTAAACCCAAACTCTTTCTTTAGTTCTGACTTACGTAGGTGCTTAGTGCCTTGCATATACCTACCTAGCCAATCATCAGCCCAACCCTCACCATACATAGCAACATAGGCTGAGTTAGTGAAGGTTAGACAGTCATGCTCCCCCCAAGAGAAGGGCTTATCTGAGACTGACTTAAGGTATTCGTTTAGGCTTTCTCTCTGCCCCATAGTACGTCCTTATTCTGCAACCCTGTGACGTAAGAAAAGAAGGTATCGCCGGGGTGCCTAGCTGTGTGGTTCTCTTCTGTGTACCTACGGTTACTAGCTTTCTCTAAGCGTATAAGCTTACTCTCAACACCTAAAGTGATTGTACTACTTTCGCCACTGTCCTCAATAGTCATAGTGTTCATAATACCACTAAAGACTTCTACCGGGTCAGAGGTGTCTGTAGTACCGAAGTAAACCTTACACTCACGTCTTTGGTATGGTTCACCTATAGCCAACTCTACTAGAGAAGTAGGTACACCCGACAAGGTTAGAGTGATACCCCTAGCTGACAAGTCACTCACTTCCTCTAGGCCACTAACAGAAAGAAGATTACCTGTACCTAGAAAGGTGTTGCTGAATATAGTACGATCACCATAGCCAGTCCAGAACCTTATCGGGGCACTATCAAAGTCTAAGTCTACAGCATAATAAGGGTAAACCTCGGGCTGGCTCAGTGCAGTCAATAGTGCTGTAGGTACTGTACGTGTCATGTTCTTATTGCCTCTCTAGCCCCAAAGGATATGCCATACTGACTAGCTTCATTAATACTGTAAGATTGCTCATTACTAGCCAACTCAAATATACCTGTAGTGTTCTCTACTGTAAGAGTTGCGTTATTTGCAATGCTAGTCCGTACATTAGGCCATACATCTACAGTAGCTTCCCCAGAGGAATTAGTGTCAACATCAGCTAGAACTTTAAATAACTGTCTAGCACCACCTGTACCTACTTGTAGATAGTCCCCGGCCTTCAGGTAATCCGTAATACTCGTAGGGGCACCATCTAAGCTAATAGAACTCCCAGAGGAGACAGCAGCACTCGTAGCAATAACATCTGAGTTCCTAGCTGAACCTCTAGGTGTGACAGCATTAGGATCACCTAAGTAGAAAGTTCCTAGTTGGCCACGTAGGGATAAAAGGAAAGCTATCCAATCTTCAGCCAAGTCCCTACGTATACTAGGTAGGGTTACATCAGCATACCAAGAACTACCTGAGTACGCATGGACTTGACCAGAGAAGGTAAAGGGAGAAGTAGACCTAGCTACAGCGTTAGTTGCCCTCAGTTCTATCTGAGCCATTCCAATGCTTGTAGGTAGAGACAGAGGGTAACTAATAGCCATTACGAGAAGGCCCTTCCATATGATCCGCCACGTCTCTTAGCGTCTACAACAGCAGACTTTGCGCTTTGAGCAATCTGTGGCATAAGTTGTTTAATCTCTGAGCGTACAGTTTGTTGTACACCTGTAGAAACATTAATTGTTTGGTTGACTACTACAGTTTCGCCTTTAGAGCCGTTCATAGCCTTAGCAGTAAGATCAGCGTTCATAACGTGCCCTCTGTTCTGAGGTACGATAAGCTCTGGTCCTTTCTCTCCTACTAGGTAAGGGGTGCCTGACATAACAGTACCCCCCGAGGCTTTACCAAAGATACCGCCTAAGAAACCCATAATGCCTGTTCCAGCCTCGAAGCTACCAACCATACGCTTTACTACAAGTACGCGATAGAGTTCAGCTATAACACTCTTAGCCATATCCTTGAAGGCATCTTCTACAGACTTAGTACCATCTACCATAGCCATAAAGCCACTCTCCAAGGAGGACTGCACTGTACCATAGAGGGCCTGTGTTTCCTTTATCCTAGCCAGCTTGAGGTTATAGACTTCTAGCTCTTTTACTGTGTTGGCTATCTCTTGGTCTGAATACTTTATCTTAGAGTTAGCCATAGCTCTTTCTACTTGGGCCTGTTCCCTACTGACACCTAATAGTTTAGTGTCTAAGGCTATGCGCTTCTGTAGGTCTAGTAGGGCGTTTCGAGCGGCAGAACTTGTTTGGCTTACCCCAGTCTTACGAGGTCTGTTTCCCTGAGGGTTCTCTCTGTCCCTTGTGATAACACCTGAAGTCCCTGCCTCACCTCTCGGGTCAAAGAAATCTACATTACCCCCTACGAGTTTATCTAGGCGGTACCCTCTTGCAGCCCTTAAATTATCTGCGAGTTTCCCAGCAGCAGTGGCAGCAGAACTGATGTTGGTTGTCATGTCTGTATTTGAAATGTCCTCCATAACTCCTGCGCTTGATGCAGCCGCTTTTAGCACTAGGTCGAGTTGAAATACCATGTCCGCAATAGAGTCCGGCATTTCCTCTGTAGTCGAAAACATCCCACTTAAAGAATCTTGCGCCCTTTTAGCTGCTTCGGCTATAGATTCTGGACCTTTTGCACTTTCAAGGGTATTCAATGCTCTATTCAGAGTTTGTGCTTGGTGAGAGCTAAGACCCATAGCTTTAGCGGAGGCATTTACCGCATCGCTGGCATCGGAAACAGCTTGATCCATATCTTCGAACTGGGACTTGTTATGTACAGTCCTTTCACCTAAAACATTCGCCATCTCTGTGTGGTTTTTTAGCTCTTGGTTGAATCTCCCCAAGTCGATCATGAAGCCACTTAAGCCGCCGCGCATCTCTTCTGTCGCCCCCATTAAGGAACCTACAGCTTTTGTTACTTGAGCTTGGGCGACTAGCCTAGAGGACTCCTTCACCGCGACTGCGAAACTGCCGTACTGTTCTGTAAGGTCTTCTACTGGGGTCAAGGCCACTTTAGCTGCCGAGGTTGAGGCTTTGAGTGATTTTGTCAATAGGTCTACAGAGCCACTACTCTCTTCGGCGGCATCTCTGGTCCTAAGAAAGGCACCTGCTATAGCTGAGACTACAGGCACAATAACACCTAGTGCAGAGAAAGCCACGATAGCTCTTGTACTGGTAGCTAACATAGAGAACGTACCAATAAGCTGTGTAGCCTGTTGACTAAATGCAATGAGAGGGTTTGTGCCTGATTGAACCTGTACTGCAAAGTCACCAAACTGATAACCTGCCTGTTGAGCAAGAACACCTGTCCTGTTAGCCCTTTTACCTACAACTTGAACATGAGAAGCTGCGTTCTTTGAGGCTACTGTCAACCTGTTTGTAGAGTTAGTCAGTTGATCCGTAGCTTTAGAAGATTGATAAACCTCCCGAGAGTACTTAAACAAAGAGTTTCTAGCGGCTATAGAACCCCCAGAGACCCTCTGAAATTCTGTAGCTAACGTCGCTATTCTTTTGTTAAACTGCTGTGTGGTAATCTGGCCTTTTTGCTCTGCGCTTACTAGCTTCTTTATCCTGCCTTCAATAGACCCTAGTTTCTTGAGAGACTTGTCAAGTTGGCTGTCTTCAGATATAAACTTAAGATTAATATTGTTATTAGCCATTAGCCACCCTCATATACACTCTGTCAATACTCATAATAGCCTCTATATCTCTAGTGCTAACTACAGTATTGGTAAGTTCTTTCCACGCTTTAATTTGTTCGTAAGTTATCGGGTTGGGTCCGCTAAATCCAGCAGTTCTACTATTGCTCAACGAAATAAAGGCAGACCAAACATGAGACACTAACTCAGGGAACCTTGGTCCCTCTAGTTCTTGTGGCTTACGTCCGATCTGCCTTTCTACTTGTTCTAAATGTTCTCGTACTGTCACACCATCCTGATCGGGTTTATTTAGGGAGAATGTGTGTTCAGCAAACTCCTCTAGTTGACCAATCAGGCTTAAGTAAAAGCCTCAAAGGAACCTAGAGCCTCCTCAAGTTGAGGTTTCAGCCAGAAGAGTTCTTCATAGATTTCTTTAGCTTTAGCTTCTGTCAGCTTAATCTGCTTATCATCGTAAGTAATGTTCCAAGACTTAGTAGCTTTAGCTAGAAGCTCAAGGGATGCTTCGTCTAGGTCTTTAGCTTTAATATTCATGTCGCCAGTACCTTGTGCTGCCTTGAGGCGCTTATCGGTCTGCTCGTACATAGCTTCTTTGTATACCTTAGCGTGAGGTGCATAAAGTACGATAGTCATATTACTACCATCTTTGTTAGTCAAAGGCTCACCATTAACTGGGTGCTTCACTGTAACTTCTACGTCATCACTCTTAGGTGTAAAATCTTTTAAATCCATTGTCGGGTTCCTTTATGTTTATAGTCGGGTTAAGTTAATTGGGGCCAGCACCACCCGACATAGCACTAGCCCCTCCCTTACGGGATTCTTATGAGCGTGTGATCTTCAGGTTAGTAGCTTCTGTGCTATCATACAGTGCCACAAAAGACATGCTGATAGTTATGCTGTTAGGTCCATCTACACCTACGTCAGCACTGTTAATCTTGACACGAGGGAATAAGAAGGTATATTCATTAGAGCCTGTAGGATCATCTACGGATACAGACAACTCAGTTTCAGTCTCATTCAAGAAGCGAGTAATAAGGGCTGCGTCCTCAAAGTATGCGGTGAGAGTACCTTCGATCTCAGCACGTCCAACTTCCAAGGCTGGGGCACTATCGTCACCAATAACAAAGGTGGGCGCGAAGGAATTGTTCAAGGTAAAGTCGATACCTGTCACGACACCGGATGCAGAGGAAGCACCTACGTTACCAATAGCTACGGCACCTGAGTATGCGTCAAATGGTGCATTGCCTGAGGCTGCGTCTTGGGTCTTCTCTGTGGCACCGATAGTCATATCCTTACCAACCATAGTGAAGGTAGAAGTAACCATCTGTTTAGGTGCGATAGACAAGGCAAGAGAGGATACTGTACAACCCGTGAACAGTCTGGCTTGGTCAATATCAGCAGCGTAGTCTTCGATAGAGAAATACTTAGGTGTAGTACCAACCTTGAGTACGTCTGTAGCCCAAGTGTTAAGCATTGCAGACTCTAGGAAAGCATCATAGTCACCCTTACGTAGGTCAACTACAACATCACCACCAACTTGACGATTGCCATGACGATCCACGCGAGGCATACGGTCAGCTTGAATATCGTTACCTGCTACTCGATCTTTAGTGAGGTTCAAGGATTGTGTACTGAAGGGAAGGTTAGTAAAGTTACCTGCTGGCGTAGTACCGAAAGTAGACTCCACAATGTAGGATAGGCTAGAGCGTGAACCCTGTGCAAATGTAGGCATTTAATTCTCCATTAGTTATATATGTACCAGCCAATATCAACTGGGATAAGATACCAAGGGGCATCGACAAGGGCGTTACTTCTCTCGGCGTAAGAAATGAAAACTGTGTAGTCTGCACTTCCGTCGTTGTATGTTATGTCTGTAGTAGCCTCGAAGCGTTCTAGTAGCTTCTTAACAATAGCTTCACAGGCGGAGGGTCCAGTACCTTCAGGGGAATACACGTTAAGCGAGAATATACCTTGATACCTCTGTTGCGGGTTAAGTCCTATTACGTCAGGTCTACGAAGGGTTGGGGTATAGGCTACCTTAATGAAGCTCTGACCTGTCGTAGGGCTGTATGTGACGTTCTCATAGGCTATGTCGGGTAAACCTGAGGTGCCAGCTAGGTGAGTCTCTAAGGCCGCTCTTATGATAGGGTTAATGTCAGCCATAAAGATTCCTCAACCTTGCAAATATCTGGTATCCGTTAGGAGGCTTAGGTCCGGGAGGATGTGCCCCACCTGCAACACCACGTTCAACAAAACCAGCATGATTAGCGTCATTACGAAGGGTATAAGTCTTAGTCTCTGTAGGATCATTGTTAGCGAATACAGACTTAATGTCGCCTACCAGTAAACCTCTACCCTCTGCCCTGTCAGCTTCAGAACCAGTCTTAACAGGGAACCTCCACCTAGCACCATCTACCCTGCGACCTCTACTACCAGTATTGTCAGACTTGAAGGAGAAGGACTTAACGTAGGAACCCGACCAGATAGGAGACTCATTTATAGCAAAGTTAGCCATCTCAGTGAAGTAATCTTCTAGCTGATCATTTGTAGCATCTTTAACCTGCTCCTTAATGTCATCAAGAACCTTAAGGTTGTTTATAGTGATCTGTGCCACAATTCTACTCCCTTACTTGACAAATGTAACAAACTATGTTATCACCACTATACAAGGTCTGTACGGAGATTACTCTGACTGTATCACCTATGCCTACAAACAAGTCACCTTCGTCAGGGCTAGGTAAGGTTGCACCTGAGGTATCATAAGCAGACACCAAGGCTTTCCTGTCACCTCTGACTATGTTATCTACAGTTATCTCTGTCAGTTTGTACTCTGCCATATAAGCCTTAACGGAGTAGTCTGTAGTCGTACTACTAACTGTACCTGTGCTAGGGCTGTAGGAGTCTGCTGTAACCTTCCTTAGGGTGACTGACCTACCAAACTCTCTGATTAGTCCTCGCATATCGTTACTGAGCATGGCGGCAACCTCTTAGCTATAACCATCTGTATCTTGGGGATTAAGGAAACGGTCTCTACGGAAGGCAGGCTCTACTCGGTCTGTATCACTACGGACAACGCCAACTCGGGTCTTACTAATGCCACCAGCTTTGATACCTATCTGGGCACCTGACTGTTTAGCTTTAGCAGTCAACTGTAGTGTCAAGGACGTATAATGCTTGTATAGGTCACTGTAGTGCGCTGTAAGCTGTCCATCCAACTCCAAGGTAGCCTTACTAGCATACTTAGAGGCTAAGGTACGAGCTACGTGAGAGGCTGTTATATACACGTTATTATTAGATTCAGACAGAGAAAAGTTAATCTCTTCATTCTGTACTTGCTGGTTGTCTGTATCGTTATCACCAACTAGGTAGCGTACAGTGTTTAGGCGACCTGAAGCTGTGGTCGTATTTAAGTCTGTCGGGTCATATGACCACATTTAATTGCCCTCCATAGAATTTGACTTCTTTCTGTTCAAGTCTCCACGTAAAACTTGAAGATTCCAAGGTACGTGTAAACCACACACGTTTTCCCCTTTTAGCGGTAAGATATGGTCTACGTGATATTCTTGACCCGTAACTTCCGTCATAAGTTTAGCAAGTTCATAAGTTCTAAGTATATGGGCTTTTTGAGGGCCGTTTAACCAAGGGGGTGCCGCTTGAAGTTTGTAGGCCCTCCGTTTGGCTTGCGCAGCAGCGTGTTTATCGGGGTTACTTTTTCGCCACCGTCTGCTGTAGGCGTTAACACGATCTCTGTTGGAGTCCTGCCACGTTCTCTTAACTTTAAGCCTATCTTCTGCGTCACGCCTATCGTAACACTCTTTAGCGTTTCTGATGGCACACTCTTTACACCACCTAGCGAGACCGTGAGGTTTGCCTTTGTGCTTATGAAAAGAGTCGAAACTTTTAACAGTATCGCACTTAGAGCAACGCTTCTCCATATCAGGTCTCCTAATTTATTAATCTTTTAGCACTTGATCTCGGAACTTGTAGTAGTCATCCTCAACCCAAGTATTCTTACGGAGCCACGAGCGAATTAGGCCACGCTGTTTATCGTCAATCTTAGACTGTCGGCATCGCTTGTCTTGGAACTCTTGTGCAGTAGAAGTTCTCTTCTTGACTACACCATTAAGGAGAGTTACCATAGTAAGCAGTTGCTCAGAGTTCATCTCACTGAGTCTGTCGCCAACCTTATTCTCTTTCTCTAATTCTGTGTTGTGATACAAATAACCAGCGGCATACATGGTATAAATCTTATACTGATCTAACCGACGCTCTTGCCAATTAAAATGTTCTCCTCTAGTCCAATTCTTATTGGCAGCACTAAAGGTGTTCTTCACGAATACGGGCCAGTCAACCTGAAACCCAAGGTATGTAGGGTGCATAATGTTTCCTAATTATATCTGTTACGGTATATTATAATTGGGTTGAACCCCAAGCCTAAGCTCAGGGTCCACCATTAGTAAGTAACTATTAAGCTACAATGTCTTTGAAGAAGTAGCCCAAGTCAGCACCGATAACCTTCATGTCATCCGAACACTTAACTTGGATCATCTCAGCAACCTGCTGGCGTTTCAGAGCATCGTCCGAGAAGGATTCAACTGTGATACCCAGACCACTAACACCGGGGATTGAGTCCCAAGTGAAGATAGCGCCCGAAGCTGGTGTCTTAAGGCCCATCGAAGAAGGCTTGTAGGCCAACATAGCGTGTTTACCACCGATGAATTCAAAGTTATCTGCAATACCCTCTTTAGCGTCATTGTAGACAGCTTCCATAACGAGGAACTGCTCAACTTCAAAGATTTCAGCCAACTTAGCATCTGTGATCAATGCAGGGTTAGAGACTGTAGAGCCACCATTCAAACGGGCAAGAATGTCAGGGTGGTTAATCAGGATGTCACGGACTTCCTTACCGACGACCATACAGTTAGGCTTGTAGCCGCCAGACTTAAGCTGCATCTGACGACGAGCGTTAGTCATGTCAACGATTGGAGTAGAGTTCGTGTAGTCCGACCAGTAAACAACTTCACCAGCACCAACGGAACCGGAAGCATCACCTGCGACCTCAGTACCCCAGACGCCAGTCTTGAAGAATGTGTCAGCCCAACGAACTTCACGGTCAATCAGGACTTTCTCAATCAAAGTATTAGCACCCTGAGAACGGAACTCCAGCATAGTGTCTTCGTTAGCAAGAGTTTGCTCATCAAAGTCCATACCAAGGCCACGAACTTCAGCGTAGTAGTTGTCATTCGAGATGGTCATACCGACGCGATTAACTTCTGTACGAGGTGCCAGAACTTTCACGTCACCGTGACGCATACCTTCACGGTCATACTTGTAGAATTTATTAGATTGCTTATCTACAGAGACAGTACCAAAAACTCGGTTAGCAACAAAGTTATCGAGGCTCTGGGCGTAAGCAACAGTAAGGTTAGTCAAAGGCACATCAAGGTGTACCTGAGAAGGGGTCAACATAGGCATAGTATTATTTTCCTTTAATTAGGTTACGCAGAAGCGTTGCCGCCTTGGATCAAAAAGATTTCAATCTTCTGGTTCACAACACCAGCTTCACGAGCGTAGCCCATGATGATGTCAGTAGAAGTTGCATCTACAGCACGACCAGTCGCGTCAGTAGCGACAGCACCACCATTAGTTACAGTGCCACCAGCTTCGACAATAACGGAGCCTGACACAGTGACAGTAACAGCGCGATTGTTTTCCTCTGCTACAGTAAGGACACCGATGCAGTTTTCACCAGCAGAGTCAGCCAGATCAACTTTACCGTCAGCCTCAAGAGTTACGAATTTGAATTGTGCAGTGGAGAGGTTTTCTCCAGATACAAAGGTGAGGTTATCACGCGATTGCATAGTAGCCATTAGTTAGTCTCCTTTATAGACTTGTGCGATAAGGGATTTACCTTCTGAGGTCTTAGCGACAGCCGCATAAGCCTTGGCGTAATCCTTCTTGGTCAGGCTGTTCTCGTCCATGTGAGCCTTAACCATGTGTTCTAGTTTGTCGTTAGCGGAAGCAAAGCTACCATCTACATCCGACTTACCAAGCTCTTCCATCTTATCTGAAAGGGCAGTATCAGCAGCCTTAAGAGCAGATTCGAGTTCTTCTTGGTTGTCTGACTTAGACAATGCCAACAGAAGGCCCTTAGCAGCATCTACAGCGAAATGTGGCA
>Ga0206125_10004148_pt1 | contig 13106 bp, 10 predicted proteins | sample Helgoland_Spring_4_FD_148598 | JGI IMG/M metagenome (GOLD analysis project Ga0206125, IMG submission 148598) | Pelagic subsurface seawater microbial communities from Kabeltonne, Helgoland, North Sea - Helgoland_Spring_Bloom_20160331_1 | ecosystem: Environmental > Aquatic > Marine > Epipelagic ... | reverse complement strand
ACCCACCTTTGCAACCTCCGCCTGAACGCGGGCATCGAACGTAGACGCATGACACCGCATACGCTCTTCCATCGATATTATCTCTCTGTCTCTCATTCGAACTATCTCAGATAATTTTACAGTTTCGTTTGCCTTCTCGGATAACATCTTGTCATATATCTGCGTTTTATGGCGAACTACTGTTTCGATATCGCTATCAAGCTTCTCGACATACATCTTGGCATTACGATCCATGGCTTCCTTGTTCAACTCAAGTTCTCTCTCTAGTTTACTCACACTAGAAGAGAGAAGAGAGACACGGTCAGAAAACTGACGCTCAATCTCTTGGTATGCATCCGCATGCGTAGCCTCGGACAACCGTGCCTTACACTCCTGCACACAAACAGATCCACTTTTAAGTGCGATCAACAACTCATCTTCAGTAAAAAGAGAGAAAGTATCATAGTCGGTTGAAGACATTTTAAGTTCTAACACACGCACACCCGCCTTCATAATAACAAAAATATAATATAATACATATAACACACCTACTATACTATTTACATAACAATTGTTTCATATCATTGCGGATGCACTCGCCCATTTCCGCCAAAGATAGAGCTTGCAAGCATGCAAACCATCGACCCGAAAACAATCACTCCACATCCAATGTCGCCCATTGTTAATTAGTTAATTGGTCAATTAATCAAGTAGTTAGTTATATACAATATACAGACGAAACCCCGTTCAATTTCTAGTATATTCACTGAACATTTGGTTCATATCATTGCGGATGCACACGACTTTTTCCACACGGACAACCAAATATGGATGTTGCAATCATGAAAACCATCGCCCCGAAAAGTGCGAGCCCACAACCAAGATCGCCCATTGTTAAGTCAAGTAGTTGGTTAGTTAGTTGGTTACAATATACACTCAGATACCCATTTCAATTTCTAGTCTCCCAAGAAATTGAAACGGGGTGGGACAGACAAGCCCCATGCAACTAGTATGCAAACATATTACAACAAGTAAATTAATCACGAACATGTCATCTCCTAACTATTCGCCCAACTATTTCACGCACGGAATGGATATTGAACTCAGCGACACAGACAACTCTGTCACGCCAACAATAGTGAGAGACGACCTGACAGATGATATGCTATGCGAAGACATAGAAACCGAACAAGAAGTTGGATTTGTTATTGACCGCACACCATCTACTAACCCCATCGCCACCAACATTATAGAATACACAGATACCCTTACAGATATTACAAACGAAAATGAACGCGGCATCAATAATATCAGTGACAGTGACAGTGAATATGAAGACATTGACACAGACATTGACACAGACATTGATGAAGGACTAGAAGATGATCTTAATGTGGTCGAAAATATGCTCAACATAAACCAAGACCACGAAGAAGATGATTATATTGGTATCGCACTCTTTGCAAGAGCCGCAGGCAGACAAGCACGACACTATTGCCGACAAAATAATATGGAAATGGCACTGAACAAATACCTAGAGGCGATGTCATACAACCCATTCGTCGAGTTTAATAACGAACTTGCCACCTTGTATGAGGAAAACGGAGAACTTGAAAAAGCCAAATACTATTATCTTCAAGCAATCGAATATTCAGATGATATCCTCGCCATGTATAACCTCGCAGATATGTTTAAGAAAGACATGAACCATCTCGACAAAACTAAGGCTGACCATGCTACGAAAATGATGCTCAAATACTATGCCATGGCAGCCGAAAAAGGTGACCATGAAGCACTTGAAATGCTATGTGCATTGGCATATGAAAAAGATGCAGCGAAGTTCTCCATGGCATATAAAGAAATCCTTCAGCACTCCGAGGATCACTTTGATTGGAACAAGGACGCAGACGACGACTATTCAGAAGATGGCGAAGACAAGCTTCTATATGGAAGGTTCATGAGAAACACGAACAACATTCAAATACTCAAAACACTCGAAAATGCAGACACCGCAAATATGTCCGAAACCGAAAAGAAAACAATCAGAGAATGCATTGATTTACTCAATAGAGAAAGATCCGTTATAACTTACAACAACAAAGTTGCCCTCTTCACGCGTCTCAATAATGTTGTAGAGTGCGGGATTTGCTACGACGATAAGTTGAACATTGATCTTCACTGTGGACACTGCGTTTGCACCGACTGCTATCCCCGCATTGTGCATAACTCATGCCCATTCTGCAGAATAGAAAGCCCATGTGGGTTCTTTGACTAACTGACTAACCATACCGAAATAAATAATAAAATAAATAATAAAATAAATAATAAAAATAACACTCCTGTGTTATTTTTATTCTGCGGACATTTGATCACCAAGTATCATACACATATCAATCATCGCCCTCGTTATCATCACTCGATTTACATGTAATTTTTAACTTGTGTGACTTGGGAATAATTACTTCAGGCATGACCTTTTTGATAATTTTATTCTGGAGCTGATCATCTTCCATATCAGACGACCCACCCAACGTATTAGATATAATATTCATATATTTTGCATGGGTTTTTGTGGTATAATTTGAATAATTAGGATTGTTTCGCTGCCACTCGGGGATCTGTTTCACATTTTTATGACGAACGTAGCGAATTACCTTTTTCATTTTGTCATTCTTAATCGTATCTTTTTCCCATGTATCGTTATCTTTTATGTAAATAGATTCACGTTTCAGATCACTGCAATGAATTGGACGCTTTTCAATATCCAAATCTCGAAGCCCATTGAGAAGTATGCGGGTCATTCCCTCTACAAAACCGAAATTACCTACATTTTCTAAATCTGCAGTATTTACAGGAAGACTATCGATAAAATCCATAATATTCATCGCATCTTTGCATTCTGTGTTCAAAAATAGATTGAGTTTAAACTTGTTATTCACAGTATTGTTTGTAGTTATATTCGTCACATTATTTGTTCCAGTTTTTTCACTCAGCTTAACTATCTCTTTGCTTTGTTGCTCAAGAATACTTTTTAACTCATCATTTCTCTTTGATTGCTCGGTTATAATAGCGGCAAGCATAGTGTTCATATCAGAAACATTGTCGCCACTGGGAACAAATGACACCAGCGAATCAGAAGCATCTAATATATCAGAGACATCACTTGCCACATCACTCTGATCAACTATCACATTATACCTACTCTTTTCTGTGCTATTCATATTGTTATCGGGTGAGTTCTCACACACATTCACCGGCACCATATCCATACCATCTGGGTGTGTTTTGATATACTCCGCACACTTTTTGCGATGTTTACACAAAGATGACAAATGTTTGTAAACTTTGCCACACGCACATTCATTCACAATCTTACCAGAAGTAAACACAACTGGAACAGCATGTGACACCTTCGCCTGTTCAGCCACAATTGGCTCGGGTAGGGGACCTACACTATTGGGTGGCACGATATTATTATACATACTGGATTTCATCGGAGCAACATTGTTTTTACCATTGTCTGGAGAGTTATCGGTAAACATTGATGATCTCGTTGTGTGGTTTATTTTCATGATACCGAGCTTTTCAACTCGCTCCACATTTTTCTTATGCTTTAAAGTAAGCATGTGCTTTTGCATATCGTTTTTTCGTGCACATTTATATTTACACCATGTACATGAAAATCCAAAAAATGAATAATCTTGATCTGACATTCGGTAGTTCAAGAATTAGGTTATTAAATATTACTTTCTATGAGATAGTTATTATATACGCATATATTCTTTCTATACCATTACATGAACTATTTCTAATTTTACAGTAACGATTATTATTTCACATTTAACAATAAATAACACCATATATCATTTCATATGAATACCGGTGCAAACCAGTTCGTTGCGAGTTTTGTTAGCCAAAACTCGCAAAACTCGCAATGCTGTAAAAAATGGAATTAAATAACTCATGTTATAGACGATTTATGAGAACCATTCTTTGTGTCAAAATGTCAAACACAGATTTTTGCGAGTTTGTTAGCCATCCATTAGCCATCCATTAGCCACCCAATATCAACAAGTTTTTTCAGATTTTGAAAAATTTTCCAAAAAAAAAAATTATGGTAACAAAATGATTCGCAAATGAATTTTTTGTTACCATAAGAAATTTTTTTTTTTAATTTTCAAAAGTTTTGTGTAATCCAAATTGGACATTTATTTGGACATAAAAATGTCCAATTTTGAATATACGATATTTTCACGTGCAAATTTTTGTTCGCCCCTTTAAGCCCAAAATTATATATATTTAATTACACAACTTAGAAACATACATAACATCTTGTACTTTTATGATCTTGGCATACTATATACAAAAATCTATCATATTTAAACATGTCTATGGTCGATAAACCCACTATTAGAGTTCTTGTCAATGTAACTGGCCTGCCAAACACATACAAAGAAACACACAGCGACAACACCGTTACCTACAACGGACTTTTTTATGACGTATACGAAAAAATCAAACAATCCCTCGGAGATAAATATACGTTCGTTGAAACGTACGACGAGGAGTTTAGTGTTACACAGGCTCTCAATGACATACGCGACGGAAAATATGATTTAGGTATACACAACTTCTCGACAACGGCGAAACGTCTAGCCGATGTCGACTTCACAAAAAGTATTATTATGGAAAGAGACGTTATCGTATACAAACCAAAGGCGGGCGTCAACGCAAGAACCGTTGTAAACCTTATGATAGAGGTGTTATTAATACCAGTGGCGATCATTATCTTTGCGGGCATTATCATAGGATGGCTCGTTCATCGCTTCCAAAACGGAAGAAACTCAGACATGTCCAAGAAACTTAGACTGAGAAGATCAATTATAGCCACCGTATCCGTATTTCTTGCAGAAGCGGGCATGATTGCAGAAGAAAGCCCGCTTAGCGTCATGTCCATTTTTTTTACGATAATCATCATGGTTATCGCACTGGCGTTTAACACATACCTTACCGCTAACGTAACAAATCGAGTCATTGATATAAATGCCAGCACCAGATACACCATCGACACTATCCCCGCCATGCACATCCTATCTCTAAAAGGACAATCCATAGGAGACAAGTTCAAACGATACGGAACAAGGATCACAGAAATGCCAACCACCGTCAAAAAAATGATGGCAAAATACTTAAAAAATACCGATAAATACGACGGGGTAGCCCTAGAAACATCGGTCGCACTCGTTGTTGCCAAAAAATACGACCTTCAAATGACGGCGGCGAATTTTGGCTTCGGGGACGCAGTATTTGCAGTCAACAAAAATAAACACGGCCTCTTAGAAAACGTAAACAGAGAAATACAGAAAATGCAAGACTCCATGGAAACAGAACGAATATGCAAAAAATATATCGACGACGAATACTCCTATCTATGTGTCCTGTAAACACCGTACCAACCTAACCCAACACAATTCACTACTAATTTATAGTGAATTGTGTACCTAATATCTACCTCTAACATCCAGTCGACCCAAACCCACCTGACCCCCTCACAGTGCTATCGCCAAGATCTTCTTCGTTATCCACAAGTCTCGCAATAATTGGAACCATGCCTGGAGCTACTACCTGAACCAATCTATCCCCCTCGCTCACCAGATAGTCCCGATAAAAACAGTCAAATGCACACATCAACTCGCCCCGATAACCACTATCAATAACACCCACACTATTAGAAAGACGCAACGATGTCTTAGAAATACTCGAACGAGGATACATAAAAAATCCCACAGGCTTTCGGGAACCATCCGGAAACACAAGATCTGCACGACACTTTACGTTCAAACTGTGACGCTTCGGCTTACCTACCTCAAATCGATCCATCACAGGACTAAACAGATCAAAACCCGCATCAGGATAAACACTATCCAACACCGTTGCGTTGTGTCCCGCAATCGAACTCTTATACCGACTCAAAAGCTTTTCAGAACCGTCTATTACAAATAACGCGAGATCCATATAACAATCCTTCATGTTCGCCACAGACATCAACACCAACACCAATGGATAAAATACACACATCCATCTAAATCATATTATCTTACTATCAAGGCAAATAGAATGATTGACCAACCATAGACACTTACTATTCTACACCACAAAGAGAGAAAGAGAGAAAAGAAAATAACCCTGGTATATATAATAACCACTCACACAAGCATGCACACCCTCACCAAAGTCGATAATCTTGTTCCAAGAAAAAGATACTGCATCGACGTATGGTGGAACCTATCGAACAACGTACGCTATTGCGAACCGTACCAGTTCATGGGGGAATTCGTACAAACCAACCACATACCCGCCAAAAAACACACAAACAGCAACGGACTTGTCACTCTACTTGCCCCCGCCAGAACAGAAGTCTTATTTAGATGTATCGATCATTACGGGCATCGAGAAAATAAATGCATTCGAGTCAGCTCCATCAACCAATTCCACTCAAGCTACCGCCCTAAAAGCATCGAGCTGTGCCATAGACAAGCGATCATGAAACTACGCCTGCCCACCGACATAAAACGATACCTACGATCATTCATGGAAACCCGACACAAACATACACGAAAATCACTACAAATTGAAAAAATAAAGACACAAAACACAACACGCACACATCATTCACGTTCAAAACACACATAACTCACATGCTGACGAACAGAAATCTTTCAGAAACTCAACAAAAAACACACGTGTTTCAAGAGTTCTGCACAAAAACAGAAGTTATGCACATGTTCCAAAAAATGAACACTCGGATAGAAGAACTAGAACGCACAGTAACACTACTGAAACAAACACAAAAAAATGCAACACAAATCGCACCTACCAAAAAGGAAATACTCACGCAGTTAAACGAATACGACACGGGAGCCACGCCCACGATAGACTTTAAGACAATGCTCGACCTTTTACAAACAACCATCACCCTTCCCAACTCAATACTAGAAGACAGAACACTCAAACTTGACGATCTAGTCATATCTATGATGCAAACACTACGCTCACATATATCCATACACCAATCAACCTACGAAAATCACGAAAACGCCAACGTTGGACTTCCATTTATCAACTTTAAGGAATACCATAAACACACACTCTTCGTTTACAGTGACGGTGGAAGCGACCCGGGTAAAAGCGACACCACGCAATGGACAACGCTCACACAAGAACAATTGCAGAGAATGATCCAAAAAATACACGTTTCGCTAATCAATCAGTGCAACCGATGGCGTGAAACATTTATCGATAAAAAACATATTAAGGAAAAAATGCAAAATAAAGAAACCATGTGTCACCGATACACCGACATGGTTGCCCGAATATGCAACGCTTCGCCACACACCAACCAAGCTATGTTGGCGAGAATCAAGAAAGCGTGGATCGAACTTGTCGCAGAAGAAAATACATTTAGACTAATTTAGACTAATTTAGGATCCAGTTTGTCACATAGATCATCAGGTTAGTATCCGATATTATTATCCATATGTAGATTTTTCTATTTCGATCGTGAACTCTAGTAGATATTTTACCGATTTCATGTCATATTGTTTTATTTGTATAAAAAAAATATTAAGTAATAGTATAACTATGGCTACCAACTACTTTACGACAGGCACAACGGATCTGGCCGATGCGAACAGTAATATTACTTTTGGTAACAGGCGTTCTGGAGGCGCCCCACTTTATTCAGTTAAAGTGATAACTGGTGTTGATAATCAGGTCATGATTGATGTTTGTGGTGCAGCTGCTATTATTCCAGACAAGACGGGGAATACTCTGAAGCTTCGCGTGGATACCTATGATTACACAGGTCTCAACCTCCAGGATTCTTACATAACCCCTCCTATTTACTTGAATGATGTATCTCTCGTGTCCGGTGCTCTTGCTACTACCTCTGATAACATTGGCGAGAAACTCTCTAATGGAAAAAATCTTCCCTTCTGGTTCCGTACTATTTGCGGTGAGGGTCTCAACAACACTACCAACAGGTCTATCCGCATGACCGTCAAGGACGAAACCATCAAGAACGGTATGCACATGAACGTCTTCGCGCTTGTGAGTTCCGCTGGTGCTAATGTATTGAACACTTCAGCAGATATTTCCTTCAGCAGACTTGACGTAAACCCACCCCAAGTGCTTGTCAACGGTGGCCCCCTAGGCGAGGATGATGTGGTTCCTTCTTTCTCTGCCGTCATGGTGAAGACCACCGGCAATGCGGGCAAGGTAAGAGCATTCACTTCCAAGTCTCTTTTCAAGGATGCCGGTGCCGGTATTGATATTTCCACTGTGACCTTCCGCATCAAGGACACTTCAGGGGCTTATGATGAGTTCTTCAACACTGTCACTAAGCCTACCCCCGAGACCATCACCGCCGATGGATTATACCAATACGATGTGTCTTCCATCACGGACGTCACCAACAGTTCCGTGGACGGCAAGTCTTTCAAAATCATGATCACTGGTGTAGGTGACGCATTCGATGTATCTGGTTACGCTATGCAAAAGAGCACCAACACATATATTAGCCTTGACAATAAGCCTGCTTTCATCGGGGCAAACAAAATCAAGGTCGACGCCGACAGTGCTGGTCAGACGTGGCAGAAGGAGGGCAAGAAGGCGATTGTCAACTTTGAACCTCCCTCCGCTCCTGAAGGACAACCATCCATCAAGAAATACGAGGCTCGCTGGGTGACCAAAGCCCAGGCTGACGTCATGAAAAACCTTAACTTTGACTTGGTCAAAGCTGCCTACCCCAATCAAGTCAACGAAAACACTGATATCTGTGATACCCTTACTAACGCAACGGGAGCAAGCACGATTGCACCTAAGGTCACTCTTAACTTGCCTAGCAACTCTGTCGTGCAGAGTGATGGCAGTGGTAATGATTTAACCCGTTACGGTGTGTTTGTGCGTGCTTTCACTAAAGATGATAAGGGTGCTTACGTTGCAGGTGATATTGCCGCCGATGTGTCCACCTCCTTCTTCAATCCCACTATCTCTGGAGATATCGGTAATAGTGCTGCTAGTAGAACCGGCCTTTCTCTTGGTTTCTTCGTGTCCGCCGCACCCGCCGTCCCCACCCATATTGCCGTGAGAACCGGTAAGGATCTTCTTAGAAGCGATACTAACACCGGGAATGACACCTTGAAGGATCTCAGTATGAACACTGATGTGATGGTTAACATGAATGACTACAATGTGGACCAGCGTGGTTCCAACTATAGCAATGTTAAATACGCCGTTGTTCGCGCCAAGGACGCCCAATACGGTGCAACTCTTGCTGATGCTTCTTTCACCACCACCGATGTGACAAAATCATGGAACGGCAATGATGCTACGTCTGAGTTTTTTAACATCTCTGGTGGCAGTATGAAGCATACCTATAACACCACCACTGGTGTGTGGGACGCAATAGGACCTAATGCAAAGGATCTCTCTAATGGAGAAGAATTCGCCGTGTCCTATGCCTTTGATAATTCCAATGGACTTGGTCAACGCACTGCATGGTATAATTTCACTCCTAGCAAAATGACTGACACCTCGGCGTGTCTTTTCTCTTTGGACCCCTCAACTAATCGCATCGACGGCACCACCAACTCTGGTTTTGGTAGCATAACTGGTGCCGGCACTATCGGCAGGGAAATTTCTAACAACACCACCTACATTAACCTGAACACAAAGGAGAAGGCGACCATGAAGGTAACTCAGAATAACGGCTCCATCGGGTTCGGGTTCAGTCTACTTGATGCCTCCAACACCGCCTTAAAGGCCGCAGGAAAACCATACGATACCAGCCTTAATTTTAATGGCGGCCTTGCCCCCAACTCTATCCGTTATTTCGTGAACAAATCACCAGATCCAAACTCAAATATAACCGACGCCGTCGTTGGTAAAAGACGTAGATGGGGACAAGCCCAAAGAGATGTGTCTGCAACACAGGCCTTGCCATGTGCCGCCGCCGGTGCACAGAACGTGGCCGCCACCAGAGATACCGACCGTCTTGTTGTGTCTCAAGGCCGCGACGGTAGTAACGCGCTCACTAACTTGAAGTTGGGTCAGCGTTACGATATCTGTTTCGGTGTTCAGAATGCCAACGGTTTCAACGATTTAAGTCTTGCCATGTGCAGTGGTTTCGCTCCTATGGGTGAGATCAAGGCACTCAATAAAGTGCGTCTCGGTAGCGACTCCGTCCTAGTCAACAACTCAACACAAGCAACATTCGACGTGTGTTTTAATGATCTTTGTGGTGCTGCCCAACACGGTGGTCATATTGTCACCCATGTGTACTACAAGGTTACCCAATACCAAGGTGATGTTTCTGGCGACGTCGAGATAAAGGACTTGACCTCTTTCCGCCCCACCACCATGACCGGTTTCACCAGTGACATTGATAATTTCTACACCGACTTTGATGGATGTAGCCAGAGCATTACGAGGGATATCGCCAGAACTCGCCGTCTACAAGTGACAGCTAATACCAGGCAATGTCTACCTGGTTACCCCATGAAACTTTCCATCTACGGTGTGGCAAAGATAGACACCACCAACAGGGAAGATGTGCGTTACGATAACTATCTGCACAACGTTGGTGGTGTGGATGTGTGTGGCGCCGAAACCGTCCTCAACATTCCTGGACCTGCCTATTCCCCCAGCAACGCCACCGACGAGGTTCGTTCCTTGATCGCTATCCCCAATGACAAAAAGATCAAGTTGTCTTTCTTCAAGCCCGTGAACAATTCTACTGCTGTCACTGATCAATACCAGGGTTCTCCTAATGTCAACGCCTACCATATCTACCAATACGATATGTCCCTGTCGGCCGCCGGCCTAAGTTCAAAAACTGCCTTGTCTAGAACCGTCAAGGTTATCAACGATGCCCAGACCCTTGCATCGGACTTCGTAGAGACTGAGTTGGATGGTGTTAACGGTAAAGGATACGTTGTTGCTGTCCACACCCAGTGGAGATACGGTATTAACAACGATACCCTTGCACTCAGCAAAGGTGTCTACAGCAGTTCCATTGGTGCCACCAACATTTATGATGCTTCCCAAAATACCCCACTTCCTGGTAATTGGAAATTACCTGTCGGTGCAGGAACTCTGACTTTGCGCAGTGCTAGCACCGTTAACACCGTCACTGTGCCCCGCGGTGTTCCATCGATCGAGGTCGGCCCCAACAGTCTCGTCTTCAAGGATAATGGTGACGAGTTGACCGTGGGCGCCATGATCCAAATCTCCCCCACACCCTCCAGCGGCACCGCCGGTGCATTCTACCTTGATCTTTGTGCTAATGCTACTTCTAGCAACAACACAATCACCACCCTAAAGGTGAATGGTCACGCCACCAACAGCAAGGTCTACACTGTCAGCCCTACCAACGTTCTTGGCACTAACTGGAGCACTGAGCAGAACTTCATTGTTGTCCAGAACACCGCCGGTTCTGCATACGTGAAGCAAAACATCAATTAAGAACAGTCATGACAACTAGATGTTGATAATATACAAATAATTCACTAGATAAATAGTGTAATAACTAACACATAATATTTATGTACTTAACTGCATAATTATTATGTAATCGTGATCAATAAGATCGATTATTTATTTCTCAGCCAACTTGGCACAAACTCTTTCACGGGTTCTTTCGCCTTGTTGGTAATTTCGTCTGGATGATATAGGACATCGGGCATGTCGATGTCGATGGCTTTGTCTGTCGTCTCTGCCTTCTCGGTTGTCTGATTTTGTTTGGGATGTTCTGCGGGTTTCTCTTGCACTTGCAAGTATTCTTTTGGTAATCTGGGGGGAAATCTGTCGGTGTAGCTTCGCGTTGATCCGTCTGTGACTGGCATTCTTTCCATGGTATAGGCGTTGTTTTTCGGGTTATTTGTGAACTTGATGGGGTTTCCAATTTCCGGTGGTGCAATTTTGGTTGCCATTAAGGATCGGCTTCCAAGTAGCTTTGCGTACTGTCTTTGTTTATTCATTCGTTCGCTATTACGGGTAGTGTTACTGTTAGCGCGGAGTGGTCGGGTGTTTATCGAGTTCATCACTACTTTATTTGGGTTGTTTGCCTTTCTTTGGCTGGTTGTTTCGTTTTTCTTGGCACTTCTGTGGGTTTGGTAGTTCATGGTTAGACTACTTGGACGCGTTCTTGTGCGGAGCGTGTCCAAGTTCATACTAAACTGGCTATCGTAAGATCTGACGCTAAACTCGCTGTCATTCGACGCCACCGATCTGGTGCTTATGGGGCTAGAAGATCTAGATGTGGCCCGCGACGTGGCTCTGGAAGTCGCCCTGGAGGTGGTTCTGCTGTACCCAGGTAGTCCTAAATCAAGCATTATATTATATGTGTATATTTGTACGCTGTGAATATCACGCGGCGTCACAGTCCTTTTAGTATACTCGTCACCGTGTGAAAGAAAAAGAATGCGAGCATTCCGCCTATGATTGCTCCGCATATCACTTGATCAATGTAATGTTTTCTCGCGACTATACGCTGTGTGCACGTAATGAGTGTAAGTATTGCGAAGATTGTCGTGATTATCGTCTGGTTGTATGCTAACCAGATGTAGACGAGACTGAATACCGCCGTCTGTGCGTGTCCTGATGGCATTCCATATTTATGTGCGGCGGATGCTTGTTCGGCGAAGGATGGTGGGTATTTCAAATCGTTTGGGTTTTTGGATGTGTCCATGCATGCGCTGAGCATGCTTGTGCTTTTTTTTCTGTCTGGTCTCCTCTGTTTAATAATGAGTTTCATAATGGGGTTAATGAGTGTGTTTATTACAAAGCCTGCTAGGTATGCCTGGGTTGTGACAACTTTTGCTTTCATGATAACGAGCGACGCGATGAACATAATAAAGGGTCCGTATCTTCCCAGCCTGTGTAAAATAGATCCGCTGGCAAACATTGTCTGTTGTACATTAGGTATATTTTAATTTGCATGCCAACCGGGGTGTATAGTAATCAATGTAGGTGCTTGACGATGTCTACATTGATCTAGGGTTGTTTTCTATAATCTAGACGCGAATGTGTTCCCGCCCTTTTCTTGCGAATAATGTTCAACGAATTCG
>Ga0206125_10004147_pt1 | contig 13110 bp, 10 predicted proteins | sample Helgoland_Spring_4_FD_148598 | JGI IMG/M metagenome (GOLD analysis project Ga0206125, IMG submission 148598) | Pelagic subsurface seawater microbial communities from Kabeltonne, Helgoland, North Sea - Helgoland_Spring_Bloom_20160331_1 | ecosystem: Environmental > Aquatic > Marine > Epipelagic ... | reverse complement strand
CCAATCCAGCGCTTGGGCGATGGCACATGCCGAGGCGATGACGGCAATCATCATCGCAGCAGTTTGAAGGGTATCGGTCCAGACAATGGTTCCCAGCCCGCCTTGACGTGTATACGCCCATATGACTCCGAGAATCGCCAGTATAGAGAGGGCATACCCACCTGTAAAATCCCACCCCAGCGGCTCCAAAACAAACATTTTTAGAACGAGCGCCACCAAAAAAAGACGAAAAGCGGCGCCAATGGTTCGCGATAAAATGAAAAATCCCGCACCAGTTAGGTAGGCACGCGGGCCAAAACGCTCCTCGAAGTAACCATAAATGCTGGTTAAGCCCAATCGGTAGTACAGGGGCAACAAGACGGCCATGATGAAACCGTATCCCACGAGGTAGCCCAGGACCATCTGCATGTAGCTAAACCCTTGCGATGCTACCCACCCAGGCACGCTGATGAACGTGACTCCGCTTAAGGAGGCTCCCAACATACCAAAGGCGACCGCGTACCATGGGGCAGATTTCCCAGCCACATAAAAATGCTCATTGCCTCCCAATTCACGTGATTTTTGGGACGTGAGCCGAGCAATGACTAGCAAAAGAGTCGCGTAGCCCAAAAAGACGCAAAGAACCAAAGCAGGATTCATGCACCAAAGATGGGTCAGCGCCTGTAGATTTGCACCATGGAACTTCCTTCAAAATTGATTGAAGCTGCTGTGGATCAAATGTCCTCTCTACCCGGTGTGGGTCGCAAAACGGCTTTGCGGCTTGTTCTGAACATGTTGGGAAGGTCGGAAGAACAGGTGGAGGCTTTTTCGGAGGCCTTTCTGCATATGAAACGAGGGATTCATGCATGCAACCAGTGCCATAACCTGACAGAGATGGAGGTCTGTTCGATTTGCCTGGACCCGGCTCGGCAAGGCAATTTGGTTTGCATCGTAGAAGATATTCGAGACTTGTTGGCGCTGGAGGCGACAGGACAATACCGCGGTAAATACCACGTTTTGGGGGGTGTGATCAGTCCCATGGATGGAATCGGACCGAATGATTTGAACATTGCTTCCTTGGCGGTGCGCTTGGAGACATTGACGGGTTCATCGGACAAAGTTGAAGTCATTTTTGCCTTGCCCGCCACGATGGAAGGCGAGACGACCGCGTTTTACATTTTTCGCAAACTCGCTCCCTTGGCTGTTGAGGTTACTGCAATTGCTCGCGGTCTGGCGGTGGGAGAAGATTTGCAGCATGCCGATGAAGCGACGTTGGTGCAGAGCCTCCGTCAACGCTTGCCTTACACATCTTAACCTGTTACTGTGGACGTATCCGTCATCATTGTCAATTACAACGTAGAGCATTTCTTGGCTCAATGCTTGCAATCGGTTCGACAAGGGATGGAGGTGTTGAAGCGTTCGGGATATTCGGGAGAAACGTTCGTCGTTGACAACCATTCGGTGGATGGGTCTTGCGCCATGGTTCGGGCGCAATTCCCTGAAGTGGAATTGCTCGCATTAGAAGAAAATCTAGGATTTTCTAAGGCCAATAATTTGGCGATCCTCCAGGCCCAAGGCCGGTGGGTGCTGCTGTTGAATCCGGATACAGTGATTCAGGAAGACACCTTGATCAAATGCCTGGAATATGCCGATAACCAACCTAAACTTGGAGGTATGGGGGTTCCCATGGTGGATGGGAACGGGGTATACTTGCCCGAGTCCAAGCGCGGAATTCCCACGCCCAGCGCGGCATTTTGGAAAATTTCAGGATTGTATCGTTTAGCTCCACGATCGGCAAAAATCAACCGCTATTACCAGGGTCATCTCTCCCAAGATGAGACACATTGCATTGAAATTCTCAGCGGTGCCTTCATGTGGATGCGCAAGGAATCCTTGGATGCCGTGGGCGTCCTCGACGAGACCTATTTCATGTATGGTGAAGACATTGACTTGAGTTGGCGGTTGATTAAAGGCGGCTGGGAAAACCATTATTTTGCCGAGACCTCGATCATTCATTACAAGGGAGAAAGCACGAAAAAAGGTTCGCTCAATTACGTTCTGGTGTTTTATCGTGCGATGCAAATCTTTGCAAAGACTCATTTTTCTGGTCCCGGCGGGCAGGTGATGCACGCGGTCATTCAATGGGCCATTTATGTGCGGGCGGCGCTCGCCATAGGGTCAAGGATTTGGAAAGCCATATCGCTCCCGCTTATCGAATGTGCTTTAATGTGGGGCGGTTTAGTCGGATTGCTGCAGGCGTATGGAGCATGGAAGTCGATTGTCTACGACTGGAGCTGGGCCTTGCCGGCGATGGCGGTGTATGCTTTGGTTTGGACGGGTGTGATCAAATTACAAGGTGGCTACGATCCTCCTTGGCGGTGGAATTCGATTTTAAAGGGCGTCGCTCTGGGATCGCTGGTGCTTTTTGCTTCTTACGGATTGTTGCCAGAGGACGTGCGTTTTAGCCGGGCCATTTTGGTGTTGGGGACGGCAATGGTTCCCCTTATTTTGGTCTGTACTCGCTTCGTTGCAGGGAAATTGACGGGATCCTCTGGTGGGGGACAAGTGAAACGGCTTTACGTTTCAGGCCCAGAAGATTTGGACCGGATCAAAGACTTGATTCGTTCTATGGACGTTCTCGAGCCCGTTGAGTTTGGCGTTGTTCATGCGATTTGTCCCTATCCACAGGTGGCCAGTCAAACCGCTTCGGACGTTCAGTGGCTCGGGGGCATGGCAGAATTGGACGAGGCGATTCGGGTGCACGGATTCAATCAAATCATCATGAGCGGCAGGGATGTTACAGCATCTATGATGATTCAAGCCATGACGCGGGTAACGCAAAGTGCTGTTCGCTTTCGCATTGCATGGACCGATGACGGACAGATTGTCGGAGCCGGTGGGCCTGAGCGGGGTGCTATAACCGATCTCAACGGGGCGATTTTTAAGCCGCGAGCGCGCCGGTCCAAGCGGGTCTTTGATGTCGTTGCATCGCTTCTGGTCCTGGTGATTTTCCCCGTTTTCTTGGTCAGGAGACAAAGCAGATGGCTTGGGGCTGCCCTTTCCGTACTGGCGGGTCAAACAACGTGGGTCGGATTTACTAATATTGGTCCATCGCAGGTTCCTTATACCCATCGATTTGTTTTTCAACGTGTTGAAGATGTGTCAGATAGAGTCGGACAGCGGACGCTATTAACGTACGTTCGTGATTATCGTTGGACAATGGACCTTCAAGTCATCTGGGAAGCCTTAATTTCGTATCGCGCAATACACCGCCATGGCCATTATTGAAATTCTATTACCGAAGATGGGTGAGAGCGTGGCAGAAGCCACGATCACCAAGTTTGTAGTGAATACAGGGGAACAAACTGAAGCGGATGAGCCGCTCGTTGAAATAGCCACCGATAAGGTGGACAGCGAAGTTCCTGCCCCAGAAGACGGTACACTGATCGAATGGTTGGTGGGAGAGGGCGATGTGGTAGCTGTAGGGCAAGCGATTGCGAGGTTTGAAGTGGCGGGCGGAGACCAGTCTACTTCGGCAGCTCCTGCGGCGGCGGCTCCAGCTCCAGTCCCAACTCCAGAGGCTGCGTCAGTTCCAGAGGCCATGGATCCGGCGGTTGTTGAGGCGCTCGAGGCTCCCTTGCATGTTCCGTTTGCTTCTTCTGAAGATACCGAACCTTTAGCTGACGCGCCGGGCCGGACGGGAGCAAATGGTCGCTTTTATTCCCCGCTCGTTCGAAGCATCGCTCAATCTGAAGGAGTGACATCAGCTGAATTGGATCAACTCCCTGGTTCGGGTGCAGAGGGTCGCGTGACCAAAAAAGATATTCTCGGATACATCGCTCAACGCAGCGGAACAACCAAGGCCCCCGCTGCCGCAAAAGTGGCTAGTGCATCGTCCGTGCAAGTACCTTCTCGACCAACAGTTTCTGTTTCAGGTGAGGATGAAATCATTGAGATGGACCGCATGCGCAAGCTCATAGCGGATCATATGGTTCGCTCTGTGCAAACGAGTCCACATGTGACGAGTTTTGTAGAGGCCGATATGACACCCATCGTTGAATGGCGCAAGCGCAACAAGGATGCGTTTGAAAAGGTGCATGGGACCAAACTAACTTTCACCCCACTTATTGCGGAGGCCATCATCAAAGCCCTGAAGGATTTTCCAGGTGTCAATGCCAGTGTCGACGGCGATAGAATCATCATCAAAAAGCAGATTAACTTGGGCATGGCTGCTGCTTTGCCCTCAGGAAATTTGATTGTCCCGGTGATCCACAATGCAGATCAGCTGAGCTTGGCGGGGTTGGCCCACCATGTCAATGATCTCGCAGGGCGAGCTCGCGAAGGCAAGCTCAAGCCAGACGATACGGCGGGAGGCACCTACACGATGTCCAACGTAGGAACGTTTGGCAATGTCATGGGCACGCCGATCATCAACCAACCTCAAGTTGGAATTTTGGCATTGGGTGCCATCCGCAAGAAGCCAGCAGTCATTGAGACGGAGCATGGAGACCTTATTGGGATTCGGCACATGATGTTCTTAAGCCACAGCTATGACCACCGGGTTGTCGACGGCATGATGGGAGGCAGCTTTGTGAAGCGCGTTGCAACGTATTTGGAGGAATTTGACATCAATAGATCCATGGTTTAACCTATGAACACATCAGCCCTTCACCTCAAGCGACCGCTGGTCATTTTTGATCTTGAAACCACGGGGACAGATCTCTCCAAGGACCGCATCGTTGAAATTGCCATGATTAAGGTTCATCCGAATGGTACGGTAGAAAAAAAACCAGAACACCGTGGAGCGGCTCACCGTCTCTTGGTCAACCCGGGTATACCTATTCCGCTTGAAACGAGTCTGATACACGGAATCTACGATGAAGACGTGCAAGACAAGCCGACGTTCAAACAGTATGCGAAGAGCATGGCCGAGTTTCTGGAAGGCTGTGACTTAGGAGGGTACAATTCCAATCGGTTTGACGTTCCTTTTCTGGCGGAGGAATTTTTGCGTGCAGGGACGGAATTTGAGTTGGAAAGCCGAAACCTCATTGATGTGCAGAATATTTTCCACAAGATGGAGCAGCGCACGTTGCGTGCAGCCTATTCATTCTATTGTGGTAAAACTTTGGAGGGAGCGCATGAGGCGTTGCCAGATACCGAAGCCACATTGGAAGTGCTGCTCGCACAGTTAGAGCGCTATGAGGAGACTGTAGTCCCGGTGTCAGATAAGGAAACGGTTGGACCTGTGCCGAAGGATATGGAGGCATTGAGCGCCTTTTGCCAACGCCAACCTTTTGCCGATCCTGCGGGTCGCTTTATTTATGGGGAAGACAACGAAGTGCAATTCAATTTTGGACAGCACAAAGGAAAGTCAGTCAAGGAAGTGCTGGGGCAAAATCCCGGTTACTATGGCTGGATGATGGGGGCGGACTTTCCCGCATACACAAAGAAAGTTCTGCAGCGCGTTCAAGAATCCATGAACGGCTAACCCGACGTTGAGATGGGGAAGCGCATTGCGGTCTTGGTCTCCAACGATTTAAACCACGATCAGCGGGTCCTAAAAACGTGCGAAACGCTGGCCTCACTTGGGTGGGAGCCTTACATCATCGGAAGAGAAATGCGTGATTCTGCGGAACTGCAGATTCCTTTTAAAGGGCATCGGGTCCGCTTACCTTTTGAACGCGGGTTGGGGTTTTATGCTGCGCTCCAATTGGCGCTTGTTCGAACCCTCTCCGGCCAGTCATTTGATGCTATTTGGTCCAATGACCTGGACACCCTGCTTCCAGGATACCTCGTGAGCCGCTCCAAGAAGATTCCGCTGGTATACGATAGTCACGAATACTTCACAGAGGCTGCGGGCTTGACAGGTCGTCCTTTCCAACGAGGAGTTTGGTTGATGCTGGAACGTGTTTTATTCCCTCGGGTCCGATCGGTCATTACCGTGAATCATGGCATCGCGGAAGCATACGCTGATCGTTATCCCACAGCACTGGGTGGCACGCCATTTGTTGTGCGAAACATGCCTCGCCAGCAGGTGCCGGCCGTCGCTGAACGAGCGAAATGGAGGAGCCGATTGGGTGTTTCGGAAAGTCAATCTTTGTTGATTTTACAAGGTGCCTTTTTAGATAAAGACCGCGGAGTGAAACTGGCCGTCGACACCCTTCGGCTCCATCCCAGTTGGTCTTTGGTCGTCGTTGGTGCAGGTTCGGAGTGGGAATGGGCCAAGGATCAGGTTGATTCCTTATCAGGTCGATTGATTTGTTTGCCTAAAATGGCATTCGAAGAGTTGCGAATCTTGACGGCGTCCGCAGATATCGGGCTCAGTTTGGATCAAGGCAATCATGGAAATTATTGGATGAGTCTGCCGAACAAGCTCTTTGATTATATCCATGCGGGCATTCCCGTTGTGGCGAGCCCCATGCCTGAAGTAGCGAAAGTGGTGAACCACTATGGAGTGGGGTCGGTAGTGGAGTCCATGGATGTAGAAGGAATTGGCAGGGCAATTCAACACGTGTTGCAACCCGGAGCAGCGGATTGGAAAAAGCGGTGTCAACAAGCAGCATTGGAGCTCAATTGGGAAGCCGAAGAAAGCCAAGTTCGCGCAGCGCTGCTACAGGCTGAAAAACCTTAACGGTTAATCCCCGATTTTTTGAAGCTGTATTTTAAGATCAACCAAAAAGGTTGAACCCACAATCGCCAGCCCCTCAGCACGCTCCGCTTAAAGCGCCATTCCTCGAAGTAGAGGGACGAAGTAAATGCACGGGAGATACCGCCAGATGCTACTTGGGCCCAGGGTGCATGGTTCAACTTGGCTGCGTTTCCATTGGACCAAAGTTTGAGGTGCAACGCATAATCTGCGAGAACGTTGATGTTGGCGTCGAAGTGTTCTGATTGAATCAACTCCCGAGGGTACAAAACACCTTGGTGATGGGTGGTGTTTCTCCAGCACATGGAGGCATCCCAGCGGGCAGGGTATTGATCCGGTACTCCAGTTTCTCGGGTCTTGTCCAGCATAACTTGAAAAACGTGTAACTCGTCAGTTTCATCAGAATTCTCGACCTCCAACTCGTCGGAATTCAGCCAATCCTGCCAAGTGGAAGCAATCGGCAGATCGCCAGCTCCTGCGAACCAAACCCAATCTCCGTTCGCACAGGATTTCCCATAATTCATGGCGCTATAAATGCCCTGGTCATCGCTTGAGCGGATGTGGTCGATATGTTCTTGGTTCTCCAGCAACCAGCGCTTGGTGGCTTTGCAACCTCCTCCATCCACCACAATGATCTCGATGCGGTGAGGATCAATGGATTGAAGTTGCGTGACAGTCGCTTTCAATCCGTTCAAGTTGGCTTTGACCGGAATGACAGCGCTGATGCGAGGTCGCTTAGCTTGCTTCATTGTGCAAGGACGGAGTCGCGTTCGGAGATGCGGCCGCTTTCACAAAGCAAGACCCTTCCAGGAAAGCGTTCAAACGATCGGTGGTCGTGAGTTGCCATGATGACAGACCGATCGTTTCGAACCAGGTCGTGCAGGAGTTGCATGATTCCGTCGGTCGTCTCGGGATCTAGGTTTCCTGTCGGCTCATCGGCTACAATGAGGGGGGGCTCATTCAACAATGCACGAGCAATGGCCAAGCGTTGCTGCTCGCCACCGGATAGTGCATGAGGCATTTTATAGCCTTTGGTGCCCAGCCCCACAGACTCCAGGCAGCTCTTGATCCGACTTTGCCGCGCCGCCCCCTTACTCCATCCGGTGGCATTTAGAACAAAGTCCAAGTTGTCGTGAGCGGTCCGGTCTTGAAGCAAGGCAAAATCCTGAAAAACAATCCCGAGATCACGTCGCAGTTCATGGACGTTTGCGCGATGGGTTTTTTGAAGGTCATGTCCGCAAACTATTCCCTCTCCACTTTTCAATGGCAAGTCACCATATAAAGCGCGCAACAGAGAACTTTTTCCGGACCCCGTCTTTCCGATGAGGTAGACCAATTCACCAGGTAAAACTTCCAGGTTGACATCTTGAACGATGAGGTGCTCCTCCTGGGCTACAGCTGCTTTGTTCAGGTAAATCAGGGCGTCTGGATTCATTCCCATGAGTAAATGGATTGATCGATTCGAGGATTTAGGTCAATGGATTCTATGGTAAAATCCATTCGTTGGTTGTTCGAGCGTCTTGCAATTTGCGTTGGAAATGTCAACCCACCAAAGGTTCGGTAATCTTCGTATTCGATGGTTAGGATGATGGGTCCCGTGGGGCCTGTGCGTTCTTCCGTTGTGCTCATAAGCAAATGAGTTTGTGTATCGAAGAACAACGTTTGTTCGAGCTTGCCATTGTGGCGGAGTTCCAAGACAAGCAACTCTGCTCCATTGCGCTGCGCTGTTCCGACCACTTCACACGCAAGGCCGAGGTCTTCGAGATGGAGTAAATACCCCGCATAAAGCCCTTGTTCATAGCGGCGATATTCGGATGAATTCATGGGACGTTGTTGGCCCATTTGGATGGATATGCCTTGGCCTGGACGCAGGATGTACTCCATCATGGCTTGACCTTCAATGGAATAACTGGTTCTATTTCCTACACCATACGTCTCCGAGATTTTCACGTTCATCTGCATGGCTCCGCCGGCGACCATCGTACCCTCGCGAATCGCAGAGCGGAGGCTCTCAAAGGAAGCTACACCGCCGCAGGCTTCATAGAAGCTATCAATAACATCGGCCGCTAGCAATCCTGCGGGCACCGGACCATAATTGCTCATTTGGCGTCCCTGAGGATTGAAAAATAGAAGTTCATCCTCTGGACTGAATTCACGAGCGACGGCCTCTAAATCACTTCGGTTACCATCTAAGATGAGGTGCAAGTTTTTTGGCCTTAGATAATTAATTGCTACACGCTGGAGATCGCTTGCTTGAATCGTTTGGACTATCGAATCCAGGTCATTCACGTTTTGAACCCAAGTCACATCTTGGGGAGCCATATCATGGACGGATTGTTTAGGCCAATCGAGATTGAGCGCAGTTTGACTCAGTAAATATGAAGCGCGTAATGAGTCCATGGCGCCTTCGCTCAGCGAACCATTTACCCTTTCTCGCATCGCATTCAATACGCCACGCACTTCACGGGCTGCCACCGATGGAGTTGAATTCCATGCAATAGAGAATGAACCCATCAAGGGGTCAGCGTCGATTTCTACCTCGGTTGTGGTGGATTGACTTAAGAGGTGTCGAATCATATCCAGTGCGGTCGCATCCGGGTGATCGGGTTTCATCCTCAAAATGTGAGCTAGGCAAACGCCGACAGAATCTGAATTTCGATCGATGATGGCCGACTTGATGCTCCGAGGTCGGCCTGGAGCAGTGACAGCCGATGGTTGTACTTCACGGGATTTCCAGCTCTCAAGTTGGGTCACCCAACTGCTGGGAATGTCTTCAACTTCCATCGGAGTAAACCAATAAAATTGACTGTTATTTGGATGCCAGTAGTCCGTGTGATAAGCTCGGATTTCCGAGGCGGAGATCGCTTCTATGGTGCGTGGAAAGTGAAGTTCACCATAGGGGTGCTGTGGGCCGAACAGCAGGTGTGATTTCACCCGGGCAATAGCGGGCATGACAGGGGTGTTTTCTGCATCCCATTTTTCCAACCAGTGTTCTTGGACCGCAGGCCAAATTGCTTCGAGTGGAGGGTGCATAATGGCATCTAAAAAGTCTTGATTCCAGCCGGACAAAGTGGAATCCATCGGCCCTTGAATTACAGCACCGTCAGGATGGATCTGCCAAGTGGCCGCTTCTTCCCATGCCACGCTGTCCAAGGAGAGTTTTTCAGAAATGCACCGGGCTAGACCATGGCCCTTTCCTGCTAATTCTAACTCAAGCGCTGGTTTGAACGACCACCGGGCCACGAGCGTAGAAGCAGTGAATGCTTCCGACCGGACGTGGATCAACTCGAGGTCGTTGGCCAACGTTCTGTATTCAGTAAGAACATGGGGTGAGCTAGTAACGACCGGAGACGCCTGCATATCGTGGTTTTGCCCTCGTGTAACGGAGATGGATACGAGCGTGAAAAAGACGAAGAAAAGGACCAAGAATTCGAGCCTCATGAGGGGAAGTGCTATTAAGCTTCGAAGATAAGGTGAGTGGAACGGAGGCAAGCGCATTATATTCGGGAAGTGAAATCATTTCAATTATCAAAAAACCGATGGGACGTCCAGGAGGTTTGGCGCTTGGTGCGTCAATCACCGCCCATCTCATTGGCTTCGGATACGGAGACGGCCATTGCAGATTGTAGATCGTTTTTGGATGGTCTTTTGGATTCGGACCAGGCGCGCGTCATCTATGGGGTGAACACCGGATTTGGAGATTTGGCCCATGCACGCGTGGGAGCATCTGACCTCGGGGAATTGCAGCGAAACTTGCTAATTTCTCATGCCTGTGGCGTCGGTGAAGATGTTCCAGATGCTGTGGTTAAAGCCATGCTTCTCCTAAAAATAAAGGCGCTAAGCCAAGGGCATAGCGGTGTGAGACTCGAAACGGTGCACCGATTGATTGCGCACTGGAATGATCGATTGTATCCGGTGGTTCCCTCTCAAGGGTCCCTTGGAGCGAGCGGAGACCTTGCACCATTGAGTCACATGGTTTTACCGCTTATTGGGTATGGTGAAGTGCGGGTAGACGGAGTGCCTGTTCCCGCCAAGGATGTGCTTCAAGCAAAGGGCTGGGAACCGCTGAAGTTAGAAGCCAAAGAAGGATTGGCGCTAATCAACGGAACGCAATTAATGCTGGGTTATGGCGTGATGGCGATGGAACGCTTGGAGCGCATTGCCGATTGGGCGGATGCCCTTTGCGCATGGTCCTTGGAGGCTTGGCACGGTCGGTTGGACGCATTTGACGCGGACATTCACCGCATTCGAAAACAACCCAATGCAGAAGCGGTCGCGCGAAACGTGACTGATTGGTTGAAGGATAGCGAATGGCAGAAAATTCCCCGGGTGCAGGTGCAGGATCCGTATTCATTTCGATGCACGCCGCAAGTCCACGGGGCTAGTCGAAACTCACTGGAGGCCGCCCGTGGTGTATTGGAAAATGAAATCAACGCGGTTACAGACAACCCCTTGATTTTTCCAGCATCTCAGAAAATTGTGAGTGGGGGAAATTTCCACGGACAACCGCTGGCGATGCAATTGGAGGCTTTGGCGCTGGCCGCCCATGAGTGGGGGAGTATTTCCGAGCGCAGAACCTTCAAGATGTTGTCCGGTAAACAAGGTCTCCCACCATTTTTGGTGGCCAACCCAGGGTTGAACAGCGGGTTTATGATTCCGCAATACACCGCTGCTTCGCTGGTATCGCAGAATAAGCAACTATGCACCCCCAGTGTGGTAGATACGATTGATAGCAGCAATGGGCAGGAAGATCATGTGAGCATGGGCGCTAATGCCGCTCTCAAATTGTGGAAGATTTTGGACAACGTTGAGCAAGTGCTGGCCGTGGAATGCATGACGGCGGCGCAGGCCTGTGATTTCCGTGATGCACAGGGGATGGCACCAGCGCTAGCAGCAATGCAACGTTCATTGCGCAGAGTTGTGCCTTTTCTCGAACGAGATGACTTTCTCCAACCGCATATGTTGGCGACTCGGGACTGGATGTTTTCACAGGATTTGTCGGATTCAAGCGCTTCCGAGGCCTAAGTCTCGCGTATCTTTCCAACGTGATTGAATTACACGGTATCCGGAAGTCTTATCAGTCTGGTGCCCAGACACTGGAGGTGTTGAAAGGCATCGATTGCACCATCAACAAAGGAGAGCTGGTAGCGATTATGGGGTCAAGTGGCTCAGGAAAATCAACGCTGCTCAATGTTTTGGGTCTGCTCGATGATTTTGACGGTGGTTCATATCACTTGGATGGAAATGACATGGGAGGGCTCGGTGAAAAACAAGCCGCTCGGTACCGCAGTGAGTTCTTAGGTTTCGTGTTTCAGAGTTTTAATCTGATTGGGTATAAAACCGCCTTGGAGAATGCAGCCTTGCCGCTTTACTACCAGGGAGTGAGTCGAAAAGAAAGGCAAAAGCAAGCCTTGCACTACCTCACGAAGGTGGGCATCGCGGATTGGGCAGAACACTTACCAAACCAAATGAGCGGCGGACAAAAACAACGCGTAGCCATTGCACGTGCACTGATTGCGAACCCCCGCGTGATTTTGGCGGATGAGCCAACCGGTGCGCTCGATTCGGTGACGTCGGATGAGGTCATGGGGTTGTTGAAAGAGATCAACCGCGAGGGCATTACCATTGTTGTCGTGACCCACGAAAATGAAATCGCTGCACAGTGCGATCGAATAATTCGCCTTAAAGATGGTCGGATAGAAAATCCCCAAGCTCAGCACCATGTTTGATCGCGATGCCTGGCTGGAGATTTTTCATACGGTACTCAGTAACCCACTCCGCACGGGGCTTACGGGTTTAAGTATTGCGCTGGGAATTTTCATCTTGGTCGTAATGCAAGGCCTCGGCGCGGGATTGGAGGCCGGTGTGGCAAATACGTTTGGTGATAAAGCCTCGAATGTGATGGAAGTGCGCACTGGAAATGCACAATTGGCCTTTCGCGGACGCAAGCCAAACCGACGGGTAGCACTTCATAATCCGGATGAACAGGCAATGAAGGAGCAGTTAGACACGATCCCAGCGTGGAGCCGATTGGTTTTTCGGTGGGGGTCTACGGTGCGCTATGGAAATCAGCAAGGCTCGTATAACGTTCGGGGAGTAGATCCGGACCAGCGAGAAATAGGTCAAGTTTCGCTTACGTCCGGCCGGTTTCTATCCCCCCGAGACCTTGCACAGAATCGGAAAGTAGCCGTCTTGGGTGCGCAATTGGTACAGGACCTTTTTCCCAAAGGAACCAAGCCGTCTGACGTGGTTGGGGAGTTCATTCAGCTCAGGGGCATTCAGTTTGCTGTTGTCGGGACATTTAATCAAGCGGGCTCCCGGTGGGAAAATCGCAGCGTTTACGTGCCTTTTTCTACCGCGCAAAAGCTGTTTCAAAACGACGATGTCGTAGGGAGGGTAACCATTGGAACAGGCGACGCAGCCATCGAGGATACGCGGGAAGCGTCGACGGGTTTGCTTTTTTGGCTCAAGGACCGATTGGTGGT
>Ga0206125_10004145_pt1 | contig 13114 bp, 9 predicted proteins | sample Helgoland_Spring_4_FD_148598 | JGI IMG/M metagenome (GOLD analysis project Ga0206125, IMG submission 148598) | Pelagic subsurface seawater microbial communities from Kabeltonne, Helgoland, North Sea - Helgoland_Spring_Bloom_20160331_1 | ecosystem: Environmental > Aquatic > Marine > Epipelagic ... | reverse complement strand
AGAATGGTGGATGGCTCCTTAGGCTGGGCACCATAAACATCGGAAGTGACAAAAATCTCACCCACACCCTTCATAATAGGGTGACTCTCCTGCCCCGCCTCTGCGCGTGCCCGGCAGCCCTCATAGGCGTGGTGGCCGTGGTGGTTAACCCAAGTCTCACCGAGGACCTCTCTGCCAAAGCCTCCCTTCCAGTCGGGCCCTTTGTGATTAAAGCTATAGCGGGCATACTTAGCATTGTTAGGAATTTTGAAAGCATGTGTTGTCGTACGCAGCGCCATTACTGCTGCACCTCTTTCCATGGCCGCCTGGAACTTGGCCATGGTCTCATCAGCCCAATTACGGAATCGGATGTTAAGAAAAATCTTGTCCGCACTATCAAGTGCCGCCGGGTTACTAAGAGAAGTTTGCTTGTTAGGGTCGACCGTCTTGCCATCATCGGCAAGAGAGAAAAGCACCGTGCATTTGAATCCATGACGCGCAAGGATTTCACCCATCATCGGCATGGCTTCCTCGGAGCGGTATTCCTCGTCACCTGCGATGAGAACAATATGCTTTCCAATGCTCTTGCCCTGGGGATGAAAAACAAGGTGATCAGAGTAGCTAGTGACTTTTTCAGCACCTTGGGTATCAGTAAACATAAGACAGATTGAGCTAAGTATCGCTACAGCGATAACAGGGAGTGTATGAGTTTTCATAATGATCTTTGCGGAATGCACTAATTGGTGCGTGTGTAACTTTATTTTACGGGCACATGAAAAGCAATCTTTCCCATTTTTTGTAGGTTATTTGGATGATTTCGTGCTTGTTGGCGAACGTACGACACTTCAATCTAATACTTGTCTGAATTACCATATCCAACACCCGGTTATTGATGATCGCCTGGCACACATGCGTCAACGCGATTGCCCGCCTGGTGAGTTCCGTCGCCGTGTAGGTGAAATATCCCTTCTTATGGTTCCATCTGTTACAGCTAATTTGCTGACACTTCCAATTGAGGTGGAAACACCTATGGAAATAACAACAGGTAGAAAGTTGCAACGTGACATTGTACTAGCACCCATATTACGGGCAGGTCTTGGCATGCTGGATAGTTTTCTAGATGTATTATCCGAGGCCTCTGTGGCTCATGTAGGACTTACTCGCAATGAAGACACCCTGCAGCCAGAGTGTTACTATCATAAAAGTCCTGAGCATATAGCCGATGCAGATGTTATTGTGCTCGACCCTATGCTTGCCACCGGTGGCTCAGCGAGCGCGGCTATTACCGCACTCAAAAATCAAGGTGCCAAACACCTCTCATTTGTATGCCTAGTAGCAGCACCAGAAGGGCTTTCCAGAATCAATACGGATCATCCTGATGTCACTGTCTACTATCCGGCACTCGATAACAGGCTTAACGAAAAAGGCTATATCCTACCTGGCCTGGGAGATGCAGGCGACCGTATTTTTGGCACACTATGAATTATCCATGTGCCAAGCCACTACGCCTTGAGCTTATAAATCACTGATCTGCCCTTGGGTGCGCGGCATCGTAGGCCTCTCTCATGCGCTCCTTGGTAACATGAGTATATATTTGAGTTGTTGACAACGATGCATGACCTAACAGTGTCTGCACACTTCGTAAATCCGCGCCATGATCTAACATGTGAGTGGCGAAGGTATGACGCAGCTTATGGGGAGTAACCTCAAAACCAATGTCAGATGCCGCTAGGTATTTTTTAAGCAGCATCTGAACAGATCTCACAGACAAACGGCGCTTCATAGGATCTTTATTCTTGTTAATAAACAATGGGCCATCGTGCACAGCAGCTTCGCTACGGTATTTCTGAATCGCCTGCATAGCATGCGAACCTATCGGCACGATACGCTCCTTGTTGCCCTTACCTAATACGCGCAAGGTTTCTGACAAAAAATCGGCATCCCTAACATCGAGGGCCACCAGCTCGGAGACGCGTAAGCCACTTGAGTAAAAAAGCTCCATGATCGCCACATCGCGTGAGGCTTGCCATGGTAACGCTCGTGCATCAGGGTCGATTTTCCGTGGCATCTCCAGCAACTGCTCCATCTGTGCAAGCGTCAAAACAACCGGTAATTTCTTGTCCGGTTTAGGCAGCTGCACATCACTCAGCGGGCTCACGGCTAGACCGCACCGATGTACTAGGAATTTATAAAACGAACGAAGAGACGCAAAACGCAAGCGGATGGTTGACCTCGCCATCTCTTGCTTCATCAACTCAAAGAGATAAGCACGGAAGTCATCTGCTGAGCAATCACGCCACGAGCTAAACTCGTCACCACGCCAATCCTGATAAGCATTCAGCGCATGGCTATAATTTCTCAACGTTCGTTGCGAAGCATTGCGCTCCACCCGCATAAACTCAAGAAATGCTTCCACGTCATCACTCATTGATTTAGGAGCATAAAGCAATGAATGCGTGCAACAATAAAAAAGCCACCCTGTTGGGCGGCTACCATCTTTATTGATAAAGATGAGTCTGACCTAGACCTCAGGACCTAGACCTTCTGAACAGAACGATCATGCAACCAAGGCCGACAAGCATTGACGAGCTGGGCTCGGGCACGAGGGTGCTAGTGCCTGAAAAGAAAAACTTTCGACCTCCACCATCACTAGTCACCGGCTCTGAGTTACCAAAGCGAATTTGAAAACTTGAAACATTGGTGAATCCAATCTTCAAGCTATGGTCAAACTGCTCTTGCGTCAAAGCATTTGGGTCTGTTGGGTTATCGACTTGGCTGAGAAGCGTATCGATAGATTTGAATCTGTTATCATAATCGGCATTTCCTCCGACGTCTTGTACTTGATCACCTTGACGGAGAAGGCTCATCGATCCACCACTATTCACACTGCCAGAATTCCACCTGACATTCTCCCTGCCAATGTTGTTTGGATCTTCGGAAGTTACTGCCGTGTAGTGGTCAATATCAAGAATTGAGAAATCAAGGTTGGGGATGGTAAATGCATTGGCATTGTTTGAACTCTCCACGAAGGAAAATTCAAAAAGTCCCGCCGTGCTTTGGGGCATTCCAATATAGCCATACCCAGTTCCGCTTCCAACGCCCCCGACTGTGCCACCTCCACCTCCAATGTAGTTGGTGTGTGTCAGAGGTATGTGACTAGCAATGAGGTCAAAGCTCACACTGTTGATTTGTCCTAGATTTGCCCACTTGTGCACAGTGCTCACACCGCCCTGATTGTTGGTGTAGGTATTGCCCGCAAAATCAAGAACGGTTTGTGCTTTGAGTAGAGGCGTAACACTGAAAAGAACGACAAAAATAGCCGCAAATTTCGAATTACTAGGGGATAAAAAATTCATATTGGGTATGCTGAGTTCGCTTTCAGATAAGTCACAAACACCGCTGGAGAGTGAAGAACGCCAATGCTGAATACTTTTGTATTTAAAAATCGAAATTAATCAAATTTTTTATAATAAGTAAGTATAATTGAAATATACGCAGTTGCGTAGTATCTTACATCCTTTATTCCAAGCACTGCTATACAGCGCCTAAATAATACAACTTGCTCGTTTAGTGTAAGTTGTGAAAAATAAGCTTGCTGAGGTTTGCTCTCGCGAAAGAGAGGCCAAGCGAGCTTTTTCCTGCAGCACGTCATACATGCCAAACCTATCAATTAACTTTGATTAAGCATATATCATTTAATACTCATATGCTTTGCCAAGATCATGAGCACGCTGCATGTCAAACGAAGCAAATATAAGCAACCCAGGGCACTAAAAATAGTGCACCGTTACCACATCGGTCTCATTGTCCTGTTATAGTATGACAATCTCTCCCGTACGAAATGACTCGTCTGCAGCAGCAACGATTTTCATCGAGTTAATCGCGTCGTCCATGTGGTCACTCAAATCAGTATCGTTGTGGATCGCGTCTAAAAAGAAAACCTGTTCACGGTGACAGAGCTCATCATGATCTGGCTCATCACCAGTCTCTGTCCACGCATCTTGTTTGGCAAAGTTTCCGTTCGCATCGAGTTCTGAGTAATGGCGGCGAAGTGTGTTTGTTTTTGTGTGAGCGTCAACATCTGCTGATGCCCCAGCTCCAGCGGCATCTTTAGCCTCAATGGTAACACATCCCTTGGGACCCACGACATCTTTCACAAAGAAGGCGGTCTCACTCATCATGGGGCCCCAGCCGGCTTCATACCAGCCAACGGAACCGTCCTCAAAGGTGACCTGCAAGTGACCATAGTTGAGCTTGCCCTGAGGCAGCTCATCAGTAAGCCTCGCGCCGAGGCCGGCCACACGGACGGGTTTGGAGCGAGTCATCTGGCACATCACATCGACGTAGTGTACACCGCAATCAACAATGGGTGAGATAGATGCCATCAGGTTCTTATGAGTTTCCCACTCATTACCAGAGGACTGTTGGTTAAGATTCATGCGCATGACCAGTGGCTTGCCGAGCTCGTGGGACATCTCGATAAATTTCTGCCAGCTTGGGTGGTGGCGTAAAATATATCCGATGACGAGTTTACGGTTGTTTGCTTTGGCAGCAGCAACAATCTTTTCTGCTTCCTCAACGGTTTCCGCGAGTGGCTTCTCGATAAAGACATCACAACCAGCCTCAAGAGCAGCCACCGCATATGGGGCATGGGTATCTGGATAGGTTGAGATAGAAACCGCATCAGGCTTTGTCTTTTCAAGAGCTTCATAGTAATCCCCAAACAACGCGTAACCACCGCCAAGTTCATCGTTAAGCTTCTCTCGCGATGCCTCTGAGCGAGTGCAGATACCAACAATATCAAAGCCGTCTATATGATGATAGGCAAGCGCATGAGAACGGCCCATGTGGCCAGCGCCGGCACAGAGGATTTTAATATTTGGCTTACTCATAATATAGCAATTTTTGTTAGGTTAGACGGCACTTTCTTTATCAGGTGATGCAGCTTTGGCCGCCTCTTCTTCACTCCCCTCCTTGTCCACCTTGTCCCAGAACAACAAGGCAAAGAGAATAAAAATAACCGCTGCCATTCCCGCAGGGAAGAGCCAGTAGTTTTTCCAATCTATCATGGCTTTGGAAATAAGCTCCGCATTGGCTTCTTCCGGATAGCCTTTACCGAACATGCCGAGTAGGCTTTCAAAGAAATTTGCCTCTGTCCCGCTCGATGCCTCCTTGAGGTTTTCCATCAAAGCACCGTGTCCTGCAGGGGCTGCTCCGTACTCGCCATAAGTGTTGGGGAGTGCCTTGTCCGTAAAGGGAAAGCTGCCCCCAAATGCCATCCTAAACCCAAAGAACATCCCAAGTCCCTGAGTTAGGAAAACCAACAGTGATTGCGCCTGCCCCCTGATATCAATAGAAGCTTTTTTATCGGTGTAGATAAATCCAGTCACGAAGAAGAAGTCATAACATATGCCGTGCAGTGCGACACCGAGCAACAACATCCACGTAACCTGGTCGGGTGCGCCAAAGGCAAACAAAGCGTAGCGAGCCACCCAACACCCCATGCCGATCAGTAACATCAATTTAACACCGAGCTTACGGAAGAAAAACGGGATCAGGATCATGAAGATAATCTCCGACATCTGGCCTAAGGTCATCGTGGATGCGGCTTGCTCAAAGCCGGCTGCGCCGAGGAATGCTGACGTTTGACCATAATAATAGGCCAATGGAATACAAATCAACATAGAGCATAGCGCAAAGACAAGGAAAGGTGGGTTTTTGAGCAACTTGAAAGCATCTACCATCAGCAAGGATCCCAAATCCAGCGGCTTGTTCTTTGCCGGAGGTGGCGTGTGAGGCAGGCTGAAGCTATATAGTCCCAATAGCAAACTGGATACCGCGCCAAGCCAGAAAATATTTAAAGAAGCAGACCAGCCACAAGCACCTAGGGCGAGGCCAGCGACAATCCAGCCGATGGTACCCCAAACCCGCACCTTGGGAAACTGCTCCTGCTTGAGATGGGTAAAGGTGATCGTATTACCTAAGCCCAGTGTCGGCATGTAACAGAGCATGTAGGCAATCATCAGCCAGACGATGAGCTCGCCTTTCTCGCTGCCCTGCGGAGCAATCACGGCAATCGCACTCATGATGACTCCGCCAACAATCATCAGAACGCCCATTACTCTCTCCGAAGAAAACAGCCTGTCCGCCACGAGACCCAAAAACAAGGGTGCCACAATGGCGGCGATCGGAGCACTCTCATAAGCACCACCAATAAAATTGCCTAAGCCGTTGTTGCCCATGGCAAGCGCAAGTGTGGCAAACCACGCACCCCAAGCAAAAAACTGAAGAAACATCATAATAGAGAGGCGAGTTACTATGGTGTTACTATTCATGATTGTTAAAAAAATGACTGTGTGAGGGTGTTAAGTGACATTAATGAATATTAAAGGCAACAGGAATTAGCTTACCAACAAAAAATATCACCAAAAAACCCGGTCAGCTTATGGAAGTTGCTGCCGGGTTTTTAGAAAAAGTAGGGTTTTTGTGCCTAACGGTCGCTGATCGGCGGCACTGGCACGGTTTCCTGTGGCCCCACATATTTTGTAAGCGGACGATAGAGGCGGTTGTCACGAAGCTGCTCAAGAATCTGTGCAGCCCAGCCAGATGCACGAGCGATTGTAAAGATCGGAGTGAATAGGTCTGTTGGTATTCCTAAAGAGTAATAAACCGTGGCAGAATAGAAATCAACATTGGCGTTGAGCCCCTTGCGCTCATGCATAATCTCAGCGATACGGTTCGACATGTTGATCCACTTGGGCTCGCCAAGCTCATTGGTAAGCTCAAGAGCCATCTTCTTGAGGTGCGGGGCACGCGGGTCGAGCACCTTATAGACACGGTGACCGATACCCATGATTTTCTTTTTGTTTGCCAGGCAATCTTCTACATAGGCATCGACTTTATCTTCACTGCCAATCTTTTCCAGCATGTGGATCACACCCTCATTAGCTCCACCGTGAAGCGGCCCTTTGAGCGTGCCAATAGCAGAGGTCATGCCCGAGTAGATGTCGCTCAGCGTGGCGACCGTCACCCGAGCAGAGAAGGTGGAAGCGTTCATCCCATGATCTGCGTGAAGCGTGTAAGCGATGTCTAAAGTTTTGACCGCAGCCTCTGAGGGCTCCTCGCCGTTGATGAGATAGAGGAAGTGCGCCGCGCTGCAGAGGTCCGTGCGGACCGGAGGCAAATCCAAGCCGTTGCGAGCTCGGTGAAAGTAAGCAATAATAACTGGGATACGAGCGATAATCGAAATTGCTGCCTCATATAAGGCCTCGTGATCTGGCTCGCCGATTTTAGCGCGTTTGTCATAAAGCCCCAGCATTGAAACCCCAGTGCGCACGATATCCATGGGGCTTGCGTCCTGAGGTGCTGACACGATGAAATCAACCACCTGAGGTGGTAACTCACGGTTTTGATGCAGCTTAGCCCTGAAGTTTTGCAGTTCTTGAGTGTTAGGCAGACGCCCCTTGAGCAAAAGGTATGTGACCTCACCAAAAGAGCAGTTCTCTACTAGGTCATCAATCTCGTATCCCAAATATGATAACTCCCCCTTCAGGCCTTCCACATTACTGAGGGCTGATTCGTTAGCGATGACTCCTTCAAGTCCTTTGGCATAGTCACTCATGATTATTGATAATTCTTGGTTAATTTTTTGTTATTTTAGGCCGCGTGATTACTCGACTAGCCTATGTATCTTAAGTCATGCCTCAGCGTGAAACTTGAAAATCTGCTATGGTTTTAGGTAGAATAATACCGCAAGGACCAATAACGGGGTGGAGGTAAGCGGTAAATCAGAAGGGATGCAAGAATGAATCGTTTTGGATATGTGAGATTTTTTGAAGTTTTTGTCATTCCATAGTTGGTATTTTATTTCTCCTGATTAACTTGCATTCGTGGAGACGATTCTTGCCATTGAAACCAGTGTGCCCGAGGCAAGTATAGTTTTGTGGTCTGATGGTGAGCGGCTCTTTGAAGCTGAATTTGTCAGTGACCGTAACCACAACTCCATGGTTTTCAGCCCACTGGCTGAAGCGTTGGCCCAGCTCGATGGCCAAACTTTATCATGCGTTATCGTCGGTAGCGGTCCTGGTAGCTACAGCGGCACACGTATCGGCATTGCCGCCGCCCAAGGAGTCGCGATCGCAAATGGATGCCCTGCGGCAGCTCTAGGATCTATTGCTGCCACGACGGAAGCCAGATCTCAGGCCGCGATAACGGCTAAAGCGGGTGCTGCAGCAATTGGCGATGCTCGTAGAGGGCTTTACTACATCTCTCCGATTACTGCCTCAGGCGAAGCCGCAGAGCCAGAACTGATGGACGCAGCAGCTCTGAGGCAGCGCCTCACAGATGCGCCAGACCAAGTGCTCTTCACCCTAGATGACCCCGCCAACCTTCAACTCGACGTAGAGCTCCAGCAGCGCGTTACTGCTACAAAGCCACATGCCCGTTTGCTTGTTGATGTGTGGCTGCAACTTAGTGATACAAGGCGTGAACAATTGTTTTCTACACCTCTCTCGCCGAGCTATTTGCGGGCTCCTTTTACCTCGAAAGCAAAGCCAGGCCATCCCCTTTTGCGAAAAGGATAATATCTGCGTTTCAACTTGACGCAATCACCTACAACAAGTCTGATCCCAGCATACTAATTCGTATCCATTTACATATGATCCAATATCTTATTTCCCGTGCCCCGCAACAACTTCTCATGCTTGCGGGTTTTGTTTTAATCACTGCCAGCAGCCCCACCGCTCTTGCCCAAAATTTCGAGGGCAAGACAATCAACTCCGTCAGTGTTCGTTATAACGGTGCTCGTACTGTGGATGAAGGTCGTATTCGTGGATTCATGTCTGCTAGGGCAGGTCAAACCTACAGCTCGGCACGCCTCGACGAGGATGTACGCTCTCTCTATGAAAGCGGCTTAGTTGACGACATTCGCTTTTTTGCCGAAGCTGCCGGTGCTGGCGTCAACGTCATCGCAGAGGTTAAGACTCGTGCCAACATCGTCTCAATAGGCTTCGTCGGTAACAACAAGTTTAGTGATCGCAAGCTCGCTGAGATCCTAGATCTCGAAGCTGGAGGTCTGATGAGTGATGAAAACATACTGACTGCGCGCCGCAATGTGATCGAGCATTACCGCGGGTATGGTTATGCCGATGTGACCGTCTCACACAGAATAGAAGCCACAGAAACCTCAGGATCAGCCGAGCTCGTTATTATTGTCGACGAAGGAGCTCGTGCCGAAGTGCATGAAATCCGCTTTGAAGGAAACACCGTCTTCAAATCACACGTGCTTCGCAACGAGATGAAAACCAAGCAAAAAGGCTGGTTTTCTTTCTTCACTAAGTCTGGCCGTATTGACGCTACCAAACTAGACGAAGACCTTGACCGTGTGCTGGATTACTATCGCAGCCGAGGTTATCTTCGCGCTAGTGCGAGTGTCCGTCGCGAGCCGCAAGAAGACGACCGCGTCGACCTCGTGGTCAGCATTGATGAAGGAGCTCTATACACCGTTACTAATGTCGGCTTTGGCAAGACCACCGTATTCACGGCAGAAGAACTCATGCCTGCTCTGTCTCTTCTTGGCGGAGACCCTTACTCGATTTCAAAAATGCGTGACGACGTACGTATGATCCGCAGCTACTATGGATCACGTGGTTATGCTGATGCCGCTGTCAACCCAGACATCCAAGATGTAACCGCTAATAGTGTTAAAATCATCTACCGCGTAGTAGAAGGTCGTCCCTATAAGGTCGGCAAGGTAACGATCGAAGGTAATGACAAAACTCAAGACCGAGTGATTCGTCGTGAACTTCCCATGAAGCCCGGTGATGAGCTCAATTCCGTTGAAATAGAAACAACTCGCAAGCGCCTCCAGAACATGAACTACTTCAACGATGTTCAGGTCAATGCTGTACCAAGCACTACTGATGGCTACCGTGACATCAACGTCATCGTCAACGAGAAGAAAACTGGGTCAGTTGGTTTTGGTGTCGGATTTAGCTCCGTTGACAACATCGTTGGCTACGCCACGCTCGAGCAAACAAACTTTGATATCACCAACTGGGGACGTTTCACCGGAGCTGGTCAGCGCTTCAGCTCAAAAATTCAGGTGGGTAGTGAGCGCAAAGACCTGCGTGTTTCTCTCGTTGAGCCATGGTTCTTAGGCAGACGTTTGGCACTGGGCACAGAGCTATTCTATCGTGATACTCTATACTTCAGCTCCGAGTATGAACAGTCCCAGTATGGTACAGCTATTTCGCTCAGAAAGCCTCTAGGTAAGCGGTCCTATATTCGCAGCGAGTATCGTATCGAGGACATCACCATCGATCCTGAGGCAGATACCTCAGACGCCTTCAAAGCAGAAGAGGGCAGCTACCTTCGCAGTGCGCTCAGCATGAATTACGTTTTTGACAGCCGCGACAGCAACCAGCTACCTCGCAAAGGTCACAAGCTGGACCTCGGTGCTACTTTTGCAGGTGGCCCGATCGGAGGCGATGTCGATGTCTTCATCATCAATGCTTCAGGTTCAAAACACTGGAACCTTTGGGGCGACAGTATCTTGAATATCAGCGGAGCCGTCGTCATCGCAGACACACACGGCAGCTCATCAACAGTGCCCATTTTTGATCGTGAATTCCTCGGCGGCCCCTACAACTTGCGCGGTTTTGAAAATCGTGACGTTGGCCCCCGCGATCCAGATACTAATGAGGTGCTGGGTGGTAACACCTCCGCATATGTTTCTATCGAATACACCTTCCCAATCGCCGATAACATTCGTGGAGCTGCCTTCTACGATGCCGGAACCGTCAACGCAGACTCATGGGAATTCGGTGATGGCTACTACCACGACGCAGGACTCGGCTTACGTTTAAACCTGCCCTTTGGCCCACTTGCACTTGACTACGCCTTCCCGCTTGGCACTCCAAGTGGTATCGAAGAGGAGGCGGATCAAGGTGGGCAGTTCCAGTTCTACTTAGACTACAAATTCTAAGGCAAGCAGCTTTGTCTCAAATCAAGCCCTCAGCCACTCGAGTAGCTGAGGGTTTTTTATGGCTAGCTCCACATACCTCGAATACTTAGGCACTGATCCATACCGATTTTAAATACGGCTCACCCGTGTATTCCTCTGGCATCGGCAATGTGGTCAAACTCGCATTTGGTGCCGCTTTCCGAATCATGCGGCTAAAGTCTGGCAGATCGAGCTTACGGCAATTGGTGCAGCACAAAATCCATCCGCCCTCAGCCAGGCAAGCATAAGCCAACGACACTAAGCGCCCATAATCCTTCTCCACGCGGAACACCTTGCCCTTGTCATCACGAGAAAACGTAGGCGGGTCGAGAATAATGCCATCAAAGCATCTGCCCTGGCGTGCAAAGCGTTTCAACCAATGAAAGGTATCGCCCTTGCAGAAAAAGTGATCAGCAGCAGCAAGCCCATTGGCCTGAAAATTTTCTCTCGCCCAGTCCAGATAGACTTGGGAGAGATCCAACGTGGTGGTGGTGGCTCCTCCCATGGCAGCAGACACGGAGAAAGCCCCTGTATATGCAAAGGTGTTGAGGATGGTCTTCCCCTCCTGTGAGTGACTGCGGACACGCTCACGATTAAGTCGCTGGTCGAGAAAAATGCCCTGCGAATAACCTGAATGAAAACTGAGCTCATAACTCACACCACTTTCCTTGATCATAAACGCCTCATCCTGCTGTGGTCCTGCAATGTGCGTGGGGTTCGTTTTTTCATGCTGATCGAGCTGCTTCCAATAAATCGAACGCCCCTGCCTACCCTGATCTTTAAGCCATTCTGCAAACTCCGGCTCAAGGCTATCCCTAGGTGTACTCACCAACCATCGATCAGCAAAGGTATCAATGTAGATGCCGGGAAGGTTGTCGCCCTCCGCATCAACGAGACGCAACGCATTCGTGTTTCCTCCCAGAATGGAATCACGTTTAGCGATGGCCTCCTCAAGTTTATGGATGATCACGGGGTTGCAATCTCATGAACTCCACCTATCATCCAGCTCGAAATGTCTGATATTCAATCTGTTCTAGAAACCCTCGATAGTGCTGTAGCATCTGGCCAGTTACTCGAATCCTCTCGTGACAACATCCATGCACTGCTCAACGGCACTAGTAGCCCTGTCTCAGCAGCGGTCATTACTGAACTTGCTACAAATAGCTCATGGGAAGAGCTCAACGACCGTTTTTTCAAAACACTCGCCTTTGGAACGGGAGGATTACGTGGCCGCACCATAGGCCGTGTTATCACTGATGCTGAGCAAGGTGCAGGCGGTCCAAATGAGCGCCCTGAGCATCCATGCGTAGGCACTGCCTCGATGAACTTTTACAATGTGAGCCGTGCTGTTCGCGGCATGATCATCTACCTCAAACGCTATCTTGCTGAACAAGGAATCGAGCGTAAACCTGCTTTTGTCTTTGGCCATGATACTCGGCACTTCTCAAGAGACTTTGCAGAATTTTGTGCCAAGCTGTGTACCGAGCTCGGTTGTGATGTGCATCTCTTTGATGCCCCACGAGCAACCCCAGAAATCTCTTATGCTATTCGTGCTCTCAATGCCGATGCTGGTGTAGTTCTCACCGCAAGCCACAACCCATCTCACGACAACGGTTTTAAGGCCTACTTCAACCAAGGAGCGCAGCTCGTAGAGCCGAATGCCTCAGGCGTTATCAACGAAGTCAACGCAATCACCAGCGAAGCTTACGATGCTCTCCCCGAGGGCGAGCAAGGAACACTCCACGTTCTTTCTGCTGATATGGACCGCGTCTATATGGATGATGCCAAAAGCCTGCTACTTCGTCCTGATCTGATGCAAGGAGGTGGCGACAAAACTAAGGTAGTCTTTACCAATCTACACGGCACAGGTGGACATTGCATTGTGCCTCTGCTCAATGAACTGGGCTTTGAAGTTATCACCGTAGCTGAGCAAGACGTTCAAGATGGACGCTTCCCAACAGTAGACTCGCCCAACCCTGAGAATGGTCCCGCACTTGCCATGGGCATTGCACTCGCTGACGAGCAAGGTGCTGAGATTGTTATCGGAACTGATCCTGACTGTGACCGCATGGGCGTCGCTGTGCGCAATGATGCAGGTGAGATGCAACTTCTGACCGGCAACCAAATTGGCTC
>Ga0206125_10004144_pt1 | contig 13114 bp, 14 predicted proteins | sample Helgoland_Spring_4_FD_148598 | JGI IMG/M metagenome (GOLD analysis project Ga0206125, IMG submission 148598) | Pelagic subsurface seawater microbial communities from Kabeltonne, Helgoland, North Sea - Helgoland_Spring_Bloom_20160331_1 | ecosystem: Environmental > Aquatic > Marine > Epipelagic ... | reverse complement strand
CATCTGGAAATTCACGCAGTAGTCGCTCCGCAAGTAATAAGAGGTCATCAAAATCGACCGCGTTCTGCGCACGCAGTTCATTTTGGTAAGCACGCGCAACATCGGCAATAAAAGGATCTTGAATCGAATCAGCATCGCCACCGGCATTTTTCGCCTTTGAGATAATCGACAAAACCATGCCCGGCTCGATTTTTTCCTGCGCCCCTCCTTTGCGGATAATGATTTGCTTGATCAGTCCGGTCTGGTCGTTGCCGCTGTAGATCGTAAAATTATCTTTATAACCAAGCCGATCGATCCCCGTTCGCAAAATGCGCACACAAAGTGAGTGGAAAGTACAGACGGTAATCTCCTTGCCAGCTGCCTTGCTCACCATGTCAGCAACACGCTCACGCATTTCACTCGCCGCCTTATTGGTGAAAGTCACTGCTAGAATATTTTCAGGCGCAATCCCGCGCTCGACCATATGAGAAATACGGCAGGTCACCGTACGGGTTTTGCCTGTTCCCGCGCCTGCTAGAATTAATACAGGACCATCAAGTGCGTTGACGGCCTCTGCCTGGGCGGCATTAAGACTGGAAAATTCAAAGGCCATGAAATCAGATGAGCGCTAAAACAAAGAGCGCGCGGAGTGGTAGCCGTAAGGCCGCAGGTTTCCAACACCTAATATCAAAAACCACTCAAGATCTTGTATTATTTTGGAGCTCTGCTGTAAGATGGCCTACCTCCCCTATGACAAATCAGCTCATCATACCGGATTCAAAGAACAAAAAATTAATATTCCCAGTGAAAATGACCTTTTAAAATAGGTCGGCACAAAAAAGTGCAAACAAAAGGGAGATCATGCTCAGTATTGCCATGCTGCCTCACTAAGAGTGGCACAAAACGGAATGCTTAAAAGCAGTGTCCAATAAGATCAGGGGGTCTACAAAAACTCTCTGTTTTGTAGAAAAAATGCCTAGTAAGCCTGAGGTTCAGCGACTTCCTCGCCACTAGCTTCGTTAGCCTCACTGGCCTCAAGTGCCTTTTCGCCCAGTTCGTCAGTTGATTCAACTTGCAGTTGATGCTGAATAGGCGCCGTGTTGAGAGCAGGTGTCACATCAGGCTTAGGCCAAAAGAAAATGACCGCAAAGAATACAATTGCGTACGCAGCGCCAGCTCCCATCACATAATTCCATCTGCTAGTGTTAGCAAACCACTCTGAAACACGCTCGGAAGTTTGCTTGTACAGCGATGGGTTAATGTTGTCCTGCTGCTGACGACGATGAAACTCCTCAAGCAGCTCATCGAAATAAGCATCATCTGGTTGCTCATGGCGTTTGAGCGAAATCAGATTTCTGAGTGAATGGAAATTATCGTCGTTCATGGGTTAAATAGGTCGTATGCGAGTATTTTAAGAAAAAAGCTACTGATTGCAAGATTATTTATGTTTTTTTAAATTAAACATGCGTTTGCAAAGGTTTTTTTATGGAATTTATTGCTAAATCGACTGTGATCGCTGCTTTTTATTGGTCTGGTGAGTGTGTTGGTAAGAGGAATTCCTCTAGATATCCTTGAAGTTGTTGATGCGCATAATATAACCTAGATCTTACCGTTCCTTCTGAAACTCCTAGAATTTGGCCTATTTCTGCGTGTGGCATACCCTGAATGTCAAACATGGTAACCACGGTTCTATGTTGTTCAGACAGCGTTTGCATCGCTTCGTTCAATTTTTTTTGCAATTCATTGATATTTGACTGCCTTCTGGGATTTGAATGGTGACCTTGGTCAATGAAACCAGGGTCGTTCTGAATGCCTGAATCCATGTCATCAAAGCTAAAACCGGCCCTTCTCTTACGTTTTTTAAGGAAATTAAGGGTCATATTGACCGCAATCGAGTAAATCCATGTGTAGAACATCGAATTACCGCGAAATCGCCCTAGTGAGCGATACGCCTTGGCAAATATATCTTGCAGCAAGTCGTGCGTATCCTCCTTATTGGAGGTCATATTGTAGACAAGGCCGTATAACTTACGGCTGTACTTCATAATCAGCTCATCAAAAGCCCGCGTTTCTCCGTCTTGTGCACGCTTCACCAAATCCGCATCCGGATCTACTGATTTAGGTTTTTTAGCCATACGTGCGCCGGAAAGTAAGGGAATAGATAATGGATGGACCTGGAACTGCAGTAACTGTGCAATAATATACAGGTGATGTCAAAGCCCCATCAACACCGAAGACCATCTCTTCCTCTGGCCAATAGGGCCATTTCTACCCTGCTCAGCGCGGCTAGCTTGCCGCATACCTAACTCACTTTTCCACGTGTGATGGCAACTCCCACGCACTGGGTGTTGGGCAGAATGAACTTTTCGATTTCAATAGAAACTTCTGCAACAGAAAACTCCGATAAAATCATTGCTGCCAAATCTTCTGCTAGTGTTTCAATCAGCTTACGAGGTTGACTTGATGCCACTTCGTCAATTCTGAGATATACCGCGTGGTAGTCGATTGTTTGATCAATGTCATCCTTGAGCGTTTGAGAGGATGCCGAAAATCGAGTATGAATAATCAACTCCTGAAGCTCTGACCTTTCTTGGTCAGGCACACCAATGTGACAGCTGACTTTTTGACCACGTATGAAAATTTGATCTTTTTTCTTCATAGACTCTCGCTGTTTAATGGCATTTCCAACAATGGGTGTATTTCCGATAAATCCCCAATAAGAAGATCTGGGTTTGCTGCCCCAAGCTGTTCCGCATTTTGATACCCGGTTAGTAATGCAATAGATGCCACGCCGCCATGTTTGGCCGTTTCTACGTCATGGCACATATCGCCAAGAAAGACAGTATCCGAGGTCTCAAGAGAATGCTTTTCGAGCATCGTGTGAATCTGATCTCTCTTATCCAAAACTCCTGCATAGGTTGCTTCGAAAAAATGATCTATTCCAAGCTCCACCGCATGACGCTCGAATGCAGCCGCATCCATCGAACTAAGTATGAACATGCGCTTATCTTTGGAATGCAGGCACTCCAAAAACTCAAGTGCATAGGGAAGTAGAGGTGACGTTACCCCAGACGCCTCGGAGTGTGCAAAGCCCTCCCTAAAGTGATCTTCGAGCTCTGCCAGAGGAATACCTGGCAGGATCTCCTCGTAATACCCTGCATAAGGTAGACGAAAACTCATCCTAAAGTCCTCCCTGCCGATCTCGCCTTTACCGTATTGAGCTAAAACGTGATTGGTGGCATCTAATACCATGGCAAGGTCGTCAACAAGGGTGCCGGACCAGTCAAATATCCAGTTTTGATAATGATGTAATTTTGATTTTACCACGGTTTCAGATCAGAAATTAACCAATTTTAAAGACTACTTTTTTGACCGTATCTGCCCCTAACTCACGATGGAGGTTTTCGAGAAGCTTGCCGCTCATTTGCTGAAGGTGAAATTTCATCGCGGGTTGTAAAACACGCAAGACTAGCACACCGCTACGGATTGATTCTGGCACAGTGTGTTGGGCCACAAATTCGCCGGCCACGTTAGCCCAAACCTCTCTGAGACGCGCCTCGTCAACACCATCAGAAATGCCAATACTCTTCAATAAGCCATCAACAAATTCTCTTGGCTGGTGAATATTCCTTGAAGGATTAGGTGGATTGAGTCCCCCAAGCCATTCAATCAAAATACGCGCCCGAGCTTTCCTCTGCTGTTCACTAGCAGCATTCCCCCGTTTAGCGCCAGATTTAGCGCGAGACGTGATTTTTATAGGCTCTGAATCAGAACCTGTGGCATCTCCAGAATCCAAATTATTCGCCGCCATCATCGCCGATTGCCTCAACGGGGCAGCCGTCCATCGCTTCAACGCACTGCTCACGCTCCTCGTCATTTTCAGGCTGCTTGTATACGTAAGAGTAACCTTCATCTTCCTCACGGCGGAAATTATTGGGAGCCGTCTCACGGCAGAGGTCACAGTCGATGCACTGGCTATCTACATAGAAAGTGCCTTTTATATTTTCTGGATTGATATCTTCTTTGTCTGCCATGTCGGTAAATTGGGTGATGTTGTCAACGCCTGCTTCGCCCAAGACAACCCTAAAATCAAGCCCGAATTTATCTCATTCATGAGAACTTAGCTTCACTGTGTTGTCCAGATCATGCTGGGTTTGCCCGACGAAACAGCCCATCAACAAGCTCGACAAGTGTCCTACCGGTTGGATACTTTTTGTCCTAGATCAGATTGTGTTACACTCCTCGTAACCCCCTCCAAATAGGCACATGACCATGGATACCCAAAAAAAGGATCAAGTATCCGATGAATACTTTGAAGTCAGTGATTCTCATAAGGGTGAATGGCTAGACCTTGGCGACAAGCACCGCCAAAATGCGACTAGGCGTCGGCGCTCAATACCCTGGTCTAAATTGATCGCCGCGATCCAGAACAAGCTATCACTGAGTCGGCCAGAAAAGATCGCCCTTGTATCGATAGCCTTTATTTTTTTATGCCTTACCGTTTGGGCGGGATTTTGGCTCAAACAAAAAAACCATCTAGCTGGTGGCAACCGGGATGTAGAATTGCCTTCCAGGGGGGCCTACGCCACCATCTCAAACTTCTCAAGCTACTGGAAAAGATGCGGTGACACTCCTGGCATTAAAATAGGAGCCGTGGCTATTCCTGCTGCCACGATCACACTGAGGAAGGATTCTTCGTCGGGTGCGCTTCGCTTCTACTTTCGAGATTCTAATAAGGAGAGTGTGGGAGACCCTGTCACGATGAGCTTCCAGAACGGCATATTCTCGAATGGTAGTCATACGGTCGAAATAACCGCTTCTAACGGTTTTCACAGTCAGGTAGATTTTGACACCTACCAGCTAGGCACCATGGAAGCATGGGAGCTCGAGGTATTAGAAGCTATCGGGGAAATGGAGCCACGGGCAAATTTTTCCCTCCTTTTCAAAACCGTCATTTCACCAGCTCTGCGCTGATGACTGCCATCGCGGGCTCAGCTACTTACAGGCCAGCCATAGTCCGCACACAGTTCACCCAAAGTTCGTCTATTCCAGTAGGCTCTCTGCCATTGCTCGCGCCTGCTCACCGCCTCCACCGAGCATACGAACAAGCTCATTAATACGTTCCTCTCCGCTTACTCTCACCAAGCGCGAGCACGTTCTGCCAGATTCCACATCTTTACTGACAACAAAGTGATGCGCAGCAACAGCTGCTACTTGTGGGAAATGGGTGATCGAAACCACTTGATGCTGTTCACCAAGTCGCGCCATTTTACAACCGACCGCTCGTGCAATTTCCCCGCCCACATTGGCATCGATTTCATCAAAGACCATCAGCGGAGTCGCATCTTGTTGAGCAAGCGCGCTCTTAACCGAGAGCATGACACGGGAAATTTCACCACTTGATGCAATTTGTCTGAGTGGCTTCATCGGCTCTCCTGGATTGGGGCCAAATTCAAATTCGACGTCTTCAAGGCCACTCATGCTCGGCGTGGTATGCGGCATTAAACGCACATCGAAAGCCGCCTGCTTAAACCCGAGCTCCTTCAGGTGGTGAGCGATATCCTTGGCAAGCTTGGGAGCTAAGCGACGCCTTTTATCACTTAACTGTATGCCCAGCTCATCTGTCTCAATACGAGCTGTATCAACTTCTGCCTGAAGGCACTGCAAATGCTCAGATCGGTTTTCCACCCTATCTAGGCGCTGGGCTACTTCATCTCTGTGCTCTAATACATCTTCAAGAGACGGACCATACTTCCTCTTGAGTGACTCAAGCATATTGATGCGCTCCTCAAGACGCAGCAACTCAGCTGGATCAGTATTAAGCTCCTCAAGATACTGCGCCAAACCATATTCCATTTCCTGGAGCTCAAGTGCCGTTCTATCGACCCCTTCGAGGGTATCACGTAGCGCTGGATCCAACTTTTCGAGATCACGGCTTACTTTCTGCAGCTGTCCTATTTGATGATTCAAGGAATCATCACTGCCACTCAAAAGCGCTAAAGCTCTACTCAGTGATTCGGACAGATGTGAACTATTGGATGCACGCTGGTAAGTCGATTCCAGCTCATGCTCATCACTGATGTTAATACCCGCTGCATCAATTTCTTCTAGCTGATGTGAGAGTAAATCCAGTTCTCTTGCATCGGCCATGCCTGCTGTTTGAAAATCTTCCAAGGCATCTGACTTGTCTCGCCAGGCTCGCCACTTTGCGCGATATTTGCTACACAGCTCAGTAACCCCGGCGTAGGCATCGAGCATCGCAAGCTGACGCTCAGTGGACAATAGCCCCTGATGATCATGCGGACCATGCAGATCAACGAGATGCTCACCAAGACCTTTTAAAAGGCTAAGTGTTGCCGGTGAATTATTAACAAATTGTTTATTGGAAGACTGCCCAATCACCCGCTTAATAATTAGTTGTCCGTCCTCACATGGCTCTAAACCACCCTCAGTCAGCACCGCATTAAAGAGGGGCACATTCGCCAAGTCAAAAACAGCCTCGACGATACAGCTGCTCTCGCCCGTGCGGATCAATCCTTTATCGGCCCGCTCGCCCAATACGAGCTTCAGGGCACCAACAATCACAGATTTCCCTGCGCCTGTCTCACCCGTTACCCCTACTAGACCGGTGTCCAAATGCCACTCCAACTCATCAACGAGTGCGAGGTTTTTTACTTTGAGCAAACTCAACATGATCTTCTTTCACCAATCTCCTTGGCGCTATGGGTGTAATTATGCAAAGCTAAAGCCAAGTTGAAACCTGAAATTTGCCTCACTTTCCTTGGAACGAGTACATCCACCGGTGTTCCGATCATTGGGTGCCGTTGTGAAGTCTGCACTTCAGATGATCCAAAACTAAAACGCACACGGTCTTCGATTCATCTACAGACACCCGAATATTCGATTCTTGTTGATACAGGGCCCGATCTTCGTGAGCAAGCACTTCGTGAAAATCTTACCCAAGTAGACGGCGTTCTCTACACCCACGCGCACCTTGACCATATTACCGGGTTTGACGAGTTACGAGCCTTCTGCTGGCACCGCGACGCAGCCCTTCCTCTTTATGGCTCCCCAGCATGCTTAGATGAAATAAAACGAATCTACCAGTGGGCCTTTCTTCCCAGCAACAACAACCGCGGCTATGTCAGACCTGAGGCCAATGAAACCGAAGGGCCCTTCTCTCTGGGAAAACTAATAATCACCCCAATCCCTGTGGAGCATGGCAATATCGACACCCAAGGGTATCGATTTGATTACCCTGGTGTGCCATCCATTGCTTACCTCCCTGACGTCAAAACCATTCCACCACAGAGCTGGCATCTTTTAGAGGATATCGCTGTGCTCATTATTGACTCTCTGCATAAGCGCGAACACCCAACGCACATGAACCTGAGCGAATCGATCTCCACCGCTACCCAACTGAGGGCCAAGCAGGTATATCTGACCCATCTTTCACATGAGCTTGACGTCCACCAGACTTTGGGTGAGCTTGCGGAGCACTTTCAGTTTGCCCATGACGGCATGAAACTGACTTTTCCTGCTGATGCATAGATGATCTGATGCTATCTCCATTTGGCCATTTGCCCGGTCTCATATTATGAAAACATTCATTGCTGCTTTTTTACTTTCTGTCCTCGTCACAAAGGCAGCTCCCATTGCGCCGGAAAGTGTTGCCGTGGTCTACAACAGTAATATTCCTGAGTCCTTGGATCTCGCTGAGCACTATGCTCAAATGCGCAATATCCCTGCGGAAAACCTAGTTGGCATCCCATTACCAGAGCGTGGCCAGATCTCCCGCATTGCCTACAACACCTCCCTGCGTGACCCACTAAGAAATGCATTTAGTGCACGTGGATGGTGGACATTGGGACGCACAGCTGAGGGCACGATCATGCCTGCCACGTGCAAGATCACCACTGTGGTCTGCATGCGCGGCATCCCCTTCAAGATTGGACGCGAGGTGATTCCTGCCGAACAGGCCGACAAATCTGCCAAACTGAGCCCTCAATTTGCCCATATCAACGAAGCCTCTGTCGATTCAGAACTTGCCATGATGGGCATACAGGGAATTCCGACAGCAGGCCCACTGAATAACCCCTACTTTAAAAAGGATCAATCTTTCGCAAGCGCAAAACTCTCCATCATGCTTCTTGTTGGCCGCATTGACGGCCCCAGTTATGAAATCTGCAAACGCATGATTGATGATGCCGTCTCCACCGAAACTTACGGCCTTTGGGGTATGTGCTATATAGACATCGCAAAAAAAGGCGGTGGCTACGCTTCCGGAGACCAGTGGCTTGAAAACATTGCCGAACTTAATTTTTTCACGGGCATTCCAACAGTAGTCGACCGGAACAAACAAACGTTCACGACCAACTACCCCATGAGTGATGCCGCTTTGTATTATGGCTGGTATACAAAACATCGTAACGGGCCATTACTCAACGAACATTTTCAATTCCGCAAGGGTGCTGTGGCCATGCATCTTCATTCCTTTAGTGCCAGTAACCTACGAGACACTAACAGCCATTGGACAGGCCCTATTCTCGCCAAGGGAGCCGCGGCTACTATAGGTAATGTTTACGAGCCCTATTTACACCTCACGCATCATTTGGATATTTTTCATGATCGCTTGATTAAAGGGTTTTCTCTTGTTGAAGCCGCCTACATGGCTGCTCCTACTTTATCATGGCAAAATGTGGTGCTCGGCGACCCACTTTACCGCCCGTTTTTGCACCTAGAGGGCAGCGGAGAGATAACCGATCAAGATCGTGACTATCGGGCCATCCGTATTGCCAATGAGCGCTGGGGCAAGCAGCCGGACACCTTGATTAAAAAACTTCGCACAGCTGCTGCAGCCAAAAATAATGGCAGGATTTACGAATACCTAGGGCTTTGGCACCGCCACAACAAAGATAACAAAATCGCCATCGCTTTCTTTGATTCAGCTAGCAAAAAGCACTTAAAAGAATCTGATCAGCTACGCCAATGGCTCTACACGGCAGATATCCATCGCGAGGCTGGCAACAAACGTATGGCTATTCAGATACTCAGGCAGGCAAACCAAATGATCCCCAGTATCCCAGAATCGCTTACCACCCTAGCAATCCTCAATATTCTCGACCCACCGCCACCACCTCCAGCAAAGCTGCCTGCAACCGGCACCGCTGGAGAACGTTCGACACAAGGGCAGACAGCTCCAGTAGCCCAACCATAATTATTTGCAGCGCCAGTCATCAAAACCACAAAAGCATCTACGACCACTGATTCTTTATTGGCCATCCAATAAGGTGCAATAACATACTCGAACGCTTCGTATAGAAAAAATCTCACTCAGATAATCACTCATTCAGATCACTTATATCCATGAAATCACCCGCTATTACCTCCATTGCCATTCTGTCATTTGCCTCATTTACCCCACTTGCCCACTTTGCCGTGGCCCACGATGGTCACCCTCATGTTGACCAAAGCACTGACCACCATGCTCCGTCCGACAAGACATTCATGACCGTCGTCAGCGTAGGCCAAGGAGCATACAGCTATGAAACTGTGCCCGGATTTGGCAAGATCCCCGATGGCTCAAATCTCGGGCCCACCCACGGCGGCGTCGTTGTCGATAACGAGGGACTCATCTATGTCAGCAGCGATGGCCCGAAGGCCCTCTGCGTATTTAATCCTGATGGCACCTTTGTGAAGGCCATGAGCCCATCAATCAAAGGCATGCATGGCATGCAAATCCACACCGAGGGAGACAAGCAATACATCTACGGCGCCCAACTCAGTGGAGGCAAAGGTATATCTCCGCGAGCTATCAAACTCGATCTCGATGGCAACGTCGTGATGACCATTCCCAACAAAGCCACCGCCGAAATTCCTGGAGGCACAAGAGGACTCACCGGTATCGCCGTAGCTCCTGACGGCTCGATTTTTGTCAGCATGGGGTATGGCTCTAACCTGATCCATAAATTTGATAAAGCCGGCAAACTGCTTAAATCCTTTGGTGGACGCGGCCAAGAAAAAGAAAAATTCATCACTTGCCACGGCGTTGGTATCGACACTCGTTTTGACTCCCCTCGCTTACTGGTCTGTGACCGTGAAAAGCGTCGCTTGGTCCATCTTGACCTAGAAGGAAATTGGATCGGTGAATACGCTACTGGGCTGCGCCGTCCCTGCGCTGTCTCTTTTCATGGTGACTACTGCGCGGTGGCCGAGCTCGAGGCCAGAGTTGCCGTTCTCGACAAGGAAGGCAACATCGTCTCCCTCGTCGGCGATAATCCCAACAAAGCACAATGGGCCAAGTTTCCCGTCAAACCAGCAGAGCAAAAACCAGGAATCTTCACCGCACCGCACGGGCTCAGCTTTGACAAAGACGGTAATCTTTACGTTCAAGACTGGAATGCTACCGGACGCATCAGCAAGATGAAACGGGTTAGCACTGCTGATTAGTTCCGCTAAACAACACCGAGAGCTTATTAAACGGTGCAACCGCTCAACGATGGGTAAAAAACCTGGCAATTTGCCTCACAGAATCAACTAAGGCCTTTTCTTTTGCATCAAATTCGCCTTTAAATAAGCTTTATTCACGCATTTCGCCTTATAAATACGGCTACTTAACTACCATTCACCTCATCCGACATCATGCCTAGAATTGTTATCACAGAGCCCGATGGCCAAGGCCAACCCTACCGATTTGAAATTGACCGCAAGCGTGTCAGTATTGGGCGAGGTAGTGATAATGACATCCTGCTTAAGCACCCTTCTACTTCCAGTGAGCACTGCACAATGGAACGAGTCAAAGGAGGATTTATCTTACGTGATCAAGATTCCACCAACGGCATTCAACAAAACAAATCCTTAATGCAGGTCATCGATCTGAAGGATGGAATGGAGTTGAGCATGGGAGATGTCACCTTAGAGTTCCAGCTCTCCGACGAAGAGATCGAAACCCTTTCCAAGGAGGACTTTGTGCCACATCAGATGAAGAAAAAGTCCGCTTCACAACCCGAAGCTGAGGTGGAAAAAAAGGACAACTTAGCTCTCAAGGAAAACGCCGCCTCATCTGATACAAACAAGCAATCCGGCGAATCAGACAAACCTAGCCCGCCCGCAGCAACGCCTCCTGCCCCTCCTAGCTACAACCAGCCGGTGATTAGCTCTAGTGGAAGCTCAGCAAAGCCACTGCTGATATTCACCCTTATCATTACAGCTATCTTTACGGGCATGACCGTTAGCCACAAATTCCGCACGGGCGACTCCCTTCCCTCTAAGCTCATCGATCTACTGAAAAGAAAACCTGTATCAGAAAAAGCAGATCAGCCCATAGATTCCTCAACCCCTTTACAGGCTGAAGAATAAGCCACTGTATCCCGCGAGTCGACAATGGCAATGCAACAAGGGTTCATGAAGGTAACCCGCGCCCATTACTTCTTCCCTAGCCACTCTGCTGTGGCGTAGCGATCAGCAGCGATCGCCACAACTTCTTCTTCAAAGCTTTCACAAGCAAGCCAGGCCTCCTGTTTACTTGCTAGCTGACTGGCAAACTCCTGCCCGAATAGATCTGCATCCAACTCGGTCAGAAGACTTCCTTGGTGAAGCAGTCCATGACGCGTGCGTCGCTGTCCGGCACCAGCGACTTTCACCCCCTGTGTATCAGCCAAGTCAAACGCGACTGGATTGTTAAAACATACAGAACCGTCGCCATCATCATGATCACTGAGCTCAACATTCTGACCTAATACGTTAAGCACATTAGCCAGCACCTGGTGTATAATTCGGTAACTCAATGCTCCTCGTTCATGACTCAGACTACATTGCCGAGGAATGACCAGAGTATAGGTTAGATCGATACGGTGATCAACAATACCGCCACCTGTCCATCTTCTGACATAATCAACAGGGCTACCTTTACTGGATGGAAAGGCAAGCTTCGCATCTTCCAAAGCATGGAAATAACCAAAACTTACCGATGGCTCACTCCAGTCATAAATTCTTAGAATAGGATCACTTCCAACTCGCGACATCAAGACCTGATCTACCGCCATATTTTCAGCCGCCTTACGCACAGCAGCGTCTCTCCAGTAGATCAGATTGTCAAAGACCGGCATATGAATCGGTGATGAAAATCCACCTAACGACGGCTCTCAATCGTTCTGTGAAGCTCGTCTGCAACTTGCATGACACGCACAGCTCCAATCGGCCCAGGGAAGATGACTCCCAAAATAAGCAAACCATAGCGGCTATCAACCGGGATCACTTCAAGCGTTGAGTTTGCGCCAATCTTAACATGCAGATTGCCTACAGCGGCGGCTCCAGCGGATTGGCGATTTGCTCGTTGAGACGCATTAGCTAAGGTGCGCGCCACTTGGATAAGCTTTGCGTTCTCGACTTCATCGAGAAGAATCTGGCCATTGACATCAATAAGAAACATCGCTTTGGCTCCGAGATCCTCCCTAACAACCTGACTGAATTGACGGATTCGAGAGAGAAAAGGCCCTCGTGCGTCGAGCTTACGTATGGGCTCATTACTATCTACTGAAGACGGCGAAGCTACATCGATATTGTCCGAGCCAGATACTGAAATTTTCGAAGCTGTGGCCTTAGTGGTCTTATCTTCCTGGCTATCAAACTTGGCTGCCATGACATCTGCCGCGCTGTGATTTTGGTTAGCTGATATGTGAAACGGAGAATCAACTTGAGCGGCTATGGGTTCTACAGTTTGCGTAGACTCCTCAGCAACCTCGCTAGGACTGGTGACTTCGATATTTGGTGTATCGGCTTGTTGAGGTAGCGCATCATCAATGGAACCCTCATCTACAGCCTTATCCTCAGCCTTATCCTCAGCATTATCCTCAGCATTATCCTCAGCATTATCCTCAGTCTTATCCTCAGTCTTATCCTCAGTCTTATCCTCAGTCTTATCCTCAGCCTTATCCTCAGCCTTATCCTCAGCCTTATCCTCAGTCTTATCCTCAGTCTTATACAGCGGCTGTGGCGCAGACTGCACCTCATGTTTATCCGGCGAATCTACCACTGCAGCCTCGCTTGGTTTAGCTAGAGTTGGTGTATCATCATCGCCAGCAAAACCCTCAAAAACTTCACCATAGGCGGCATCCACTGCAGCCTCCTCTACCTC
>Ga0206125_10004138_pt1 | contig 13126 bp, 4 predicted proteins | sample Helgoland_Spring_4_FD_148598 | JGI IMG/M metagenome (GOLD analysis project Ga0206125, IMG submission 148598) | Pelagic subsurface seawater microbial communities from Kabeltonne, Helgoland, North Sea - Helgoland_Spring_Bloom_20160331_1 | ecosystem: Environmental > Aquatic > Marine > Epipelagic ... | reverse complement strand
GCCCCATCCTCCATTCGAAGCGCCGGTCCATGTTTTATCGGTGAGTTGGCCAAATGCAGTGCTTCCTAGTGATAGCGGTAAGAGTGATAGTAGCAGTAGTTTTTGGGATTTCATAGGTGTATGTTTTTCGAGGTTTTGGTGAAAATGACAAATTCGCTAAAGAAATGATTCTTACAGAGAGTCGTAAAGAAACAATTCTTATGATTTCCTGTCAAGGGTAAGATTTGAGCATTTTCGCTATTTTTAAAAGATTAGTCAGCCTTCTTGCAGTGTTCGCGAGTATTAGCTTTGTGCAGGGTTTAGTTGGTCTGAAGTTCGAAATTGTCGAAGACCCCACTGCCTGATGACCAAGTAGTTATACCAAATTCGCTGCCCGCGGGGATGACTTCGCCAAGATCGAAGTCTATTGCGGAGTAGTAGGTCGAGCCGTTGGGGTTCAGGATGGTGAGGTCGACCAGTGAGCTGCCCGCTTGGCCGCTGACGATAACTCGGAAGAATTCCGTCGGAGCGACGGCAAAGCCGTTCGGGTAGTTGACGCGATCATTAACGCTGAGCACCCAGGTGCCATCGGTGGCACCGCTATCGCTTTGTTTTCGGAGGCGGGCATCAATGCTATTGCCCGGTCCGGAACGGCCGTCGATCAACATGAATTGCCAGTAACTGTATTCAGAATCGGGCTCTTGTTCGATGCCGAAGGCGACACCTGCGCCGACTCCGGTTGAGGAGAAACCGACATCTGTTGAAACGGTGAAAGGCTTTCCTGCGATTAAAGAACTGCTGGAGTTAAAGCGTGCAACCGGCTCTGGGCCTCCCGGTGATTCGATCGCGCCCGAGCTGTAGGTGAAATCTGCAGAGCTGTTGCCAAATACGAGAGTTGTCCAATCGCTGGAAGTGTCGAGTCCGCCGCTACCGGTGCTGAAGTCATCCGTTTCGATGCTTGTGCCCGGTATATTGGTTTCGACCTCGAAATTATCAATGACTGCAGTGGCGGATGACCAAGCGGTCACGCCGAATCCGCTTCCGGCGGGGACGGGTTCGCCTAGGTCGAAATCATCCTTAGAGTAGTAGACGGAGCCGTCGGGATTGAAGATGCGCAGATTGACCAGTGCGTTGCCAGCCGTGCCGCTTACTTGAACTCTGAAGAATTCGTCCGGCGCGACAGAGAAGCCGTTGGGATAGTTGGTTAGATTATCTTCTTTTAGAAGCCAGCTACCAGTGGTCGCTCCGCTATCGCTCATTTTTCTGAGGCGCACATCTTTATTGATGTCTCCGGTTTGGGTGCGGCCATCGCCTAACATGAATTGCCAGTAGCTATACTCTAAGTCGGGCTCTTGCTCGATGCCGAATGCGACACCGACAGCGACGCCAGCTGCCGAGAATCCGACATCGGCTGAAACGGTGAATGGCTCGCCGTTCGTGAAACTGCCCACGGAATCGAATTGAGCCAAGGGAGCGCCGCCTCCTGGAACTTCTATAGTGCCGGAGTTGATGTTGAAATCTGCAGAGCTGTTGCCGGTGACTAGGGTCGTCCAGTTCGAGGAAGTGTCGAGGCCGCCGCTGCCGGTGTTGAAGTCATCGTTTTCGACGATGGTAGTGACAGTTCCGGGGAGTGGTGTGTAGCGCTGAGTGCGGCGAGTAAGCTCGGATGGGTCGGCATTGTAATCCTCCGTATACATGCGCCAGCCCGCGAGCTCGCTGCGAAGCTGTGCTTTGGTATCCGCGTAGGCGGGGTCGTTGGCTAAATTAACTGCGCACCAAAGGTCGTTGTTGAGATCGTAAAGTTCTTCTTCGGGTAGATCGCCTTCGACCAGTTGGCGCAGTAGCTCACGCTGTGGTGTCCCTATGGCCGCGACGGTCGCATCGTAGCTGCGATTAAACCACGGGCTTCCAGTGGTGTATTGGTCGGCGTTCAGAGCAGGGCCGGGTGCGGCGAGCGTCGCTCCCGCTGCCTGGCGGATGTTGCGGACATAGTAGTATTGGCCATCGGTCACAGCGCGTGCGTCGTATTTCTCATGAGTTGCAGTGAGAACAGTGTCACGGTCGGCGAAACCGGAATCGCCCGCGAGGATGGGCAGGAGTGATTTACCCTTGAGTGAGGGCATCTGCGGAATACCGGCAAAGTCGAGGAAGGTAGGCATCAAGTCGAGGTGACTGATGGGCTCCGAGATGGTGCGCCCGCCGACTACGCCGGGGCCGTCGATGAGAAGTGGGATTTGGAGGCCGTAGATACTTTGTTTGAGACGAGCTAAGCCGTTGCCGTGGTCGCTGCTGAAGACGATCAGTGTGTTTCCACTTATGCCATTAGCGATGATTGCGTCGCGAGCGGCGGCATAGTGTCCGTCAATTATTTCGATGGCACCTAAGTAATCGGCAAAATCCTGCCGCACCTCGGGGACGTCGGGGAAACTTGCGGGGACATCGATCAAATTCGGGTCGACGTTAGTGACGCCGCCGTCGCCGAGTAGTCCGCCGGTAGGATTCCAGACACCGTTATTGATTGCGATGGTGCGGAAGGGAAGGTGGGGCGCAGCGACGTTAAGGCATAGAAAGAAGGGGCGGTCGCCGGCATCGGTAACGGTTTTGTTGACGTAGCTGGTGACGTCGGCGGGCACTCTGGGGTAGGAAACGCCTTCGCCATAGCCTTCGTGATAAGGAAACTTGCGAACCGGTTGCACGTGAGACTTGGAGGTGATCGCGGTGAACCAGCCCCGGTCGCGGAGCACTTCGATCAAAGAGGGTAGGTCTTCGTGGACGCCGCCGAGCCCCAGATTGGAGGGGTCGCCGACGAGTGGGAAGTCGGTTCCGTAGTTGGTAACATTGCGATGCGCGCTGTTTTCATGTGGGTAAGTTCCTGTGAATAGAGCCATCTTACTTGGGCTACAAACAGGGGAGAGGGCAAAGGTTCTGGTGAAGTTAACCCCAGCCGTGGCGAGGGCGTCGAGATTTGGTGTGTCGAGTCCTGCCGTGCCCAAGACTCCGAGATCCGGGCTTTGGTCTTCAGTCAGGAAGAAGATGATATTGCGGATCGGCTCTACGGGTGAGGTGCCGAGTGCGAACTCGTCGCCATCATTGATTAGATCGCCATCGAAATCAGTTGTTGCGTCGATATCGGCGAGTGCTGCAAAGGCATCGCCCGCATCGCTGAGTATGCACCATTGCTCCCAGTCGTCGGGGAGTGTATCGCTATCACTGTCTACCCAAGCTAGTGGATCGAGGCCGAGACTGAACTCGATGTCGTCCGGCACTTTATCGCCATCAGTGTCCCAAAGTTCGGGGTAGGTGCCGAGCTCGTGCTCTTCTCGGTTAGTCAGAGCGTCAGTGTCCGAGTTCAGGGAGCGCTCTGCTTTGAGGCGATAAAAGTTTTTCGGCGTTAAGCTCTCATTCAGTGATTGTAGGTCATCGGCACCAACGAAACTGTTGGGCTCTCGCTCCCATTCGATAAGGTTACTACTCTTCCATACACGGTAGCGTAGACCCAGTGCTTGTTGCCAGTTGAAGCTTACATCGGTTGAGCCAATGGTAAAGTCTTCGAGTCGCAGTCGTGAGCTTGCGTCATCCGGGTCGTTCCAAGCGAGTCCTTCGGTCAAGTTGTTGTCACCGTCGCCATCATCGTCGGCAGTGAGGTCGGCTGCGGCTGCAGGGTAGAGTGATTCCCATACGTCGCTGACCCCGTTTTTGTTCAGGTCGAGCGCATAAGTGCTGGTGCTGAGCCCGGCTAGGATGAGTGGAATTAGCGAAAAGAGAGGGTAGCGATTTGGTTGCATAAGGAGGTAGTTAAGAAGTTAAAGAATCGATTCTTTGATGAAAGTCAAGCGGCAATGCTTAATTGCATGAACTGTCTGTTTAGCAGACTGATCTATGTGGTGTCAGCGAAGTATGCTTCATGCATATATGGTTAAATTTGGATGTGGGGCAGGCGTGTCCTTAAGGCATTAGAAAAGGTAGGGTCGCCTCGCCGAGGCGACCGTTTGCCCTTTTGTTACGAATGACTAAAGGTTCTGGATGGCTGTTTTGTAGAGTTGGATGATCCTTATTCTTTAGGTTTCTGGTAGCTGTTGCCGAACGGTCGCCTCGGCCCTTCGGCAGGCTCAGGGTGGTGAGCTTGTCGAACCACGAGGCGATCCTATCATTCTCTTCTCGTAGAATTATGTAATGGATTCCTCAGGCACCTCACTCGCCGCTTACGGCATGGCCGTGGGCACGTAGGGAGTGCCGCCTTCGCGGTCGTCGCGTAGGTGAGCGGGAGGCGTAGGGTTGCGAAATTCAGAGTAGGGCTTGCCGTAGGCTTCCAGCCACCAGTTTTCCCATTGTGTGGAAAGTTCTTGGACTTTCTTAGGATGTTGATTGGTGAGGTCGCTCGTCTCGCTGCGGTCTTCGGCGAGGTTGTAGAGTTCCCATTCTTTATGATCGACTGCAGTGAGTTTCCAGTCGCCGGAGCGAATGGCTCGATGGTCGAAGAGTTGAAAGTAGAGGTTCTCGTGTGGCGCACGCTCTTTGCCTTCAAGGATAGGGCGGAGGCTCTTACCCGGAAGTGGAGGAAGTTGTTTACCTTTGCCAGCTGCGGCATAGTTCCCTCCGGCCAACTCTAGAAAGGTCGGCATGAGGTCGATTATGTGACCTGGTTGGTCGGTGATGGAGCCTGGTTCCACGACACGTCCCGGCCACCACGCGATAAATGGTGTGCTGATTCCGCCCTCGTGCTGATTTCGCTTATAGAGTCGCAGGGGAGTGTTGCTAACATTGGCCCAAGCCATGCCGATTTCCCAGTTTGAGCCGGGGTCGCCAGGAAGTTTGCCGTTTTTCAGCATAACTTCGTCGGTGCGGGCGTAAGGGGAGGCACCGTTGTCACTCATGAAAATGACGAGCAGGTTTTTATCGAGACCGCTTTCGGAGAGTGTCCTGAATAGACGTGCCAGATTTTGATCGAGGCGATCAATCATGGCGGCGTAGGTGGCCATGCGGAGATCTTCGAGTTCCTTTTGTTTGGGAGAGAGCGAGTCCCAGTCTGGAATATTGGTGGGCTTGGCTGAGAGTTTTGCTTCGGATCCAATGATTCCTAAATCCTGCATGCGGGCAAAGCGTTGCTTTCGGAAATGCTCCCATCCAGCCATGTATTTGCCTCGGTATTTATCGATGCTCTTCTTCGGGGCTTGGAGTGGATTGTGCGGCGCATTGTAGGCCAGATACATGAAGTAGGGCTTTTCTGGCTTTCTGGTTTTGAGATCGGTGATAAACTCGATCGCACGATTGGTGATGCCGTCCGTTACGTAATAATTGGGATCCTTGGGCTGAAAAGGGTGACGGCCGTATTGAAAGGATTGGTCTAGAGGTGGGAAAAATGCACTGGCACCGCTTAGGTGTCCGAAGAAGCGATCGAAGCCCCGATCTTTTGGGTGGCCATTGAGGTGCCATTTTCCGAGCGCAAAGGTGGCGTAGTCAGACGCGCGCATGACCTCGCCCAGCGTGGCGCCCCGTTGCACGCCGAGCCCAGTGACTGGCCAGTAGTGCCCCGACATAATTGTGGCGCGGGACGGTTCGCATTTGGAGCCATTGTAGAATTCGGAAAACCGTATACCCTCTGTCGCAAGGCGATCCAGAGTGGGGGTTTCGATCTCACTGCCGTATGAGCCGAGGTCGGAATAACCCATGTCATCCACCAAGATATAGAGGATATCTGGGCGAGGCGCACTGCTGTTAAATGATATATTTGCGGTGGAATCCTGCGTTGAACCCACTAACAGGGCGGTTTGCACGGCGAAGATTAGAGTGAAATAGATGCTTTTTTTCATATTCGGGTGATTGATAAGGGTAGTATTGACTTGACGATAATCAAAGCAATAAGAAATGTTTCTTACATGAGTTCCCGCAAGGCCGATATATCATCAAAAATCGCAGATTCTGAGCAGTCTGTAGGGGCGCTCTCGTTGGATGATTTTCGAGATCCGCCTATGGCCTTGCGAGGTAAGCCATTTTGGTCGTGGAATGGTCAATTGGAGGAGAGCGAACTCTTGCGCCAAGTGGAAGTCGCCAAGGAAATGGGGATGGGCGGTGCATTTATGCACTCCAGAACTGGGCTCAAGAATGAGTATCTTGGCGATGAGTGGTTTGAGCTGATCAATGCATGCGCTCAAAAGTGCAAAGAGGAAAATTTAGAAGGTTGGCTCTACGATGAGGATCGCTGGCCGAGCGGCACGGCGGGCGGAAAAGTCACTAAGGAGGCGAAATATCGGATGCGCTCAATTAGGTTGTATGCTTTTTCGGATGGCGAGGAGATCGAATGGCCTGCCGAGGAAGACTTTTTGGAAGCGCATACAGTCGAGTTGGACGGTTTGAACCTTTCATCTTACGAGCTGCTGGACTTCGATTCAGTGGAATTTTGCCCGGTGGGTAAGCAGGTCCTGGTGTTTGTTCGTGAAATTCATCCCTCCAACAGCTTTTACAACGATGGAGCTTATCTGGACACCTTGAATGCCGATGCCACGAATGCCTTTATCGAATCTACTCACGAGAAATATCTCGAGCATTGCGGAGAGCATTTCGGTGAGTCGATCAAAGGTATTTTCACTGATGAACCCCATCGGGGCTTTATACTTTGCGATGGAGTGGAGCAGCCGGGGGCGGCCAATTCTGCTTATTCGATACCTTACACCGAGGGCCTATTCGATCGTTTCGAGGAAGCTTTCGATGAGCCCCTTCGTGGTCGTTTGCCGGAGCTTTATTTTCAGTATAAAGGGCAGCGTCTTTCTCGTCTGAAATGGCAATACGTGGAACTACTTCAACGCTTGTTTATAAAGAATTGGGCAAAGCCATGTGCTGATTGGTGTGAGGGGCATGACCTCGTGTTGACAGGACATGTTTTACACGAGGACTCCCTTGCTGCGCAGGTCGTGCCTGTTGGCTCGCTCTTTCGTTATTACGAAACGATGACCTATCCAGGTATCGATGTGCTGACGAATCGTTGCGAAGCCTTTTGGGTCGCCAAGCAAGTAGTGTCGACTGCACGTCAATTGGGTAAGCCTTTTGTGCTCTCAGAACTCTATGGTGGTTCTGGTTGGGAAATGGGTTTCGACGGGCATAAGCGCATTGGTGACTGGCAAGCCTTCCAAGGGATCAATTTGCGTTGCCATCATTTATCTTGGTATTCGATGGCAGGTGAGTCGAAGCGTGATTACCCCGCTAGTATCTTTCATCAGTCTGCGTGGTATCCAGAATACAAATACGTCGAAGACTACTTTTCTCGGATCAACTACGTCCTACAACAAGGCGATCCAGACTGCGATGTGCTGTTAGTGCACCCAGGGGAATCTCTCTGGGCTCAGTTTTATCTCGGTTGGGCAAAATGGTTGGGTTCCGCGAGCCCTGCAGTCGATGAGATTGAGGAGAAATTCGCCACGCTCTATCATTGGTTGATGGATGCTCAAATTGATTTTGATTACGGCGATGAAGAGCAGATGAGCCGCCTGGGCTCGATTGAAGTCATCGACGATGAAGTCTTTTTCCGTATTGGTCAGATGCGTTATCGTTCAGTCGTGCTTGGTGGAATGGATACGATGCGGGCGAGCACATTGGAGCTATTGCGGCGCTTTTCGGCTGCTGGCGGTTCTGTCGTTTTTGCAGGGTCCTGCCCAACTTATCTAGATGCTGAGTCGAGTGATGCTCCGCTACGTTTCGCTGGTGAAATTGGTAGCGTAGCTTGGAATCAAGACGCATTGGTCGGCGCGATTCGAAAGGCGAGTGAGCAGGTGCTCTGTTTGAATGATGGTCGACCTGTTCCAGGAATTATGAGCCACGTGCGCCGCTTAGAAAACGGTGATTTATACGTAGCACTTGTGAATACCAAGGAGGAGAGGGTGCCCAATGTTTCGCTCAGTCTGTCAGCGGTTGGTAAAGTGGAAGAATGGTTCTGCCGAACCGGAGAGGTTGAAGGCATTCTAGTTGATTCAAGTGGTAACGGTCTTGGATGGACGATGGATTTTGAGTCCTTGCAGGAACGTGTTTATCTTGTGCGAATCAATTCGCTTAGCGCGGATCCTTGGCAGCTCGATTTACCTGCGAAACAGCGAGTGGTATCGGAGTCGAAATTAGAAGGGCCATTTGAATATGCGCTAAGTGAGCCGAATGCTTTTGTTATGGATGCGCCTCGTTACCGTTTAGATGGTGGCGATTGCCAAGGAGCTGAAGATATTTTAAAAATCGATGATGCTATACGCGAGCAGCTTGGCTGGCCCCAGCGAACCGGCACGATGGTGCAGCCGTGGTGCGCGGGCGATGCTGTTGAAGAAGGTCCAGAGTTGGAGTTGGAATATACTTTTGTCGCTGAAACTGCGATTGCTGAAGTCGACCTTATTGTTGAGCAACCTGAGCGCTGGAAGATTTCCCTCAATGGTCAAGAGATCGCTATTCCGAATGCACCTAAATGGTTTATCGATATTGCCTTGAAGCGGATACCTTTACCCGCGGACACTCTTTTGTCGGGGAAGAATGTGATCACGATGAAGGCGCGCATACAGACTGACACAGATCTAGAGGCGATTTATTTAATTGGAGATTTTGGAGTGTATCAGCGTGCGGAGGGGATGGTCTTGGGCGGCTTGCCAGAAACCTTATCGGTCGGCGATTTGGCAGAACAAGGTTTGCCATTTTACAGCGGAGAAGTGAGCTATTTATATCCGTTAACTGAGAGCTCTGAATACGAGCGAATCGTTTGCGAATTGTCCGATTTCAATGCAGCCTGCGGCAAAATTACACTTGGAAATTCTGCAGCTGTTATCGCGTTCCCGCCGTATAGGGCTGATTTTAATGTCTCTGGAGAAAATACGACACTACGGATCGATCTCACCCTGACGCGACGTAACCTGTTTGGTCCACTGCATCAAAAGTCGAAAGGAAATTTGATGACGGCTCCAGTCAGTTACCGAACTGAGGGCGCCAACTTCAGTAGGGAGGTTCAACTCGATCCATCCGGACTGTTGTCCGCACCAACTGTTCAATTTACTGCAGATTGATCTCTACACCACTTGTTTAGCGCAAGTTCTAAGATCCCTTTCCTACCTCAAGCCCTGGCACAAAATGCACCAAAAACGACTGCTACCTCTTATTATAACTGCCCTATGTGCCACTCAGCTTTTGGCGGTCACTCGGTATGAAACGAATATCACCGACGCTGAGTCGCGTGCGATAGCTGACTTACCTCAATTTGACAGCAAAGCACGGATTGGTGGAGGAGGATCGTCAGGGTCGGCGGCACTTCTAAGCCCTGAGTGGGCGATCACGGCTTCTCACGTAGTCTCCGACCAAGAAGGTCTCAGCGTAACCATTTATTACAAATCGCAGGGTATTGAGTATTCAAAGACCGGCACAACCGTGGCGGCTTACTCTGGGTATGGTGGTCTGGATGATATGATGCTGGTGCAGCTTGATACACCGATCACAGAGCCCGTCTCTTACCTCGCGCCTTACAATGGTTTCGATGAGTATGATCAGATGGGTTGGTTTATCGGAGCAGGACGTTATGGTTCGGCGACGCTTCCAGGTGAGGATTTGAATCCCTTAGACGGTAATCATCGGGGCATGACACAAAGGCTTTATTCCGTGCAAGCTGAGTCAGCGCTTGGTGCAGGCGGTTCGGTAACTCAGCAACAGATTTACTTTCTCAAAGAAGGTGATCCGACAACCAGCACCGATCCAAGAACGACTCGTTACGAAGCAGGTCCAGCACCTGGTGATAGTGGTGCGCCGACCTATCTATATTCTAGGGGGCGATTCTATCATGCATCAGTTCACTGGGGTGTCTTTATAGGCAGAGGATTTTATAATACCCGAACCAGCACACACCTTGACTCGATACAAACAGAGTCTGGGTTAGAATTTGCTTATCCTAAAAATCTCACACCAGAAGCAGTCTGGGTCGCTGAGGATCTAGCATCATCTTTATCTAACCTTTCGACCGTGTCTTCTTGGGCAGATCGTTTGGATACGCTTACGTTTTCAAATGCAACTGACGGTGGGACAGGTGCCCCGGTTTTTGTTGAAAATGGCACACCGACTGGACTCGCTTCCGTGCGGTTTGATGGAAACGACGCGCTTGGTTTGTCGGCATTGGAAAACCCTTTTGCTGGCGAAACAGCCATGAGTATTGTGATGGTTGTAAAACCCAATGCAGTAGGTGCTGGACTTGAGGTGAATGACTTTGATACGGCAGGTTTATTAGATGCGACCGCTGGTTCGCCGAATGGATGGAGCCTTTCGTATGCTGCAAACGGGCGTATCGGTTGGAGCTTGGATGACTCACTCAATAGTGCAGATCCAGTAGAGTCGCAGTTTCGTGGCGGGGTCGGGAACGGCTCTCTTAATGACGGAAATTGGCACGTGGTCGTCGCGACTTGGGATGGATCGGAAATCAGCAGTGATAATGCCGGCGACGATCAGAACATGAAGCTCTTCGTTGACTCGATTAATCAAAGCAAACGGACCCAAGGACCTAGCTATATTAACGTGGGGCGTGATGCAGTGGCACTACTGCTTGGTGACAGTCAGACCAATGCTCAGGCTGGATTTAATGGTGAGATCGCGGAGGTTCGGCTATACTCAGGTGAGCTAGAATTGCACGAGGTCGATCGCTTGCTGACTGCTCTACGTGAACAATATGTTTCTGGAACACCCGGTGTGGTGTTTGAGCGCCCTTGGACGGACGTTATTGAAGTTGCAGCAGGGCAGAGCCTAAAACTTCGTGGCTCTCTGACCGGTGGTGCAAACTCGGTTACTTGGGACGCATTCGCGGGACCAGGGGCAGTGACATTCTCTGATATTAATGCAGTTAATACGGATGTTTCTTTTCAGACTCCTGGCACCTACCAACTTCGTGCGACAGCCGATAATGGTGTCACGACGGGTAGCACTGATTTGTGGATCGATGTGTATGCTGCTGGCGCGGAAAGTTCGGACGCCACCGAATACAACGTCTTGGGTAACTGGTTGGACTCTCGAATTGGCGGATCGGTTAGTAGCGCAACGCTTTCCGAAAGTGGTTCACAAATCACACTGGCCGCTGCAGCCGATGGACTTGCGGTTGGCATTGGTGAAACTTATGATCACGGTATGCTCGCATGGAAAGGCGTTGCTGGAGATTTCGACTTAGTGACTCGCCTTGATTCCTTGACTGCGACTGCTGCGTCTCGCGCCGGCATCATGGTGCGCGGTGGGACTGGACCAAGTGATGCGACCGCATTTATCGGGCTTTCCTCAAGCGGTGGTATTTATTGGCTTACGCGGCAAGAGGGGGGCTATTGGGGTGAACTGACAGAGCAGACCTCACCGACACTTAGTTTTCCCAGTTACCTGAAACTAGAGCGCCGTGGAGCCACTCTGACCGCATACACGTCTGCGGATGGTGTGACTTATACACCCTTCGGAACGTCGGCTGATGTTGCGCTACCAGGTGTCGCTAAAGTTGGCTTCTTTGTGACGAGTGGAGACTCTGCTGCGACTGCAACTGCCGTCTTCGATCAACACAGCCTCAAGCAGGTGGGTTACGCTCAAGGTAGCTCGATTCAAATAGCAGCAAACAACTCGACTGATGGCTATGCAGAATACGACCCCGTCGTCTCGGGTTCGGATGAACCTTGGATACACTTGTCCCAAGTGAGTGGTCCTGCGTCGCTTGATTATTTCAAGGTGAACAATGACGAACGCCAAGTATTTCGCGCGCTATTACCCGGACCTGGTGCATACCGCACACGGCTCTTTGCGGACGATGGTAACACGATGACCTTCATAGATGATGAAGACTGTCTGGATAATAACATTCTTTTCGAGTTTGAGACTGATGGTAATAGTGAAGGATGGAACCCCACGAATGTAACTGGCTTCACAGTATCAGGTGGCGTCGCATCGGGCGTAACCGAGACAGATGACCCTCAACTTACACAAAGTGGTTTTCTCTTTGATGGCTCACTAGATCAGGTTGTCGTCCGAATGAAAGTCGATCAGTCAGGCAGCGTGCCTGTCCAATTATTTTGGTCTCGTGATGGTGGGGCTGGTTTTGTTGGCACTCGTGTTGTTTCGGCAACTTACACGGGTGCTAATGCATTTCAGGACGTTGTTTTTGATCTCAGTGGCGAAGGCGAATGGGTGGGGCGCCGCATCACCGCTTTGCGACTAGATCCAGTGAATGGTGTCGGCACTGCCGGTGCCGCTTTCGAAATCGACTCGATTGAAATCTCGGATGGTTCCGCTGCCAAGCCGCAAACTGAGCGCGCTTATTATTTTAACAATGATGGAAACTTTGAAAATTGGACGCCCACCAAACATCTCGACGGTCAGTATGTGTTAGATGGTTTGCTAACAGCTTCGACCACCGGAATTGACCCCATCTTAGTGAACGACGTTCGAGATTTCGATTCCAATACCGTGGAATCTTTGATCGTTAGAATTAAGTCTACCCAGTCCGGGGATTTGCAGTTCTTCTGGAGCACTACTGATACGCCTACTTTTGCTGCTGCTCGCCAAGTGGTTGCGTCTGTAAACGGTGACGGTAATTGGCAAACACTTCGACTACCGCTTTCCGGTAATGCTGAGTGGGACGGCAAGACCATCGCCTCGATTCGTCTGGATCCGATCAATAAGAACGGAGCTGATATTGAGATTGATACGGTTGTGCTGAGCGATGGCGATGCCGACGATGATGGTATGCCCGATCTCTATGAAGACGCCAACAGTCTCGACTTATTAGTAGATGATTCTACTAGCGACCACGATAGCGACGGTTATTCTAATGGTGATGAATATGTAGCCGGAACTGCCCCCAACGATGCTTCGGATCGATTCACTCTGACCAACCAGACACACACCGGTGCAGCATTTCAAGTTGTGCTACCAGGTAAGGCGGGTCGTGTTTACAGTTTAGGTCGCAAGTTGAATCTGACGGATCCGGCTTGGACGCCTGTCGATAACGAGCCAGTCTTGGGCAGCGATACTTCGGTGATGCTTGAAGATACATCAAGCTTCGACAAGGCATTCTACCGTGTGGAAGTAATCATTCCGTAAGCAAAAAGGTAGCGGCGCGGGTCCCACCGCGCCACCGCCTCTTATTGTTCGATGCCGAATATGGTGATTTCTGAAATGCCGA
>Ga0206125_10004137_pt1 | contig 13127 bp, 11 predicted proteins | sample Helgoland_Spring_4_FD_148598 | JGI IMG/M metagenome (GOLD analysis project Ga0206125, IMG submission 148598) | Pelagic subsurface seawater microbial communities from Kabeltonne, Helgoland, North Sea - Helgoland_Spring_Bloom_20160331_1 | ecosystem: Environmental > Aquatic > Marine > Epipelagic ... | reverse complement strand
CTTTATTACTTCTGGACATACTATTGTGGATGGTCCTATTATTCAATGGTATGAACAAACATATATTGATGAACCAAAAGAGAAAAGAGGATTTGATGGTAACTATTGGTTATGGGATTATCCAAACTACTCACGTGATTATGTAGTAGTTGCCGATGTCGCAAGAGGTGACTCATCCGATTATTCAGCATTCCATGTATTTGATGTAGAGACTGTTGAACAAGTAGCAGAATACAAAGGTAAGATTGATACCAAACAATATGGTGCAATGTTAACCTCAATAGCGTCTGAATGGAACAACGCAATGTTGGTGATTGAAAACGCAAATATTGGTTGGGCTGTAATCCAAGAAGTAATTGATAGAAACTATGATAACTTATATTACTCATATAGAGATGTCGGTTATATCGATGAGGATATCCATTTAAGAAAAGGGTTCGACCTTAAACGTAAAGAGGATATGGTTCCTGGATTCTCTATGACAAGCAGAACACGCCCTTTAGTGATTTCTAAACTCGATATGTATATGAGAGAGAGAACTCCTATAATACATTCTAAGCGACTCATAGAAGAATTGTTTGTATTCATATGGAATGGTAGTAGAGCTGAAGCACAGCGAGGTTATAATGACGATTTGGTGATATCATTCTCTACTGGACTTTGGGTACGTGATACGGCATTGAAATTAAGACAACAAGGTATTGATTTAACAAGAACTACATTAGGTCATATTGGTAAGTCAAGTACTGGTGTATATTCCAATAGAAGTATCGGACAAGACCCTTGGAAGCAAAAGGATACACATGGTAATGACAATGATTTAACTTGGTTACTATAAATTTGGTAGTTAAGTTTATTTTTTGTATATTTATAACTTGTAGAAGTATATACTTTTAGTTAGAGACACAATTATGGCAGATAAATCATTATTTAGTAGGTTAAACAAACTCTTCAACACGCAAGTTGTGGTTCGTAGGATTGGTAAGGGTAGAACCCAAACTATCGATACTCAAAGACTACAATCTCAGGGTAACCTACGTAGTTCATCTTACTATGATAGATTCGGTAGATTACACACCTCTCGTAAAAATTGGGAGACTTACAATAATCAATTTAATTATCATTCAAATAAATTAGAATTATATACTGATTATGAGGCAATGGATAAAGATTCCATCCTAAACTCAGTATTAGATATTTACGCAGATGAGTGTACACTTAAAAATGATATGGGCGATGTTCTTCGTATCAAGACACAAGATGAAAACGTAAAGAATATTCTACATAACTTATTCTACGACATTATGAATATCGAATTCAACCTATGGGCATGGATTCGTGGTATGAGTAAGTATGGTGATTACTTCCTTCATCTTGATATTGAAGAGGGTGTTGGTATTGTAAATGTATCACCAATGTCAGCGTATGAAGTAGAACGTGAAGAAGGATTTAATCCTGAAAACCCATATGAAGTAAGATTCAAGTTGGGTTCTATGGGTGCTGCTCACGGAGCAAGTGTAAATAAGAACGCGGATTACTTCCAATTTTATCAGATTGCACATTTCCGTTTGATGGCAGATACAAACTTCCTACCATATGGTCGTTCATTATTAGAAGGTGCAAGAAAGACTTGGAAACAATTAACTCTTATGGAAGACGCTATGATGATTCATAGAATTATGAGAGCACCTGAAAGACGTACATTTAAAATTGATGTAGGTAACATTCCACCCGGTGAAGTTGATAACCACATGAGAGGTATCATCGACCAAATGAAGAAAGTACCATATCTTGACCAAAACACTGGTGATTACAATCTCAAGTTTAATCTAATGAATATGTTAGATGATTACTATCTGCCAGTTCGTGGTGGTCAAAGTGGTACTGAGATAGATACATTAAGTGGTATGGAGTTTGGTGGTATCGATGATATCGAATACCTAAGAAATAGAATGATGGCTGCATTAAAAGTACCAAAAGCATTTATTGGGTACGATGAGTCAGTTGAGGGTAAAGCAACTCTTGCACAAGAGGATATTAGATTCGCACGTTCAGTTGAGAGAATCCAAAAGATTGTTCTTTCCGAATTAACTAAGATTGCAATTGTTCACTTGTATTCACAAGGTTACGAAAACGAAGACCTTGTAAACTTTGAGTTGGAACTTACAAACCCATCTATCATATACGAACAAGAGAAAGCTGCATTGTGGTCTGAGAAGGTATCGTTGGTATCTGATATGAAAGACTTAAAAATGGTTTCTCAAGAGTGGATGTATAAGAATATCTTCAATATGTCTGAAGAGGAATATGCAAAAGAACAATTGAATGTTATCAAAGACCTTAAACTTGGATTTAGACAAACTCAAATTGAAGACGAGGGTAACGACCCAGTTAAAACTGGTGAGTCATTTGGTACACCACATGATTTAGCATCGATGCACCAATCACCTAATGATGATGGTGGTTCGCCCGAAGGTGGATTTGATGGAGCAGGTCGACCTGAGAAGTCAGGTAACTATAAAACTGATGACAGTACATTTGGTAGAGACCCACTTGGTCAGAAAACTGATATCAAACCAGCAGCAACATATCATAAATATAAAAACTCCCCACTTGCATATGAGCAAACGGAGGCTTTAAAATCATCTTTAAAAAACGTTAAACGTAAGACAAACAAGATTTTAAATGAATCTTTATTAGAAGACGAAAAGACTGAATCGGGTTTATTAGACGAGAGAAATCTAATAGACGACACGATTTGATGAGTTTTTACATATTTATAAATTGGAATAGTAATAGATAAGGTTTACAATGGCCAAATTAAAACATAGTAAGTTTAAGAATACGGGTATTCTATTTGAATTACTCGTAAGACAAATCGCATCAGATACACTTGCGAACAAAGACTCACTTGCCCTCGAAATAATCAAGAAGCATTTCAAAAAGGGAACTGAGCTAAACAAAGAACTAAAATTGTATCAGTCTCTAACTAAAGAGAACTTTGACAATCAGTATCAAGCTCAAGAGTTTATTGATATCGTATTAAACGAACGTGTTAAACTTAATGAAGGTATCTTACGTAGACAAAAGTATAACTTGATTAAATCAGTCAAAGAATCTTTTATTATGGACGACTTTTTTAAGTATCGTGTAACAAACTATCGTGAGATGGCATCGGTTTATAAATTGTTTGAAAACAAATCAAACCAATCTCCCAAAGAGTACGTTACTTGTAAGACTACTATTCTCGAAACGATTACACGCAACAATGTTGAAATCGTAACTGAATCTACAAACAAAGAATATAACGAACAATCTAAAGAAGTTCGTATGTTAGCATATAAGTTCTTAGTAGACTCATTCAATTCAAAATACACAAATCTTTCTGAATCACAAAAGAAAGTACTACGTTCATATATCAACAACATCGATAACTCAGCTAAATTGAGAACTGTTGTGATTACTGAAACAAAACGACTGAAATCAGAATTTTCTAAATTAAATGTATCTGATAAGGTAGCTAAAATCAAATTGACTGAAACTGTAAATCTTATTGATAATATTACTAATTCCAAAGTAATCAACGAAAATCAGATTCTTTCAATTCTAAGATACCATGAACTATTAGATGAGTTAAGGAGAGTATCCAATGTCTAAATTTCTATTAGAACAATTAGAAGAAAAGTTTGAAGAAATGGAGTCGATGGAAACTCTTCAAGAAGAAGAAGATATTGATGAGGCTAATGTTACCGGTAATATGGATGGTGGGGCAGGTCCACCAAAAACTCCAAACGCTTTTTCTAAAAGTACTGATGAGGATGATTTGGATACCGACCACATCGAGGTATTAGGGTATAAGAAAGCTAAGAAGAGTAAATTAAATACGGAGTCCAAGACAATGAAGAAGTTGGAAGATAGATTAGAAGCTATAATTGAAGCTACTTATAGAGACTACAAAAAAGATGACTCTATGAAAGCACACCAAAAGGTTAATAAGTCAATTAAAGAGATTAACCGAATGATGTATGAAGTGGAAAAGATTGTAAACCAAAACACTAAACTCAAAAACGAGATGGGTGTATCTAACGAACAATACTGGAAGTCTACACAAAAAAGATTCGGCAAGATTTCAGAACGTATGTTAAAAGTTGCACGTAGTTTAAAAGAATTGAGTGCATAATATGTCGTGTGGGTGTAACAATAATAAAATAAACGAAGAACTCGAAGTACAAGACCTCGAAGATATCAGATTGATGATACGTAGAGAGCTTGCAAGAGTCTTCTTTGATTTATATCGTAAGAAAAAAGTGTGGGAAAGATAATGAAACAACTACTCGTAGATACAATGATTTTCGAAGTAACTCCTACGATGTTACAAGAAGCAAAACAACAACATGGTCGTTTCTTAGTAAATGGTGTGTTACAACGTGCTGATGCTAAGAATCAAAATGGTAGAGTATACCCACGTAATATATTAGAACGTGAAGTAAAGAAATACCAAGGACGTGAAATCAAAGAGAATCGTGCTTATGGTGAATTAGACCATCCTGAAAGTGGTGTGGTAGAATTAAAGAATACATCACATATTGTAAGAGACGTTTCTTGGAATGGTGACGATGTTGTAGGTACAGTTGAAATACTCAACACACCTGCAGGTAAAATCTTACAAGAACTCATCAAAGCAGATTGTACCGTTGGTATCTCATCAAGAGGTATGGGTTCAGTAAAACAAATTGGTGAAGATACTGTTGCGGTAGAACAAGACTTTGATTTGATATGTTGGGACTTTGTTTCCAATCCATCAACTCATGGTGCATTTCTTTCACCAACAAACGAAGGTGTACTTAACGAATCGTTTACCACTAAAAAGAATACTTATAAATACGATAAAGCCAATAACATGATGAGAGACATTATGTGTGAAGTTGGTGGATATTGTGAATGTGATTTTGGAGTTTAAATTATGAAATTAACAGACATACTAAAAGAATCTCAACACCTCGACTATCGTAGAATGAACGTAGGTGAGGATAAGGATGAAAAGGGAATGAGTAACGAAGAGAAACGTGAATTCCTCAAAGCTGTATCTGAATACAAAAAATTTGGTGAATCAATCTATCGTGCAGGTGACTTGGCTGAAGTATACGAATCTATTAAAGGTATCGTAGAAACTGCACAAACTGTAACACTTGAAGAAACTGGTGATTGGTTTGATAAAGTAACTGTTGGTAGACATATGAAGTCTATGAACGAATCTTTCAAAATGTTCTCTAAAACAATCGCTGAAGTAAACACCTTACAACAAAGACTTGAATCATGTTACGATGAGATGGGTGAAGTTCTTGGTAAATACTACGAAATCAAAGAAGGTAACGAGTTCGGAGCTGAAAGAGCTAAAGCAATTGCTAAAGGTGACGATGAATTTGAAGTTGATGGTAAGAAATTCCCAGTAAAAGACGTTGATAAAGAAGATAAAGAAAACGCAAAAGACTTTGCTAAAGAATCAGTAAACGAAGAGGATGCTTCAATGAAACTAACTGACATACTAAGTGAAAACAAATACTCAATCATCGACCCAAAGGGAAACCAAAAGGGTGTAGGTCCTAAAGACGCTGCCAATAAAATGCAAAAGAAATTGGGTGGTTCTAAAAAAGGATACTTTGTAGTTCCTGCTAAATTTGCATTGAAAGCAAGAAGAGCAATGGAAAAATACAAGTTTGACTTTAAAAACCCTAAACTTCAAGATATGATGTCTGACCTTTACTTTGAAGGTGTTGAAGAATCAGTAAACGAAGGTGCATCTACCGAAGAAAAAAGAATTGTGATGTTAGCAGTTAGAAAGATTGCTAAGTATCGTAGTGTTCCAATCGACCAATCAGTAGTAGATGTAATCCGTGCTGCAGAAGAGTTGGATAGAGACATTCAAAAAGGTAAGGTTAAGAAGTAATGAATAACTTAGAAATCCTACAAAACTTTTCAGTTGATATCTCAAAGGTTATTAAGAACCACATTAAAGATATTAAGAAGTTAGACCCTAAGACTCAGAGAGCATTGGGTAATCTAATTGGAGATTTCAAAGAAGGTTTAGATAAACTATCTTAATTAAATTTACAAACACTATTTATAGACACCTATCGTTAGTTCGGTAGGTGTTTTGTTTTATAAAAAAAATAGCATGGCAGAAAAGAAGTTTAAGAAAGAACGTGAGGAGTTATTCCTATACGGTCACTCAAATGGTGTTAGGGTTATTAATGGAAACATTGATGCTGCACTTCGTAAGTGGAAACGACATATGAAGGATAGTGGTATCATTGATTACATTAAAGAAAATCGTCAACACACCAAACCAACCACTCGTAGACGTAAGCAAGGTAATGATGCTAAACGTGCCGATTGGGTAAGAAGAAGGAGGGAAGAGAATTATTAGTAGACACTTTTAGTGTTTTTAACTCGACCCCCCTATTTATTGTATATCAATACCACTCCATCTAATGAGTGGTCAATATATTTTTTATTATATTCTATTAAGATTTAAAATAATCTTATTATCCAAAAGTTTAATTTAGGAGATAACAAATGAAATCAGATTTGTTAAAAGAAGCTATCGCTGACGCAAAAGCCGTAAAGGAAACTGCATTAGCAAACGCAAAAATGGCTCTCGAAGAGGCATTCACTCCAAAACTCCAATCTATGCTTTCTCATAAACTAGCTGAAGAGCTAGATGACGAAGACGAAGTTGAAGACGAAATGGAAGAAATGATGTCATCAGAAATGATGGACGATGAAGTTTCTGAAATGGAAGACGAAGTTTCTGAAGAGGAAGAAATGGAAGAAGAGTTAGATTCAGACGAAGAAGAAGAGGTATCTGATATCGCTTCTGACGAGATTGAGTCTCACGAAGAGGAAATGCACGACGAAGAGGGTTCTGAAGAAGAAGCTGAAGAAGCTGAAGAAGCTGAAGAAGCTGAAGAAGCTGAAGAAGAGATGGAAGAGATGATGGATGAAGAGGAAGATGAACTCGACCTTGAATCAGTAATCGCTGAACTCGAAGCAGCAATGAACGAAGAAGCTGAAGAAGAAGCTGAAGAAGAAGCTGAAGAAATGATGGAATCAGAAGAAGAGGTTGAAGAATCTGAAGAAGCTGAAGAAATCGATGAAGAACTTTCTTTGGAAGAAATCATCTCTACTTTGAAAGAAATGACCGAAGAAGAAGAAGTTGAAGAAACTTACGAATCAGAAGAATTGGAAGAAGAAGTAGTAGAAGAGTCAAATGAATTGGAAGAAGCATACGCTACTATCGAATCTTTGAGAAGTACTATCAATGAGGTAAACTTGTTGAATGCTAAACTTCTTTACACGAACAAGTTGTTCAGAACTTTCGACCTTAACGAAGGTCAGAAGATGAAAGTAATCGAAAACTTCGATAGAGCTGCATCTTTGAGAGAAGTAAAATTGGTATTTACTACATTGGGTGAAAACTTAAATGTTTCTAAAAAACCAAAAACAGTTGTTAAAGAATCTCTAGCGTCTAAACCTACTGCATCTACTGCACCTAAGAAAGAAATCATTTCTGAAGGTTCACAAGTTGCTGATAGATTTAAGAAACTCGCTGGATTAATTAAATAATTAAAACCTAAAGAAAAGGAATTAAAATGAACACAAATTCATTATTAAACGAATCTGCTGGTTTCAACAAAAAAATGAGCGAAGAGTCAAAAGGACTTGTAGCTAAGTGGGAAAAAACTGGACTACTCGAAGGAATCGCTAGCGATTTCGAAAGAAGTTCAATCGCAACTTTGTTGGAAAACCAAGCAAAACAATTAGTATCTGAGGCTTCAAGCACAGGTACTGCTGCAAACTCTGAAGAGTGGGCCGGTGTCGCTCTTCCATTAGTAAGACGTATCTTCAGCGAAATCGCTGCAAAAGAATTCGTCTCAGTACAACCTATGAACTTACCTTCTGGTCTTGTATTCTATCTTGACTTCAAGTATGGTACTGCTCAGCCAGGTTTCGAAACAGGTGCTGGTAAAGATTCACAAACTGACTCAGTATTCGGTATCACCGAAGTTGCTGGTGACGCTTCTGAAGGTCTTTATGGTGCTGGTCGTTTCGGTTACTCTATCAACGAGGTTGAATCTGCTGCTCAATCATTAGCTGCTGCTGTAGCTCAAGATGCTTACGCAACTGCTTCATTAGCATTGTCTGATATCAACTACGATTCAGTATTTTCTGCATCTGTATGGGCTACGCATAACGCTGACCTCGTAACTGTTGCTATTGAAACTGCATCTCTTGCTCAATCAGGTGAAGTTGCTGACTTCGATTCTGAAGGTGTACGTGCATTCTCACTTGAAGGTGTTGATGAGTACTTCGCTGCTTACACTCGTCTTGCTGGTGGAAACATCGTATTCGTTGCACGTGATACTACATTCGGTGATGTAACTGTTAAATACCAAAAACAACCAACTGACATCACTCGTGGTGACTTCGAAGCTCCTGCTAACGATAGTGACTTGGGTATTCCAGAATTGAACGTAGAGCTACGCTCTGTACCAATCGTTGCTAAGACTCGTAAGTTGAAAGCACAATGGACGCCAGAATTCGCACAAGATTTGAATGCTTACCATTCAATCGATGCTGAAGCTGAATTGACTTCAATGTTGTCTGAATACGTATCTCAAGAAATCGACCTCGAAATCTTAGATATGTTGATGGAAAATGCATTGACTGAAGGTCACTGGTCTGCTAAAGTAGGTGATGAGTGGAATGGCTCAGCATTCGTTGCTGGTGGTACTGCCGCTCGTTACACTCAACAACAATGGTTCCAGACTCTTGGTACTGTTCTTCAGAGAGTGTCTAACCAAATTCATGCTAAGACCATGAGAGGTGGAGCTAACTTTATGGTAGTTTCTCCTGATGTAGCTACAATCCTTGAGTCAATTCCAGGATTTGCTGCTAATGGTACTGGTGAAGGTATGCAATTCGCAATGGGTGTATCTCAAGTAGGTTCATTCGCTAATCGTTACCAAGTATACAAAAACCCATATATGACTGAAAACGTTGTATTGTTAGGTTACAAAGGTGGTCAATTCTTGGAAACTGGTGCTGTTTACGCTCCATACATTCCATTAATCATGACTCCATTGGTATACGACCCGAAAAACTTCACTCCAAGAAAAGGTGTAATGACACGTTACGCTAAACAAATGGTAAGAGGTGAGTTCTACGGTAAAGTATTCGTAAACGCATTGGATACATTAGGATAATCATAACCTAAATATGATTTAATTAAGGGGAGCTTCGGCTCCCCTTTTTTATTGTAGGTATGATACTTATATTAAACTAATGTTACAAAAGGACATCATGCCAGACAATTTAGAAAAACGAGTTCCAAAAGGAAATATAAAATTTTCAATATCTCTATCAGAAGAACAAAAGTTAGCAAAATCTCAAATACTAAATCATCCATTTAATTTTATATTAGGAAAAGCTGGTAGTGGTAAAACACTAGTAGCAGTTCAGATAGCATTGGATTCTTTCTTTAAACGTGATGTGAATAAAATCGTCATAACACGACCGACAGTATCCAATGAGGATAATGGTTTCTTGCCAGGTTCTTTAGAAGAGAAAATGGAGCCATGGTTAGTTCCAATTCGTTCTAATATGAGAAAGGTTTATAACAAACCACAAATATTGGATAAGTTAGAAAAAGATGAATCAATTGAATTGGTATCTTTATCTCATTTTAGGGGTAGAACTTTTGATAACTCCATAGTTATAGTAGATGAGTTTCAAAACCTAACTAAACAACAACTCGGAATGGTGTTGGGTCGATTGGGTAAAAATTCTCGAATGATATTGTGTGGTGATGGCCAACAAATTGATTTAAAATTCAATAATGATTCAGCAATACACGATGTCCCAAAGTTGAAAGAATCAAATTTTGTATATACAAATACACTAAAAGATAACCATAGACATGAGTCATTAGACGAAGTTTTAAGGTTGTTGTATTCAATTCAATAGTTCCGTAAATTTTTCCACTATTTATTAGGGAGAGAAAGTAAGATAATTATCGGAGATATATATGTCATTTGACTACACAGGTTCATTTAGTGGTTCTTTTAGCGGGTCATTTACTGGTGAAATAGTTTCAACTAATGGAGTTATATCATCATCCGCACAGGTTGCTGCTAACCTACCAGTTGGTGTTCTTTCGTCATCAGCACAAGTAAGTTACGATGGTAGTGGGTTAGTCTCCCAATCAAACCAAGTAAATTACACGCAGGTAAAGAACAAACCCACAACCATTTCTGCATTTCAGAAAAACTCTATAACCGCAAACAATAGATTTAGAGAGGTAACACATCCTGCTATATCAGCATCATTTGATACACGGATTAATGTATTAGAAGCTCAAACCGATGATACTGGGTCTGACTCACAAACATTATCATTTAATCAAGTAAACAATAACCTAACTATTTCCGATGGTAATAGTGTTGATTTATCAGCCCTCGCCGGAGGTGGCGGTGGTGGTGGTTCATCCATATGGTCTACTGGGTCGGATTACTACTTTGTAAGTTCCGACCTACAAGTAACTGGGTCATTTAAAGTATCTGAAAATGTAATTGCAGATTCGTTCACTGGGTCACTCCAAGGAACTGCTGATACTGCATCATTCATATCCGACACCTTCATCTCAGCATCTGCCGTAAGAAGTGGATTTGGTGCAGGTGGTGATTCAACTGATATATCAGCCCTCAACACATTTACAGGCTCAATCCAAACTGAGGTTGACTCTTTAACAAATGCTACGAGTTCATATCTAACTTCAGTTCCAAGTGGAACTATTAGTGGTTCATCTCAAGTAGAGGCAATCATTGATGATACATACATCTCTGCTTCAGCAGCTGCAAGTGGATTTGGAACAGGTGGTGGTTCTGGTGATATCACAGCAGTTATTGCAGGTGATGGTATCGGTGGAGGTGCTAATAATGGTGATGCTACTGTATTCTTAGACACGGCATCTGCGTTCTTTAGAACTGCTGTATCAGCATCCGCTGCATCGAGTGGATTTGGTAGTGGTGGTGGAGGTGGTTCATTTGGTGACCCACCTGTAATTACATCACACGGATTTACTATACCGGAATTCACAGGTAGTAGTGCATTCATAGGTCAGCTTGTTGCAACTGATGTAACTCCAGGTGATACACAAACTTGGGCAGTTCAAGATTCATATAGTGACAACTTCTTTGAAGTGTCTACAAGTGGTGTGGTAAGGGCAACCTTGTCTTCGAGTAGAGCAATGAACACCGACAATACTCCAGGTTCGGGGTCACACCCATTCCTAATTAAGGTAACGGATGGTCAGAACAACGTAGTTGAAAAGACCATATATATTCGTGTAACTCCAAACTCAGCACCTATCTTTAGAGTGGGTGGTGTGAGTGGTAATACGATATCTGCATTCACTGCATCTTTGGATGAATCATCATCTGCTGAAACTAAAACTCAATATAGAGTCTATGTTACGGATGCTGATAGTGATGCATTAACAATTAGAACTGGTAGTTTAGGAACTGACCACTTCTCATTCACAATTGGTACAACTGGGGTATCAAAATATGTAGACCTTGTTCAAGTAACAAGTTCTTTAGATTATGAAAGTTTAACATCATACTCATTTGTAATCACTGCATCAGATGCAAATTATGAAGCAGGATATGATGTTCCAAATATAACACATTTACCATTTAGAGTAGAGGTAGTTGATAACTTAGGTCCAGGTATACAAGACCAATCACTATCGGGTGTAAATGAAAACTCATCGGATGGTACTTCTGCAGGTAGTATTGTTGCTACTGATAATAGTAATCCTGCCAATACAATATTGTATAAAGATTTTACATTGATATCGGCACATTCTGGAAGTGACACTTCAAATCCAAATATCACTTCATCACTCGGTGGTACTACGTTAACCGACCCAACTGCTGATGCATTCCAAATGAATATCGCAGGGGCAGTCACACGTAAAAGTTCAATATTCTTAAATTCTGATATAGCAAATAGATATGTGTATAGAGTAAATGTTGGAGATGCTTATAATATAGATTCTGCAAGTGCATTGATTACAATTCCAATTGATGATGACGCTGTATCAAGTATTGGTGTAAATGGTGGTACTTACTATGTCCACGAAGGTGCATTGACTGGAAAAAATTTATCAACCAATTCAAATGGATACTTCTCAGGTGATATAACATTTACTTCAGCAGTATCTCAAATGTGGGAAGTTAATAGTATACCAAGTGGATATGTTAGATTCCAACAAAATAGCGCAACAAGTTATACGGGTTTAAGTGTAACTCTTGAAGTGGATACTCATATTAGTGGTAACTTATTTTACGCAGATGGTGACACAGTTGCTATCCAAATCACAGCATCTGAAACTTCATTTGAAACTACAAAACAATATAGAGACCATACATTAACTATTACTGATAATGAACCACTATCAATGTCATTTACTGATACGGATTCAAACCTAAACACAAATGGTGCTCGACCAAGTAATACATTAACTACTATAACATTTACTGAAACACAAAGTGGTATCGGTGATACGATTGACCATACACTATTTTCGTTTACCGACCCAAGTGGTCAATTAACTGCATCGAGAAGTAGTGATACTTACTATGTTCAACCACTTTCAAACTTGAGTGGTTCTACTGACTATGGATTTACTGCAAGTATAGCAGATAGTTATGGTAATATTACAACCGACTCACATTCTATTACAATTGCTCAAGCAGGAATTGGTACTTTAACTACTAATGGTACATTCTATGTAATTGAATCGGCAGTGAATGGTGATAATATTGTATTAGGAGCAAGTGGTAGAAGTGGAGCTCAAGGTGACTTAGGTGTTACTTACTCACCACAGCTAAATGGAGCTGTTGTTGCATCATTTACTTCATCAAATGAATATGTTGGTGTAAATAGTAGTGGTAATCTTACAGTAAGTAGTTCTATTAGTGGTAGTGATGCTTATTTTGATGGTGATACTATTACATCAAATATCACATTCCGTGACCAATACGATAATATAGGTAGTGGGT
>Ga0206125_10004129_pt1 | contig 13155 bp, 12 predicted proteins | sample Helgoland_Spring_4_FD_148598 | JGI IMG/M metagenome (GOLD analysis project Ga0206125, IMG submission 148598) | Pelagic subsurface seawater microbial communities from Kabeltonne, Helgoland, North Sea - Helgoland_Spring_Bloom_20160331_1 | ecosystem: Environmental > Aquatic > Marine > Epipelagic ... | reverse complement strand
TTACTTCATCTAACCTTTCTCTATCGATAGCAAAACATGGTGATCGATATCCAAATGAATTATTAGGAAGAATAGATTTCATTTCTGAAAGAGTATCTTTAGTATCTTTAATAAACTCATTTATATTTTGCACAACAGGTCTTTTGTGAAAATATGAATGTAAACCAATATCATGACCTTCAATATCTAAGTTTTTAATTGTTTTTTTTAGAGTTTGTATTAATTCTCCAACTATAAAAAATGATGCTTTTATATTATGCTTATTAATAATTTTAATAAATGTATGTAAACCATCCATTACACTTTTTTTTTTGTCAGTTTTAGAATTTTTGAAATACTCTAAATGATACCATTCCTCAACATCAATCGAAAATACTGCTATTTTGTTAGTAGATTTTTCCTCCATTTTCTATAAAAAATTTAATTTCATTACTATTCGGCCATGTAAAATATTTGCTTTCGTCAACATTATTTGATTTTAAATCTATAGTATCATCTACAATACCTAAAATACTCTTAAGCATTAATTCACCTCCTACTTTTTTTGTTAATAAGTTTAATTTATATATTGATTTAATTCCTTTTATATTTATTTTCTCTTGTAATACTAATTTACCATTATCAATTTTAGAATCCATTAAATGTACAGAACTTCCTGTATATAATTCTTTAAAGTATAAAACCCAAAAACTTGGCATTATTCCTGAATAATTTGGAAGAAGAGAACAATGCAAGTTAATACAGTTATATTTAGGAATTTTAAGTAATGTATCTTTAAATATTGAAGGTGCAGAATAAGAAACAATAAAGTCTAATTTTTTTAATTTTAAATATTTTGTAAACTCGATATCATTCGGATTTTTTATATAAGAAAAATCAATATTGTTATAAATCGCTAGTGATTGTATACTTTTATCTCCAAAAAACAATTTATGATTAAATATTTTATCTAAATTTTCCTTCAAATTATGAAAAACATACTTAAAACCTAATCGGAATGCTCCAGCAAAAAGAAAAGATTTTAAAAAAAACATTTTTTTGTTCTCAAGTGATCCCTTAGAAGTTATAATATGAATGCTTTTTACATTTATCCTCTCATTATCAATTAGTAATTTAATGTTTTTTGGAATAAAAAATTTATCCTCCTGTGTTATAATGCTAATGTTAATCATTTTAAATATTCTAAAATTGAATTTGAAAGCTTAGTATTAATCTTTGATCTAGAAAATTCATTTATAAACGTTGATCTGTCGTAGGATAAATCTAAGTCTATACCATTTATTATTTTTACAATTTGATTTACATCTTCTGGATCGGCAATAAAAACTCCCTTCAAGTTACTATTTATAAAATCCTTACAATATCCATCTACAACTGCTACTATTGGCTTAGTAAAGGTAGAATACTCAAATAATTTTGAAGGGATAACTCTTAGAAAAGCATCAAGTTTACTTAGTTGAAAAAAAAGGATATCAGCGTCATTATAGATCTCCTTAAGTTTATTTCTTTCAATTGGGTTGTGTATAAATATATTAGAACAATTGTTATTTTTTAATTCGGAAATTAAAATATTTTTTCTTGCTCCATCCCCGTATATATGAAGCTCATAATTTTCACCTAATAGGTCTAAAGTAGCTGGAAGAGTTTTATCTAAATCTTGGGAGGAACCAATATTTCCTGCATACACAATTTTTTTCTTTAGTTTATTTTTCTTGATTATCTGATTAGGATTGTTCTCTAAAAATATTTCATCTATGCCGTTGGTATTATAGTAGAAATTAGCATTTACACCATAATTGTGTTTTTTGAAATAATCTTTAAATCCAGGTGAAACAATATTTATTGCACTAGCTCTGTTGAATGTATATCTTTCAAAGAAGGGTATAATTAAGTTTAGGAAAAATGAAATAACTTTACTTTGTCTATATAAATCTGAAATTGTTTCTTTAAATATATCTCTAATATCTAAAAATAATTTAGCTTTATTTTTTCTAGCTAATCTTGCACCTAAAAATGCTGTAAATAATCTTGATGATGAAGCGTATACTAAATCATATTTATTATTTTTTGTAATTTTCAATACATTATAATAAAAAATCATAAATAGTTTTATTTGACTAATTATACCGCCTTTATGATTTGGAAGACTAATTCTTCTTATTGTTAAATTTTCAAACCTTTTTTCAAAGTCTTTAGAATTTACTTTATAGCTATCATATCTAGAGGGATGAGTAGAGATAACCTCTATAGAATCAATTTTTTTCATCTTTGAATAAAGGTCTTTTAGTAAAGATGAATTTCTGAATGAGCCTGCACAAAGGTCTGGTTCAAAATAAAATGTCAGAAAAAGTATTTTCATAATTTAATTGAAGTTTCTAAATTTGATTCAAATGTAACTTTAATAACTATTGCTTTTTTTGTTTTATTAAATCCCTCAGCATGCTCATATAATTCTTTATTTATAATGACGTTTGTTCCAGTAAAAGACATGGTAATATTATTTTCAATAATAATGGTATAATCATTAATAATGATATTTTTTAAACTGGGGTGTAAATGAAAATAAGCTGACTGATTGTAATTTAAGTTATTAACAATAATATCGTTTATTTGAACAAGAGATTTGTCTATTGAAAATCTTCTTAAATGGCTGACTCCAATTTTCTTATAACCATCATGCTCAGCTTCAACAAAATCAACTCCCTCTTTCAAATTTTTTACATAAGCTCTCCTAGCTACTCTAAAACCACCCCAAACTTCAGATTGTTCAAAGTTATCTATTTGTATTGTATTATGTGAATATGTACTTCTTTCTAACTGTCTTCTTTCATTTTTATCATAAGTAGATGTACCCGTATCAACAATAATAGGTTTGTTATCCACAAACAATTCGAAGTTAAAGGTATCGCTGTGAGCGTGTGCAGGTTGGTAATTTGGTCCAATATCCCCAAAATCAACAACCAATTGATATTTATTTGTTTGAAATTTCCTGTAACCTGATTCAGACAACGGTAAATAAATTTCGTTTAGTCGAAGTGTTTTAGCATACTTAAAAATCTCCTGTATTGAAATAGTTATATTTTTTGACGAATCGTTAAACATTGGCAACGAATCATCGTTATACTTAATTTGATTTATCCAACTCAACATAATTTCGGCTTTCGTTCTAAATAAACTCAGTAATGTTATTGATTTATCACTTTTATTCAATTCTAATAACTGAATACAATCTAAAATTCTATGTAAAATGAGAATATGATACATTGGAGATAATTCGAAGTGAGCCCCATCCTTTAGCACTTGTTCTTCCAACTCTTTGGTCAAAATAGTAGTTGCTTTTTTTAAGAATCTTTTCGAATTAAAAAATTGAGCTACAAACAACAACGCAAATCCATTTTCCAACAAATGATTAGCTAATAAATGGTACTCAACATTTTCATACAATCTAGAAGCATCAGCTTTTATAAGATTCAAAACCTTTTCATCTTCAATGTCATTATGGGCAACAAATTTAATTATGTTGAGAATCCTTAATGACGTGGGATAGGGTTCTTTACCATCCTCACAATGGTCATATACATCGATATACCTGTAAACTAATTGAAGAGCTTCTTCTTTTGATATATTTTTTTGATTAAGGTATTCAAAATAGTTCAAATTATATACCCATAACTTACCAAAATCTGGAAAGTTCCAATCTATATTGTTTTGAAATTTTTTGGGACGATTAAGAAAATTAAACGTATTATTTCCTAAGTAAGTAGTTAGGTTATATACAGTGTGAGTCCAACTGAACTCTTCAGCTTTAGACAGTCTGTATTTAGGATTAAACCCTAAATTAAATTTAATCTTTAGTCTGTAATAAATTTGATAATAGACCTGGATAAATTTAAGATATTTAACTGTATTCCAAAGGTATCTATACTTGGACATGGACTTATTTTAATCTATTAGCTAATTTGACTTTACACTTTTCTAACAATGGATTAGAAATGACAAAAAACTGCTTCCCATCTATTATCTCTTGCTTCACAGGTTTAATCTTATGGTTGAGAAAATCGAATACAACAGCGACCAGTTCCTCTACCATTACCGGTTCAAATCTAGTTCTAATATTTTTGATTGTATCTCTTTCTTTCAAGGGGACTTTCCTAATTTTTAAAATATCTCCTGTATCAACTCCCTTCTCCATAAAATGTAGTGTGACCCCAATATTATCAAAGTCTTCATTTAAAACGGCCCACTCTATAACATCCATTCCTCGGTACATTGGCAAAATTCCCATATGGCAATTAATAATTCCAGCTCCAGAAAATTTTAAAATATTTTCTCTAATTAAACCACCTCCTGTAAATACTACTAAATCTGTATTGTATGACTGAAATTTAGACTCAACAAATTGGGAATTCAAATTATCTACAGAAAAGACATCAACTCCATGTTTTTCTAACTCAGATATGTTACTTAGTGAAATTTTATGCTTTTTTCGAAAGTTCAGAATATTATCTTTTTCATCGTCTTGATAAGCTCTATTTCTAAGAACTAGCTTTTTCCAAATCTTCTTTAGTAGCTTTACCCCATCCCTAGAGAATTCATCCTTAAAGCGATTTAGCGAAAATTTTTTTACAAACACTGCCTGAATCTGTATACCGTGCCTCATCAGCAATTCACATACAGATGTTGTGTAAAGGCTAGATGGATTCGGAGAGATTATAATTACTTTTTTATCCATCACATTAAATTCGATTCATTAAATACTCCATTAGTTTTGAATTGTAGAGTTTATGATCAGCATGAATATTTTTTGCTTTTTTATTAAGCTTAATAGCCGTATTCAAAAACCTAATATCATGATTGTAGTAGTATAATTCTAAAAGGAATGATATCAGGTTCTCTTTAAAAACCTCTCTCTCTTTCACACTCATATAATTAAGCTTTAACGACTCATTGATATTAATCATTCTCACTTCTAAAAATCTTAGAATACGCTCACTCCAAACACCTTCACTTTTCCTTTCTTCCTGTAATCTAGATCGCAATAGGATGATGTCGTTTAACCTAATAAATTTAAATTTTGAATAGTCTCTGAGTATAGAATTTGTCCCTAAATCAGTTAGTTCAATTGACTTAGGAAGCTTTAGTATATCGTGTAATTCTGAATCGAAAATTTTACAATTAAAACTCATATCTCTTTGTTAATTAATTGAGCATATATAAGCTTTACCATCTAATTTTTTCAAACCTTCAAAATGGAGTGTAAAAGACTCAGATTCTTGATCGCCGTCTGAAAAAGAAACAACTCCCCATTTAAAAAGTGGCATTGGAAAAATATCTTTGGAAAATTCAGCTACGCAATTCCAATCTTTTAAATTTTTAGTATGATAAATTTTAGCATTTTGAGATAATACACCTAACCCCTTCTCGACTGTAGTTGCAGCTATATAATTATTGTAAGATAGTCTTTTTATATACCAAACAGGTCCACTAAATAGTTGATTTTTTTGCACATCATAGCTTGTTTTGTTCATTGAATAATGGTAATTTTTTATATGTGGCGAATCACTTATCCAATGAATGTTATTCTTATTTATAAAAATATTTACAGATCTATAAATCTGTGATTTATCTCCAATAAATTTATTAGACTTAAATTCAATGTCTGACAACATGAAAATATTTTCTCCATTATCATCTCCAGTTAAAGTCCAAATTTTGTCTAAGTACTTGTCGTAATAACATCCATGAACGTGTCTGATTTCACCAGATTTAAATGAAAAAATAACTTCCCAAGTCATACCTGAATTAGTACTTTTATATATGTTAACAGGCTTTCGGGTTTTATTTCTTCCATATTCACCAAAATATAAATGCCCATTTTTATCCTGGCACATTGATTGGTTTAGTATACAACTGCAGTTTTCAAGTGTTAAAGTTTCAATTAATTCATTTTTCAGAATATCATAATAATAAACTTTTGTATTTCTTATAGCAACAACATCTTTTTTATTGAAAAAAAAAATATTACACATATCTAACCTAAATAATCTTCTAATTAATCTTGATTTACCTAAGAAGTAATCAAGATTAGAAATAGGGAAATTAAATTGAAAGTTTTTATGATCTAATTTTAGAGAAACCCTATTAAAATAACTAGTAATAATATCACCATTATTATAATAATGAATTTTTTCAGAACGGAAAATTTCTTTAATAAACTTTATTTTCATTTGAAATAAGTATTGTAAATAAAATTAATACTTTCCTTATGCCATAATCGATTTCGATTATTATTAAAAAAACCTTTTGTTACTCTGTGTTCATCATGGATGATTTTTAAATCTGATTTGTACAAAGTTTTTTTATTCTGAAGAATTAATTCTTCTGCAATATAATATTCTTCATCTTGTAAAAATGAATTAAAGTTACTCCACAATCTAAAATTTACATTTTTGGTAAAAATAAGAAAACTACCGTGAGCAGAATACATATATTTTTTTGAAAAATGAGTTTTGATATTATCTTTTATTTTTTTTCTAAAAAGTAAAATGAGATGAAAAAAATTATTACTATACATAGTTCTTAAAATGAGCATCTTAAATTTTGATGGCCTAAATAAAACATTAGGATTTTGATTTGCTCCATTAATAAGTCTAATATTTGGAGCTATTAATCCTATATTGTTTTCGACATTAAAATCAATTAATTTTTTAAAAAATAATTCATCAATTATTATGTCAGAATTTGATAATATCTTGTAATCAAAATTTTTGTTATTATTTTTTAAATAATTAATAAATGGATTAATATATCCATCGTTAGTTTTATTAATAATGAATTCTATATTGTCTTGATTAAGAAAGGGTTTTTTTGAATAATTACAAGCAACTACCCAATGAATATTTAAATTATCATTCTTTGCTATAAGATTAATAATATCATCTTGATTCCTATATTCTACTAAAAAAATTAATATTTTCATCTTTTAAAAATGTTGTATAAATATTTTCTTATTCCTTTAATTTCGTATTGGTTTCTCAAAAAATTTATTTTTGTAATTTCTTTTAAAATAACTGATTTTTTATTTTTGAGTAATGACAAAGAAAGTTGGTCTCGTTTACCACCAATCTTATAAAAAAGAGATTTCCATGTTTCTAATTCATTTTTAGACTTATTTGAATTAATAATAAAAATTCCTCCTTGAGCAAGTGAGGACTTACAATTCGTAGCTATTGAATAATATAAATACTTTAAAATGATTGAAAATTTAATTTTCCCTACCATGAAGCAATATACTGCCTCCTGAAAACCATTTTTTCTTTTATTATGTTTAAACCATAAAATTGGATGTGGGTTTGAATTAAGAAATGAACATAATTTGATTATATTTTTATTTGAAATTTGAATTGTAGAATCACAATACAAAATTGGTTCATCTATAAAAAAAGTATATATACCAAATTTATATTTTCTTGAAAACTCAAAATCAGAGATATGATCATCAATAAATTTGATTGTTATTTTTTCATTTTCATAAGATTTCAAATGACTTTTATTTGTCAAAATAACATAATTAACTTTATTATCGTAAGTTAAAGTATTCTGGTAATTTAATATGTCTTCTAAATACCTATAGTCAGTTATTATGCTATAAACTATCATAATTGAAATATTTTATTAACTCTTTCATCATAAGTTAGAGGGAATTCAAAATTATTGTCACCTAATTCTAGTTGATTATTTTTAATTAGTTCTTTAATTTCTTTAACTTTATTTATCCATGAAGAAATCTCAGTATTATAAGTAAAAAACAAATTATTAATTTTAGTGAATTCTTCAAAAATTTCCAAGTTATTTAGAATTACAATTTTATTAGATACTAAAGCATCAAATAACTTGAGTGGTGAAGTATGTCTTCCGATATCAACTCCTCTTAAATTTTGTTTTTTTAGATTAGGAATTAAAATTATGTCTACATTTTGTTTAATTTCAACTTCTAGTTCTTGATAAGTCTTATCAAATATAAAATTGAGATTTTCTATTGAAAAATATCTATTGTCAATCTTTGAAATATCTGAAAATGTATAAACATAAAATGAATCAGTTTTAAAGTTAATAGCTAAATCAGTAATAATTTCCCAATTTTTACTTTTATCTAAGCTTCCAAAGTAACATATCCTTAACGGATTATTAACTTTAAAATCATTTTCAATTTTCCAACCTGAAACATCGTTAATTTTATAAATTTTTTTTGAATAGCCATAATAATCAACAACGTCATCAAAAAGTAATTTTGATATGCAAAGAAATTGGACATTTGAAAATAATTTATAGCAGATAGTAAAAAGTAAATTATATTTAGTCCCTAGATACTTTGGAAAAACATGAAGGTCGTGAATAACTTTAAATCTAAATCCGAAAAGAAAAGAGATAAACATGTCTCTTGAAAAAATAAATAAATATTTCTTTGAAATTATTGTTTTTAAAAAAAAAATAATTTTTTTGAACTTACTAATTTCTAAGTATATTAAGTTTACATTTTTAGGTTTTTCTATGAATTCAAAATTTAAATTGGTATGAACCAAATCAACACTAAAACCTTTTTTAGCAAATGATTTTGCATGATTGACTATATTTATACTTGATGCTCTTTTTGATGGAAAATTCCCGGATGGAAATATCAATATATTTTTACAATTCATTTTTTATCGTAAATTTTAAAAGTAAAGAATGAAAGTAAAGGGTTTTGAAAAATTAATATCTCTTTAAAAACGAAAAGAATGTATGACATATAAAAAAATAATGGAGTTGATTTTAAAGATTTATAATATATAAAAAGTAATAGCATAATAAAAAAAATTCCACCACCCGAAAGAACTCTTAAAAATGTTGAATCAACATATAGATTATTAAATGCATCTCTCATTCCATAATTCCCATTACCAAAAAAACTTAATTGAAAATCATTAAAAAAATTAACTATTTGTAAAGCAAAATTATCAGATGATTTTGTTTGAACTTCTCCTTTAGAATAAATATTTATAAATAATTCAAAAGATCTATTAAACCTACTTAAATCAATATTGACCAAAACTAACAATATAGCTCCGAATATAATTATATTTTGCTTGAAATTTTTAATTGAGTGTATTAGGAAGTATATAAAGATTAAAATAAGTCCAAATCGCCCTGAAAGAATTGTACCAATAACTGCAAACATTTTAATTAAAATTTGAAAAAATTTAGAACCCCCACGTGAACTTTTATAAATTAAAAAGTAAATAAAACTTAGAAAGCTTCCACCTGAGGATGATAAACCAGAATATCTATTTATAAGGTCTTTATTAAAAAATAAGTGGGTATCTGTAATTGATTCAAAAATCATGACAAAAACATTGATGGTATACAATGTAAATATTAAATTGAAAAAATATTTTTTTGAAACATTCAAATTAACACAAATAACAATATTTAAAATAGAAATTATAATAATGTTTCTAAATTCTGTGTCGAAAAATTGAGAATTATAAACGCTTATAATAAATAATAACAAAGCAAAACATATTATTAGAATTGATTTCGAAAACTTTAATTTAAAACCATTTGATAATAACGTAATAATTGTTAAAATTAGTCCAGACAAAAGTCCAACTAATAAAACAGTATCCCCAACTTCGATGTAAAATCCGAGAAAGAATAAAGACAACAATAAAACTCTAATTATTTCCATTATAGATTTTTTTCCAAATTAAATCATATTGATTTACTTTATTTTTCCAGTCAAATGTTTCTTTTGAAAAATTTGGTTTAAAACCGGAAATAGTTTCTTTGATAGTTGATTTAATAACTTTTAAAAGCATTTTTGAATCACGTTGCGGAACTAAGTATTTTTTTTCTTTAATTGCATCTTCATTTCCATTATTAGTTGTCCCTATTGTATAAGTCCCGCATGCAATACTTTCTAAATGAATAAGTCCAAACCCCTCAAAGTAGGGCATTTCATTTATGGATGGTAAAACATTTACCATTGATTCATTATATAATTTTCTTAAAGTACTAAGATCTATATCAGAATTAACATTAACTAAAATATTGCTTTTTTCAAACCTGGATATAACATCTTTATTTAGATTAAATTTACCAACTAATTGGAGAATTAATTTCTCTTTCCATATAATAGATGTTAGAGCTTCTAAAAGGATATTAAAACCTTTCCTATTTTTTAAATTACCGACAAATATAATTTGATGCTTTTTCTCAATAGAGCTTTCGATATAAAAATCTTCACAATTAACTCCATTGTTGATTACGGATACTTTTATTTTTTTTTCTTTGAAAAAACTGATAAATTGGCTTTTAGTATACTCACTAACAGCAATAACAGATGATGCTTTCTTATAAAAATATCTAAACAATTTATGTCTAGATGTAATTACCGCATAAGTACCATGTAAAGTTACTGTGTAAGGTATACCAAATAAAAGATTACATAAGCCAGCAATAATTAATCCTGGTTCAGAATTAACGTGGATTAATTCAAATTTTCTGAATTCTTTAAAATTTACAATTATATCAAATAATCCATATAATAAATAAATAATTGAATACAATTTAAATGTATGAATCCCCCTTAATGAATTTGAATATAACGAGTTTTTATGATTTTCACCACTCATTATAGTTATATTAAACCTAGAATATTTCTTAATTGAATTACTAACAACTGACCAACCATCAGTTGGTGAGTATTTATTTGTTAACATCAGTATTTTCATGACTTCTAAGGATTTCGTTTATTAACCAATTATTTTTAAAATGTGAGCCAAAGAATTGAGAAGATATTATATTTAAATTTTGATTCTTCTTTACGTTAAAAATCATATTAAGGTTTGATGTTTTATTTATAATATAATTTGAATCTAAATTATAATAATTACCCCATGTTGATGTTTCCAGTAGTAAGAAATGTTTATTGTACATACTAGCTTCAATAACTGCAGTACTGTGAGATCCAATTACTAGGTCACTCCATTCATAAGCTTCTGTTAAACTTTCTGTAAAACATTCACTAAGTTTTACGTATTTAGAAATTTTTTTGCTGAAATTTGTGTGTGTTCCTTTCCTGATTTTAAGTCCAAAAACTAAATCCATTTGAGAGATTTTTTTCCAATAGTCGATTAACTCATCTGTATTAGAAAGTGGTTCTTCTATAAATAAAATATTTTTTACCTTATTAGTATTTAATTTAATATTCTTAAATCTCTGAAAACCAATCACATCAATTTTTTTATATAAGTCTGAATTATTTACATAATAATTTTTCCACCATTCACTCCAAACCCCATATGAATCAAAAATACTATTATCAAGAGTTACTCCTTTTGCGAATTCATGAATCATATATTCTTTCATACCAGCCCCATGCATAAAGCCAATAATTTTAATTTTATTAAGCTTTGCTGCAAATATTAAGTTTGCTTGCCTAGAAGATAGTTCCCATGGCATCAAGGTTGAGATACCTAAATTTTTTAAAACCCATGACCAAAAATAAAGATGATTTTGACTAAAATACCTATCATAATTTAAGTAATATTCTTTTAGGTTTTTCTCATATTTGAAATTATTACTATTAAATTTTGAAAGCAACAAATCAAAGCATCTAGTGTAAATAACTAATCTTTTTCTCTTAGTAAAGTTATAAATAGTATTCTTTAATCCATGAGGATTTCTATGCACGAATTCTATAAAATTAATAGAATTTTTATCTAAATCATTATAAAAACTACCTAATCTAAAATCACCTCTAGTTAGTTTGTTATAATAATCACTTGTCCATATACCAACTCTATTTTTTTTAAATATTATCAATATAAATAATGAAAATAAGCTTATAAGAAATTCAAAACTTATCTGAAAAAATAATTCAACAAACGAAATAGTTCTATTATTTGAGTTTTCAGTTTTAAATCCACTCTTATTTAACAATTGCTTAAATGCATAGTCTAAGCCAGATAAATATTTATAGACTACGTAATCAGAACTAAAATTTATAGTTTTTAGGGAGTTAAAAAAATGTAAGAAAGACTTTCTTAACATTAATTTTTGTTTTCTAAAAGCATACCCATTTTTAAATTCATTTTTTGAACAAAATAAGATTCTTCAAATGGTACTGGTTCTTCTTTGAATCGTCCCTCAATGAAGCCAATAAACTTTTCAATAATCCATTTATGACCCGAACCTTCACCATCATTAATTTTAGGATTACTACTTTTTGTAAGTTTGTTTTTTAAATGAATTAACAATTCACCAAAGCTCATTTTCAAAGAATTTATTATAGTGTCATTATAAATCCACAATCTATTGTAGTTAAATATTATTGTTTTTTTTGTACCAACTATAACAAAGAAATTTGGGCCATGTTTCCCATAATTTGATCCTTCTGTGCATATACTCATTTTTAAATTTATTGTAGTTTTTAGGCTTTTGAATATTGCTTGAAATTCGTCGATGTTTGCATGGTTATAATACTCTGTAGATTTTCTTCCATAAATATCTACTAAATCAAAATCACCAATAAATGAGTGTAATAAATATAAGTTATGTGGATTTGCTTCAAATAACCTTCCCCCAGGAATACCATGACTCCAGTGATCAGACTCCATCATTCTAATAGTATCATGATTAAAAGTCATTTCACGGTGAATTGAGACTATATCTCCGAGATCTCCCCTTTTAATCATTTCCCTTGCATTACTAACAGCTGGATAGAATCTATGATTATGAACAGCACAAATACATAAATCTTGATTTTGCTCTTTAATCTGTTTTAATTCTTCTAGCTCTTCTATAGATTCAACAATAGGTTTTTCTACTAAGACATGTTTCTTATTTTTAACAGCTATTTTAATTAGTTCTAAATGACTCGAACTATTAGTGCAAATATCAACAAAATCAGTTTCAGGATATTTATCAATCGCTTCCTGCAAGGAAGAAAAAGCCCCATCAACATTATATTTTGTACATGCTGTTTTTGCAGCTTCCAAATTTATATCTACAAATGCAACTATTTTAGCGTTTGCATTGATATGTGCGCCATAGTGTAAAAAAGTACCAGCTCTTCCAGTCCCACAAATCATTCCATTTTTCATTTTAATAAAT
>Ga0206125_10004117_pt1 | contig 13182 bp, 10 predicted proteins | sample Helgoland_Spring_4_FD_148598 | JGI IMG/M metagenome (GOLD analysis project Ga0206125, IMG submission 148598) | Pelagic subsurface seawater microbial communities from Kabeltonne, Helgoland, North Sea - Helgoland_Spring_Bloom_20160331_1 | ecosystem: Environmental > Aquatic > Marine > Epipelagic ... | reverse complement strand
TCAACCACCAGAGAACCATGAGAAATTTAAAAGACGGTATTCGTTCACTGGTCAAAATCGACTTTTACGGCAACGTGCATAAATACTTCCGAGGCACCGACAAAGAGAAACGTTTCACCAACGAAATCCGCATTCTCAAAGCCCTCGAACAACGTGGCTGTGAACATGTGCCCCGCTACATCGAATCCGACGAGAGTGAGCTCCATCTTGTTACCAGCAACTGTGGCTCTCCAGCTCCAGACATCTCAGAGAAAAAAACCGAGAAAATCTTCCGTGATCTCGAAGAAAAATATGGTGTCCGCCACGATGATCCGTTTTCTCGTAACATCACCTATGACCCCAACGAGGGCCGTTTTTGTGTTATCGACTTCGAACTCGCTACCCTGCTGGACGACCCAAGTAAAAGCGAAGAGACCACATCAGACCCCGAGCCGTGAGCGAGACGCCAAACCCATTTCTACCTGGAGCAGGTCGCATGGAGGCGGAGGGCTGCCCTAGGGCTATTACTTGGTCCGCTGACTCGGTCTCGGGCACTAAGAAGCCGATTAATGACGATGCCTGGCTGGCATTCGCCTCCGACATCAACGGCGCTTCATCATTGGGAAAAGACGGGCGTCACTCACTGGAGTCTCACGACCTAGTATTTGCTGTATCTGATGGCATGGGTGGTGGCAATGCTGGCGATGTGGCCTCACGTTTGCTGCTTGAGTATCTCAGCGAGATGATTCCGCGCACTTTTAAAACAGCAGCATCGGGCATGCACCCAGATTACCTGCACCACATGCAGCAAGCCATTAACGCGGTGCACCTCGCCATCAATGCAGACGCGGCCGATGATGACAACAAACAAGGCATGGCCGCAACACTCGCTCTGGCATGGTTCACTCCAGAAAACCTCTACTTTTGTAATGTAGGAGATAGCCGACTTTACGTTCACCGTGCCCACGAAGAGGAAAATAAAACCACCCTACTCACACAGGATCATACTTTCGTTTGGAAAAAGCTTAACCGAGGTGAAATCAATGAGCGGCAGTTCCGGAGCCATCCGAGGAGGTCTGCTCTTTACGAAGTGGTCGGCGGAGGGCACCGCACGGTGAACCCATATTTGGCCACATTCCCTTACCAATCAGGCGATCGCTTCCTGCTTTGTAGTGATGGCCTTATCGACGGGCTCTGGGAAAAGAATATACATGCCACATTTTTAAAAAACTCGGGCTCGACAAGCGAGCTCACTGAGGCTCTGATGTCCCGCGCTGTCAGTAATGACGGCAAAGACGACACAACACTGATATCGCTTGAGGTGCATGACATCGAAGAAAACAGCTGAAAACAGCCTGATTCTTTATAAGTTGGCACATCATTTGCTTGAAATTGAATCGTTCATTGCTTGCCACGGCTTACCAAACAGTGGCACATCAGACAAAAATCCATCATAAACAAAGAATATGGCTAAATACAGACTCGATTACATCTGGCTAGACGGTTACACCCCTGTCCAGAATCTCCGCACCAAGTGCATGCTCAGGGACTTTGACGAGTTCCCTACCCTCGATCAGCTTCCTGAGTGGGGCTTTGACGGTTCATCCACCCAACAGGCCGAAGGCGGCGACTCCGACTGCGTGCTCAAGCCCGTAGCCCTTTACCCAGACGGCACCCGTGAAGACGGTATCCTTGTCATGTGTGAAGTCATGCTTCCCGACGGCAGCGCTCACCCATCAAATGGTCGCGCTACCATTCCTGACGATGAAGGAACTTGGTTCGGCTTTGAGCAGGAATACTTCCTCATGCAAGAAGGTGTGCCTCTCGGCTTCCCTAAAGGCGGCTACCCCAACCCACAGGGTGAATACTACTGTGGTGTCGGTTTTGCCAACGTTGGTGGAATCTCTCGCGAAATCACCGATACCCACCTCGATCTCTGCCTCTACGCTGGCATCAACCACGAAGGCATCAACGCCGAAGTGGCCAAAGGTCAGTGGGAATTCCAGGTGTTTGCCAAAGGATCAAAGAAAGCTGCTGACGATATCTGGGTAGCTCGTTTCCTTCTACTCCGCCTCTGTGAAGAGTTCGAAGTAGACGTTGAGTGGCACTGTAAGCCAATCACCGGTGACTGGAACGGCTCAGGTATGCACGCCAACTTCTCCACCGAGCACCTCCGCGAAGTCGGCGGTAAGGAATACTTCCTCAAGCTCATGGATGCTTTTGAAGAGTTCACCGAAGAGCACATTGCCGTCTACGGTCCAGACAACGACAAGCGCCTCACCGGCCTTCACGAGACTCAGTCCATTGACAAGTTCTCTTGGGGAGTTGCTGACCGTGGTGCATCCATCCGCGTGCCACACGGCTTCGTCAAGAACGATGCTTACAAAGGCTATCTCGAGGACCGCCGCCCGAACTCACAGGGTGACCCCTACAAGATCGCTGGCCGTATTCTCCAGACCATCAACTCGGTTGAGATCTAGGTTATAGCATCTTTATACTATCATTAAGGGCATCCTGCACTGCGGGGTGCCCTTTTTTTGTCTCAAATAAACAAGACATCACCCATAAGAGGGCAAGATACAGGCCTATAACTATGCACGTTACTGGGCTCGTTGCGGGGCTCGTTTCTGGCCTAGCTACACTGAGCTAGACTCAGTGCAATCCTACCAATCGACATTAGTGCCGCGGGTATCGATATGGACAAAGGCCGAATAACGCCCCACCCCACCTTTATACATACCCCGGTTGCGCAGTTCCTTAGCTGCAGCAGCCACATGATAGGTAGAGACACCATTAAATTTGATGTCACACGCCATATTTTGCATGTGATATGACTTTGTTCGCCCCCCCACTGCACGATTATAGCTTGGGCTACGGTAGGCTGATGCGATCTCCTTAAGCGGAGAGCCAATGCGGGTAACGATGCTATCAACCAGCTTAAGAGTCGGCCCAAGCTTCTGCCAATAGGTCTTGGGAGGTAAGGAGTTTGAAACACCTCCTCTGGATTTGAAATGCGGTGCTAACACCATACGTGGCGTGATGTTGCGAAGATTGAGACTCTGGATGTAACGGGCATAACGAGTAACATCCGAACCCTTTGCTTGTATCCAAGCATGCGGGATACCTGGAACAGGCTTGTCTCCCATGAGTCCGAAGAATGCAGCACTACTCTTTGGCGCACCAATAATAACTCCCGTAGCAGTCAGACCGGCTGTGCCGAGGAACTTTCGGCGGCTCGTGTAACCTGGCTTGAGGCACTCAGGCACACCACCCCCAACAAGAAATTGGTCTGGTTTTTCTGAAGGAGAGCTCATGGCCATGGACGCTCATAAACTGTACTAAAACACCGGTTTTGGCGAGCGGATTTTCACTGCGATGAAGGTACTAAAAGAGCACGAAGGCTCAGAAGTATTATACCGCAATGGTTTAAGACTAAGGAAACTAATCAAAAAAATTTGAGCTCAGTCATGACAGTGAATTCTCAGAGCAACATACGCTTACTTTCCTTCTTTTTCCGCTACGTGCTGACGAAAGATGGCGAGCTCTTTTTTGACCACAGGCAACAAAAAGTAGAGGCCTACCATATTAGGAATGACCATGGCAAAAATCATGGCGTCTGAGATTCTGATCACATTACCAAGCGAAGCAACCGACCCAACAACGACAAAACAGCAGAACAGGAGCTTATAGAGTAAAATCGCCGTCTTGTGAGGGCCTCCACAAAGGTAAATCACCGCCTGCTCACCGTAGTAAGACCAGGAGATCATCGTCGAGAAAGCGAACAGTAATACAGCTATAGCTAAAAGCTTTGGAAACCAGGCGAATTTTTCACCAAAGGCCATCGAGGTCTTGGCAATGCCCTCTATCTTGTTGATGTCTTCAACATTAACCCATAAGTCCGTTTCAGCGCCGTCTTGCCATACCTTGCCGAAGGTTTGGCCAGAATCCTTATCTTCAGAGCTACCTAAAATACGCAACTCGTCACCTTTGTCGACTTGCTGAACCACAGCAGCTCCTGCCAATGGCATGCTGTAGAGCTCGGCCGAATCTGATTTGACGATACCGTCCACCTTCCAAGCACCTGTCACAATCAGCACCATCGCTGTCATTGTGCACACAACCACGGTATCTGTAAACGGCTCGAGTAACGCCACGATGCCCTCACTTGCTGGTTTATCAGTCTTCACTGCCGCGTGAGCAATGGGCGCCGAACCAACACCTGCTTCATTAGAAAACGCAGCCCGCTTAATTCCCTGAATAAGCACACCAATCAAACCACCGCCAACAGCCATAGGAGAAAATGCGCCTTCGACAATCTGCCTGAATGCGTCTCCTACCATATCAATATGAGTGCCTATAATGACTACAGCAGCCACCAGATACATGCCGCACATGAAAGGAACCAAGAATGACGTCACCCGTGCAATAGTAACAATGCCTCCGATGATCACCAAACCGACGAGCACGGCCAGAATAACACCAAAAATAAGTTTACTCTCCGTGAAAATACCAAAAGCAGTACTCACTTGAGAAGCCGCTTGGTTTACCTGAAACATGTTACCAGCGCCAATGGCACCACCCACACACATGATGGCAAAAAAGATGGCCAACACTTTACCCAAACCACCAAAACCTTTTTCCTTAAGACCCTGGCTCAAGTAATACATCGCGCCGCCATGCACTCTACCTTTATCATCAATCCGGCGATACTTAACACCCAGTGTGCACTCGCAGAACTTGGTGGTCATGCCACACAAGCCCATAAGAATCATCCAAAAAGTAGCTCCAGGACCCCCAAGACCAACGGCTACAGCCACACCTGCTATGTTACCCAAACCTACCGTTGCCGACAAAGCTGCGGTCAAAGCTTGGAAATGCGTAATCTGGCCGGGTGCATCGGCTCTTGTGTATTTTCCACGAGCGGTCCTAAAGGCTAATCCTATCGATCGCAAATTGAGGAACTTGAAATAAATGGTGAGGAAAATAGCAGTACCTCCAAGAACAACCAACACAATGGGCAAGCCCTGCCCAGCCACATTGAGCGAATAAAAGATGATATTCTCAAGAACATCGGCTACTGGTGCCATAGCAGCATTGAGATTATCTGCCGTGCTTGCTCCATCAGCGGCCCATAATGAGTTGATTAGAAATGGCAGCAACAAGACAAAACGACCAATGACGGAGCAACGAGATATATTCATAATAGTGAGAAACTGGAGAACTCTGCCAGTTCGCCTATCTAGCACAAGAAAAAAGAATCCTACTCAATCATCTTTGCAATAATCTCCCGCAGCTCGCGCGCTGGAATGGCAAAGGTAGATACCCTGCTTGCGCGGGCAATATTCATGCCTATACATACCCCATCCAGATTAAGCAAAGGCCCTCCCACAGACACCTTAGTAAGCGGAGTATCATGATCAATGACCCTGGGGAATTCCGAACGTCTCGATGAAAGCTGATCCTCACCACCGCTCATCTGTTCATTTCGAGTCATCTTTTCTTCCCTTGCAGAGAGCTCAACATCCAACCGAAGCTTCTTTTCGTCTCGCTTAAGCTCAATAGCAACCTTGTCCCCTGGCTGCTTCTTTTTTAACAACTCAATGAGATCTTCTCTCTCGTCCAGCTCAGTTCCATCTGCTGAAATAATGACGTCACCCACTTGTATTCCCGCTTTCTGAGCACCCTTGTCTTCGCTGACATTTGCAACCTTCCATTGACTCTCTTTGTCTTTTTCGAATTCAACACCCAAAACCACATGACTTTTAGTGGCTGATATCTTTCGTGTTTCAGCGCTGACAATACCTAAGCGTACTCGTCTCTGAATGCGTGTGGTTGATCCATTTGAGACCACCCAGTGTCCCTGCCTGACATCATCATCACTACTCAGCACAATAGGCGTCAATGGCTGCTCGGTACTAACCTTAAGCAAAGCGATGTCCCATTCATCGTCAACCCCCAGCAAATCAACCTCTGAATAAAGATCGCTACCAATGCGAACACTGAGATGTGATTTACCCTCAATCTCGCTTGCCTTCGTCAGAATATGACCATCTTCACTGACCACCGTGCCGTAAAGGGATTTTACCCTCGCCCTCTCATCCGTGTAAATGACCGCACTACTTCTTTGTAGGATTTCTCGATGCGGCTCGAAAGCGGCCCAAACACGCTTGCCATTGATGCGCTGATCTGCCGGCAATCCACCTTGAGCTGAGCTAAGCTGTGTGGAAACTACAAACAGGCTCACACCAAGAATGAGCATGGGTATGAATGCCATTTGAGAAGCCGTCACATTCCAAACTGAAGATATTTTTCTGTCGTCGGTGTTCATGACATTACTTCTCGCCGAGTTTTACGGTCAATTTTTTCTGCTCACCATTCCTCATGATGAGCAACTCCACTTCCTCTCCACGTGTTTTCTCTTTGAGTATGGATTGAAAATGTTCCTTATCAGTAAGTGCCTCACCCTCGAGCTCTAGAATAACATCACCTGTTTCGATGCCTGCATTGGCCGCTGGACCATCCTCGAGCACCTCACCAATGAGTAAGCCTTCATCTGTGTCAGTTGAGGCAAAGCCCAGAAAACCCGAACCCTTAACCGGGCGCTCAGCAAATGGACCATCACCTAAAAACTCATTACCCTTCAGCGCATCCCAATGTTTGAGATACTCCCGCATCGGCACGTGCATGTTCTGCTCTAAGCTGGCGGATACCCTGCTGTGAATACCGATCAACTCACCACTCATACCGAACAATGGGCCGCCAGAATCACCCCCGATCACCTTACAATCAGTGTGCAAGGTTGAATCATTTTCCATCACAATTCGGCCAAGCCTGACCACCGCGCCGCGTTCAAGATCAAATCCGCCTGAGTGGCCCAATGCAAATACCCAGTGACCCAATCGATAATCATTATCTTTATTGATTTCCACGTAAGGATATTCTCCCTCATCGATGATGCGCATCATGGCGGCGTCACTCTCAGAGTGTAAGCCCATGGAGAGGGCCTTGTGTTCACTGCCATCATTGAGAATGACCGTCATTTCTTCATTCACCTCAGCAGTCACATGAGCTGCGGTAAGAATCAAACCCTCGGGAGACACAATCACACCGCTACCAAATCCCTCCCCAATACGAATACTCACTGTTGCCATACGGCAAGCCTCAAGGTTTTCAACTAGAGCATTCTGTATCGCAACCAAGTCGGCTTTGCTTTTCGGCACCTCTTGCTGATTAAACATGAATGCCCCAGCACAAAGATTGCCAGCCACAAGCACACAGCCAGTGACAATAAACCGGCAGCACAAAATACGCCATAATTGACGGCACAGATATCGCAAGGGTAAGTAACAGCTCTGATGCATGAATGGGATAATTTACTCTATAAACCACACCAACTCAAGGTGGTTTTCAGACCTAACAAATAAGCGAGAAACGAGTATAAAGAGAACAGTCCGATCAGCTAAATCACCAGGAAACCCCCTAACCTGTATGATCCAATACTAATCGGACTGTCTGCTCCTTTGAGGGAACAGAGGCACAATTATCAGCAGATCGAGCTTCGTAAAGTAATTTATCTTCCAAACAGGGATTTAAGCTATCTTTTCATTTTTTCCGCAAGTTCACGCGATAAAATGAAGTGTTTCAAACCCGTTTCAGGTAGTCAGGCACCTGATTGCGCTGGCTTGATGGCGAGCCCAGCTTTCTATGGAATGCGATGACCGCGCCAACACCTGCTGCGTAATTAGCACCGAGTCTTTCAGGCATCTCAACCACTGGGAAATGATAACGACGTGATCGAGTCCACATGAGCCACCCAAAGACACAACCAGCTACCAAGCACAACAAACCTAGAAAGCCTAAGATGATCCAGTGCATGTGAGACTTTAAAGCAGAAAGCCCGCCGGCATCGATGGCCGCGACCACTTCAGCTTTTCCGACACCTTTACCCGAAGTCCACGCCTCACCTGCAAGCACTCGGCTCCCTTCTGCCGCCAGGGCTGCCAGAGCTTCAGCTCTTTCTACCTCCAGCCAATAAAGAGAAATGGATAGCTGAACGATAAATGATTCTAACTGCATGGCGGGATCAGATTTTTCCATCGCCTTCAACATCGCAGACTCGAGCATTTTTCTCCGAGATACTGCCACCACCTCTGCTGCTCCCCGACCTGCGAATGCTAGCTGAGTTCTTTCCGGATTACCCAAAAAGCAAAAAACGATCGCCGTGAGAGGCGCGTCAGCGTAGTGATCTTCACAAAGTTTTTCGATCGTATAGCTGCTAGGCAAATTCTGTTCTGAATCAAACAGATACATTCTGATCTTCAGCTCTGATTCATCAGCGTGATATTCCAGAAAACCCAATCGATCGAGAGCTTCCTGTTTAGATAACAATTGCTGAGGGTCGATCAAATAGCTTTCAGAAGAAGTAAAATAAAGCGGCAAGAATTCAGACGAAACCATCTTAGGATCATACTCTGGCTCTGGCTTCAGCTCGGGCGGTAAGACTCGCAGCACCTCAGAATCCGAATCTAACCTTAGACCCAAAGACGCCATCACCTTTTCATCCTCCACGAGGATATCTGTACCAGCAATAATTTCACCTCTGAGTAGACGACCTCTATCTTCGTCCGACCATTGCGGCAAAGACTCCGCACGAGCCGAACCAGACACGAGCAGAACGAGCAACAGCCATCGAAAAAGGCTCACCTTCACGACCCCATCTCCTTATTTTTAGATCTCTTGGCGTGAATGCTTTTTGATTTTACTTTCTCTATAGTAGGTCGATTGGATCGGATCCTTTCCAAAGCATTTAGTGCTCCGTTGCTTTGACTAGATGGTGGTCCGAATATTTTCTGCTGGAGAATCGCGCGTCTCGATTTTTTTCTTAGCACGCGTGAGAGCTGCTTCACAATCACACAGGCGGCCTTCAGATGATTCCCTTGCAACAAATGAGGGTGAGCTTTCGCCAAGATATTAAATGTATCTTCCTCAGTAAGGAAAGAATCCAAGATATAGCCAAACGAGATGGATGCTACTTTCGTATTCAGATCTACTAGCAACAGAATCCCTCCATCATTAGGGCGGCTTATATCTAAATCTTCATAAGCCGCGTGATTGAGTAACCACAGACCAAATTGACGTATGTTAGCTCTATCCTCAAGCGCGCCATAATAGATGCTAAAAAACAACTGAGGAAAACTAGTCTGAAACTCATCAAGTAAACGTTCTAGTTTTTGCCTTTCTTTGAGGCGCAATGCCCCTGCCATATCACTCAAGCGCCTCAAGCGAACCTCACCTGAGCCATAGAGATCATCGAGGTCGGACAGAACAAATCCACAGTGAGGGCACTGCGCCGCACTGCGGTGAATTGTTTGGACACATCGTGGGCACCTCATTTCAACGCGGCTGACAAAACGTCACTATTTATTATTCCCACTCAATACTTGCAGGTGGCTTTGTCGAAATATCATACAAAACACGATTGATACCATCAACCTCATTAAGAATGCGGTTACTGGTCTCTCTCAATAATGTCGCTGGAAGTTCCACCCAGTCGGCAGTCATGGCATCTTCACTTATCACAGCGCGCAGACTGATTGCCCACTCGTAACTTCGTTCGTCACCTTTAACTCCGACGGTTTTCACAGGAATGAGCCCAGCGTAAGCCTGCCACACTTTATCATACCAGCCGTGATCCTTGAGTCGACTGATGAAAATAGCATCACACTCTCTGATGATGCGCAGCTTCTTATCGGTGATGTCCCCTGGGCACCTGACCGCAAGACCCGGACCAGGAAATGGATGACGATGAAGGATATCATGGGGTATCCCCAGGGACGCCCCAAGCTCACGGACCTCATCCTTGAAAAGCTCAGCAAGAGGCTCCAAAACCTTGCCCTGCTTTTGAAGTTCTAAAATACGAGGCACACGATTGTGGTGAGTTTTGATCTTGGACGCTTTCGATTTGGCATTGGAGGCAGATTCTATCACATCAGGGTAGAGCGTACCCTGCGCTAGCATCTCTGCATCTCCCACAGTGTCCCAAAAAACATCAATAAACAAATTACCGATAATTTTTCGTTTCTCTTCTGGGTCAGAAACATCTGCCAACTGCCCCAAAAAGAGCTCAGAGCATTCGACAGTCTCAATATCAACGCCCATGCGGTGAAAATTGTTACGCACTTCATCGCCCTCATCCATCCGCATTAAACCGTGATCAACAAAGATAGCTCGGGTATTCACCCCAGCCTCCTTCAAGAGAACTGCGAGTACCGTGCTATCAACACCGCCACTCACACCACAAACAACCTGCTTATCTCCGACCCTGTCACGAATGCCCGCGATCAACTCACGCTTGAAGTCCTCGATGCGAAATGCCGCCAACTCACCTGCCTGAAGTAAGAAATTATGCAGGATGCGAAGACCTTCGTGACTGTGAGTCACCTCTGGGTGAAACTGAATGCCGTAGTAGAGCTCGCCCCACTTCAAGGAAACTGGAGTCCCCTCCTTATTGGCTGCTAACACCTGACAGATATCTGGCAAATCACTTACGGTATCGGAGTGGCTCATCCATACCTGAGACTCATGAGAAATGCCTTCATAGAGACCTTCGCTCGCCAAGGGCTTTAATTCTGCTGGGCCGTATTCACGACGGTTACTTGATTTAACGGAACCACCGAATTTGATGTTGAGCAGCTGCATGCCGTAACAGACACCTAACACGGGAACGCCAAAGGCATCCAACGCATCAAAATCGATATCTGGCGCATCGTCGTCACTTGTGCTTTTAGGCCCACCTGAGAGAATGACAGCACCGGGTTGACCAATCGATGAGATTTCCTCGGGCTCATAGAGTTTAGCAAAAAACCCTAACTCACGAACCCTCCTCACAATGAGTTGGGTATACTGCGAACCAAAATCAAAAACGGCTACGTGATTTTTTTCTATCATAAAATATTTCAGTGAATTGACTCAATCATGGAAGATGACGTCATAAGTAACAAACAATTGAGGCGTGCTTTAGGCTGACGGCTGGTAATTAACAGGCTCTTCCGTGATGGTAATATCATGCACATGACTTTCCTTCAGACCGCCAGAGGTAATTTGTGTGAATTGCGCCCGTTCGCGCAGCTCACTAAGATTAGCTGCGCCAACATAACCCATGCCAGATTTGAGACCACCCATAAGCTGGAAAACAACTTCCGAAAGAGGCCCCTTGTATGGAACCCGACCTTCGACACCTTCCGCTACCAGTTTGCCCGAGCTGTTTTGACCATAACGATCTCCGGAGCCCTTACGCATAGCACCCAGTGATCCCATGCCGCGGTATGATTTAAATCTACGCCCTTGGTAATGAACCGTTGCACCGGGGCTTTCCCTCGTTCCAGCAAGAATGGAGCCAAGCATCACTAGGTCAGCCCCAGCAGCAAGCGCCTTGGCGATATCTCCTGAATAACGAATACCACCGTCTGCTATCACAGGAATGCCTTTGTCCCTACAATAGGAAGATACATTTTGAATCGCCGTAAACTGAGGCATCCCGACTCCTGATATCACCCTCGTGGTGCAAATAGACCCAGGACCAACGCCGACTTTAAGAGCAGAAGCACCGGCTTCCACCAAGTCTCGAGCGCCCTCAGCAGTCACCACATTACCGGCAACCACTGGCACGTCACCAAGCTCTCGGAGCTTGGTGATCACTTCGATCACACGGCTTGTGTGACCCGTGGCGGCATCAATAAACAAAGCATCTGCACCAGCTTCAATCAGGGCCTTACCCCGCTCAACGCAATCTGGACCAACGCCTACCGCTGCACCACAGCGCAGCTGGCCGTTTGGATCCTTGGCGGCATCCGTGAAAGTAATACGTTTTTCAATATCGGCTCCAGTGATTAGACCTGTGAGCACACCCTCATTATTAATCAGCGGCAGCTTCTCAATACGGTTTTCATAGAGAATAGCACGCGCTTCACGTAGCTCGGTATTTTCGTGAGAGGTTACTAAACGATCAAGCGGCGTCATTACCTCTGAAATCGTTGCGGCATTGTCAGCCATGTGACGAACATCACGACCGGTTACCATTCCTTCGAGCTTTCCTTCTGCGTCAACCACCGGAAACCCTGAAAACCCCTGTTCATCCATGATCATCCGGAGTTGGCCAACCGTTTGATTTTTCGAGACCGTGTAAGGCTTATGAATAACCGCACTCTCCGAGCGCTTCACCTTCAGAACCATTGCAGCCTGCTCCTCAATGGTATTATTGCGATGAATAACTCCAATACCTCCTTCTTGTGCTAGCGCAATGGCCAGCTCAGTTTCCGAAACCGTATCCATAGCAGCGGACACAATCGGTATATTGAGGCATATATCAGATGCCAAAGTGGTTTTTAAATCTGCGTCACCGGGTAAAACCCCGCTATACCGAGGGGTGAGCAATACATCATCAAACGATAGTCCAAGTGAGATTTGCGCCATGAGTAAATAAATAGATGCAGCTGCGCAATGACAAGCGCAAATCCTCATGGAGCGCAAAAAAATACCCCCCTTGAGCAATATTTAGATAAATGTTTGAATTTTGGAACTATTCCCGACCATAACGATCACGAAACTGCTTCAGCAGATCTTCAATTCTGTCGTGATCTTCTTGAGTAACGGTGTGCGGCTGATCCCCATCACCTGCGGCAAAAGGATTAGCCATTGGCATGACATCCGCCTCTTTGATTTCCTCTGATTCGACTTCTTCGACTTCTTCGACTTCTTCGACTTCTTCGACTTCTTCGACTTCTTCGACTTCTTCGACTTCTTCGACTTCTTCGACTTCTTCGACAGTCCCCTCATCAGGATCGACTTCCTCATCCTCATCCTCAACCATACTAAATGGCGATGGTGCAAGCTCTTGCCCCACGGAATCAGCATCATCTGTATTCTGCTCCTCTAAATTTTCCTCAATTACACTCGGCGCCACTTCGGCTGCGTCATCAGCTTCGGCTGCATCGTCAACATCCTCAATAGGACTGGCATCGATCGCAAACGGAGATTGAATAGGGCTTTCCGCGCCCACTTCAGCATCATCATCTGAGTCAGGAACCTTGCTGAATGGCGACGGCACAAAAGCTTCTCCCGCAGTCTCGGAGTTCTCAGTATCCTCATCTTCATCCATGGCGAACAAAGGTCTGAATGGAGCACTTGAAACAACTTCCTCTTTTA
>Ga0206125_10004114_pt1 | contig 13190 bp, 4 predicted proteins | sample Helgoland_Spring_4_FD_148598 | JGI IMG/M metagenome (GOLD analysis project Ga0206125, IMG submission 148598) | Pelagic subsurface seawater microbial communities from Kabeltonne, Helgoland, North Sea - Helgoland_Spring_Bloom_20160331_1 | ecosystem: Environmental > Aquatic > Marine > Epipelagic ... | reverse complement strand
CAGCACTCGGGAATAATCGCTTCCCTCAACCGATTCAGGGATATCCAGGCCGCACAATCCCAGCAGCGTTGGCATAATATCCGGCGTACCGAACGGCATATCGATCTGCCGGCCTTTACGCCCGAGTCCCGCAGGATAGCTTACTAAAAAGGGAACCTGACAGGATTCATCATACGGTTGCTGTTTCATCATCGCGTCCTGTGACCCCATCATGTCGCCGTGGTCTGACGTGAATACAAAAATAGTGTTATCGGCAATCCCTGCCTCATCAATGGTGTTCAGCAAATCACCCACATATTCATCGAGCGCAATGATGTGCGCATAATAACCGAGCAGTTTCATGCGGGCGGTTTTCGCCATCTCCGCCGGCACATTAGGCCGCAACTGAAAGGCTTCGGGCCGAAACTGTTTCTGATATTTCTTCGGAGCCAGTTTGACCGGCCCATGCGGCGGCCCCCACGAGAGGAAGACCGCAAACGGTTTAGGGCCATTGGCGTGTTCGGTAATGTAGTTCTGCACATCGCGGGTCTGAGCTGCTGCATCATACCCCTTCCATTTTTTCATCTGCGGACTGTCTCCTTCATAGTATGGAGAGTCGTTATAACTGTGCGAACACTCCAGAACCTTCCAGTAGTCAAACCCGTGCTGGCGCTCTGCTGGGATGAAGCTGGATCGGCCATGTCCGTCCACATGCCACTTCCCGACATAGCCCGTATCGTAACCGGCGGCCTTGTATACCTTACCGATCGTGTTCAGCTCCGGGTTCAGCGGTGCATCGTTAATGAACAGACCGTGCGACAACGCATATTGACCAGTCAACAAGCTGGCCCGGTAAGAGGAGCAAACCGGCATGGTCGAAACGGCAGTCCGCATCCAGACACCGTCTTCGGCCAGTTTGTCGAGATTCGGTGTTTTGCCTTTAAGATTCGGATCTCCGGCATAGCCGGTGGCTGCAGCGCGCCACTGATCCGCAAAAACAAAAACCAGGTTGGGCGATTTGCTGGCATTCATTTCGGCCGCCGATACGGTCGCCGCTATCACAAGCAAAGCAATTATTCGTGTATATATCATCATTAGAAAATTCCCTTTATCTCTTCTTCCTCTTGTTTATGACCTTTTTATCCGCTGGGACGGGTTCACCGCGGCTGACCGCTTCACTGGCCTCAAACGATTTGTGTCCGGTTGAGCTGTGCCCCAATATTTCGTGACGTTGCTGCGGGATCTGAGCGCGGTGCTTTTTGATCACCGCTGCGTATTCCGGGTTATTGATTACATTGTTCCACTCGTGCGGATCTTTTGCGCGGTCGTAGAACTCTTCCGAGCCGTCATTATACTGGATGTAGCGGTAGTGCTCGGAAACGATGGAATAGTTGCCAGGACCGAAACTGGTACGCGCCATGTGCGGCCAATCTGTCTGTGGATTTTTCAGAAGAGGAACGAGTGAATTCCCCTCGAGTTTGGGGTCGGCTTTCAATCCGGTCAGTTCCAGCAGCGTCGGATAGATATCAAGCAACTGTGTCGGCTTGGAGCACACCCCTCCTTTAACAATGCCCGGTCCAGCAATGATCATCGGCGTGCGCGTTCCGTCTTCCCACAAACTGCGCTTGGCAAAGCGCTCCTTCTCGCCCTGATGAAAACCGTGGTCGGTATAAAGAACAATGTAGGTATTGTCTTTGTAAGGGCTGTTGTCCAATGCATCGAGCAGTTTACCCACCTGATGGTCGGTGAAGCTGATGCAGGCAAGGTAGGACTGAACAAGCAGCTTCCATTGATCGTTTGCTTCCACCCATTCCATGGTCGGCGCCACATGCTTGAGCCGGGTCAGGTTGACTCCGTACTCTGAAATATCCTTCAAATCGTTTGCTGCCACCTGCGGCAGCTGCAATGTTTCAAGGGGATAGAGGTCGAACCACTTCTGCGGTGCATATTGCGGAACGTGCGGCGTGTAAAAGCCCGTCGCCAGAAACAGGGGCTTTTCCTGTTGCTTCGCCAATTGCTGAACACCCCACTCGGCTATTTTATGATCCGTCATCAGGTCATCGCTTTCAGGGAACACGCCCCAGTCCCAGATCCTTCCGCCGGGAAACGAAGTGATTTTTGTCTCGGGCAAAGGGCCAAACCCGCCAAATGATCCTGCATAATTTGGCATGTGTTTTTCGTTCAGATTCCCATGAAAGAGCTTGCCGGCACCTGTGACGTGATAGCCTTCATTTTGAAAACGCGTCGGCAACAACGTATTATTCATTGCGACCGGCGATCGGCTCAGATCAGGCGTCAGAAAGTAAACACCCGACGTACTCGGATAGAGCGAGGTCATCATACTGGCACGTGACGGGTTACACACCGGCGCTTGGCAGTGCGCATTATTGAACAGCACCCCGCGCGCGGCGAGCCGATCCATATGCGGCGTCTTCGCCTGCGGATGACCGCCCATGCAACCGATCCAGTCATTCAGATCGTCAATCGCAATCAGCAGCACATTCGGCGGCGGCGTTTCCTGCGCGCTGGCGTGGATGCAACAGCCAGCCAGCAGTGCGCTTGCCGCAATTATCATTTTTTTGTAATGCATCATTTCATTTTATGGCTTGAACGTAATCGACTCTGCACTCAACAGACGCACCGGGCCGAGCAGGCCGGAGGGCATCAGCGGCGCATCCTTATCGTCGTGATAAAACGGATACAAAGTCCAGGTGATCTTCTGATCGGCCGGAAGTTTCCAATCGCCTAGAATGCGATTCTTCCAACAGTTGGTCACTTTGACCTTCACATGGTTGGCGCCGGACTTAACGACATCCGTGATATCGACTTTAAACGGTTTCTTCCAGAGCACACCGAGCGATGTTCCATTGACGGACACCTCAGCCAATTGCTCCACCTGCCCGAGGTCGAGCCAAACGCGGCGATCCTCCTGCAGACGTTCGGCGCTGATATGGATGTCCTTCTCATAGGTCGCGGTTCCAGAGAAATACTTGATTCCCTCTTCTGGGCGCTCCGTCCAAGAGATGAGCTGATTGAAAGCAATCGCTCCTTCGGGCGCGCCGCGCGCTTCCTGAAAGGTAACGGCCCAGCCCAGCAGCACGGCTTCGGGTGCGGGAATGTTTGCAACGGTTGCTTCGGCGTTTGCACCGTCAGCGAACTCAGCCGCATAGGTTCCGTTGTCCCAGACCGTGTAGCGCAAGCCGTTGCCATCCAGCAGTACCGGATGCCCGTCCTGGGTCAGCTTGGCGACCGCGTTTTTCGTATCGCCAGGGCGGAACACGACGAAGCGCGAGCCGAACGGATCCATTTTGATTGGAAGCGTCGTGACGACGCCGTCATCGGTGTAGTTGGCGACAACAACTTTTTCACCAGTGACCGGATTCCAGATTTCCGGAACCATGCCGGTGACGCGGAAGCTGAGCGAAAGGTCTTTCGCCTGATCTTCCTGATAGGCGACAAAGTAGGACTCGCCCTCTTTCAGCTTGCGGTGGATGTAGCAGACGTTGTCGTCGCCGGATTGGAAATCGGGGCTGATCGAATCTGCAGCTAGAATTGCTTCAAACGATTTGCCAGCGATCACACGCCCCTTGCCGACGCGGCGTTCGCCTTTTCCTTTCGGCCACAGCTCGGCGGCTATCTGCTGAATCTGTGCATCGGAATCCGCGCCCCCAGAGAGCGACGGGGAACGCGACGGTTTGCGACCGATCACGGTCGCGCCGGCCTTCACCAGCTCCGCAACTTTCTCCAGCGCAGCCGGTGTATAGCGCGCATGATCCGGCAGCACGAGATATTGGTAGCGCATGCCGCTCGGCAATGCGACAAATCCGTCTTCAACAAACATCGTCGCAAAGGTGGTGTGGTCACACACGTCGTAGTCGTAGCCCTTCGGCAGAACCGGCAACATTTTTGTACGGTCATCCAGTACGCCTGGTGAGAAGAAGTACGCACTGCCGGGGACATCCTGACCATAATAGTAGCAGGCATCCGCGAAGAAGCGGCCCTGGCGCAGCATGTATTGGCAGCGCCGTAGATAGGTGACCCACGCACGGCCTGGCTCCCACCAGGTGGTGGTGCGTTCCAGATTCAAGCCGAACTGGCCTAAGCCCATCCCAGGCACCTTCTCGTCCGGCTGATGCGCATAGCGGTGGAAGACCATTTCGTTCATGCCTTTGCAAAACTGTCGGTCACCGACCGGCTTCAAAATTTCCGGATACTGCGTGAAGCCGTCATGATGGGCGAACGAGGTGAACGCCTCGCAGGCGATCACCTCTTTACCATAAACGTGGCCAGCCGCAGCCGCTTCTTTGGTATTGTCCTGCCCGCCCCGCCACTGCGGGTATTTTTCGTTCGGCTCACCGCCGAGCCAGAATTCGCCCATCGGAATATCCAACTTGCCTTGCATCTCAATATAGTCGCCATGGATAGGCATACCGATGCCCGGCGCTTCCGCAGAAAGCTTCACTCCCCATTCATGCACATAATCGGCAAAGGCACCGTAGAAATTATCCGCAAGCAGGTCACCAATGGTACGGCGGTAGTCCCAGAGGAAGCGTTCGGTTTCATCCACGCTCCCGACCAATCGGCCGGTCAGGGCGATCAGCCATTTCGTCATGTCATACCCGCGACGCGCTTCGAACGCCTCAGGGAATTTCGCGGTCCACGTCTGGCAATTGGCTTCCCAACTATCGATGCTCATTTCCACGACCGTTTGTCCTGTCAGCTCGCCCATGCGCTCCAGAATTTCTTTGGTCACTCCGTTGTCCAGATGATGGATCAGCGCCTCCTTGCTGAGCTTATCAACTTCCAGACCTTCCGCACGATCGGAGGCTGGATGGATCAAGTTGCCATTGCTCGTATGGCCAAAGCGAAGAATCGTCCACTCACCTGCGGGTAGTTCGTAGCGCAACGTGCCGTCCGCCTGCAAATAAGCCGAAAGGTCGAGCACCTGATCCACGTCAATCAACTGATCGGCAGGCACCTTCTGCGTGGAGGGATTGGAAATGGTTGGATGCGTGCGCATCCGAGCCGACTTGGTGAAAATATCGCCCAAACGGGCGGACTGGAAGTTGAGCTCGTAGAGCTTGATCGCCACACCCGGATCAGGAGACGCAACCGGAAACTCGAGCTTCACAAATTTCACCGTCGCATCCGGAAAACCCTGGACGAGCTCTTCGCGGCGGGGATCAAAATGCTTAATCCAGCGGCGGAAGTTCGCTAAATGACGCCAGCTCTTGCCATCGTTACTGCCATAAAGCTTAAAGCTGCGGCTTGCGCTGTCTTCGCTCAATTCAGCAACCAGCGAACGCACCGTCCGGGGCTCGGCAAACTCGAAGATAACCGAACGCGGCTTATCCCCGCGCTTTGCACCCGGAAGCTCGACATAGCTTTCGCCGTCACCATCCATCGCCGCAGACCAGTCGAGCTCAGGAAAATCGTCCGAGCTCACGCGCTTGACCAGAGACGAAAGCGGAACCGCGTCGCTGGGGACGGTAGGGAAAGCGAGAACCGCGACATCGCGATACCAGCCGCGGGTCTTGTTCGGCTGCGGCAGCTGAATGGGGCCCTTGGTCGGCCCTGTCACAAATTTGTGACGCCAAAAAATATCCTGCATCGACTGCTCCGGTGCAATCCAGGGGCCGCCTGCGACCCAGCCCGGGCAACTGCCAAAACTGAACTCCAGCCCCAGCCGTTCGCACTCCTTGGCGGCAAAGCCGACCTTCTCATACCAAATCTCGCTGCCGACCACGTCATCTCCGATGGTCCACTCCACCTGTATTGACGGCAGGTTGATCATGTGCGCGCCCTTATAGCCCATCGTCTTCATGGCCTCGAGGTCTTGGGTGATCCCGTCCTTGCTGACGCGCTCATTGACCCAGTGCCACCAGGTGCGCGGGCCGTATTGGGATGCCGGATCCGTAAACCCGGCATACAGCGCCTCCGCGCTGGCGGGTTCGACCGAACGGGCCGAAGTCATCGCAGTGGAAATCACTAGGCCGCAGACGGCAACGATGCGAAATTTATAACATTCAAAGTTTCTCATTTTCTCTCCTATATTTAATTTATTGAATCATTTGTTTCGACACAAATCCGTAACGCCCCGACCCCACCTTGAATACCGCGCGATCCTTCTCCATGCGCAGGAATTCCACATCGGGAGATGAACCGCCCATTAGTCCGTCAACACTGACCGCTTCGATTTTTTGAGCGGGTACATAAACGGTGGCCATCGTATTGGGCGGCACCTCGATACTCCACCGAAAGTTTCCATCCTCGATTTCCCAGTCGCTCTCGATACGACCATTGATCGAATCGTAATGCCCTTTGGCCCAAGTGACCCCCTCGACGTCGCTTCCTCCTACGCCAAGGCTACGGCGGACAGGCAGAGCAGGTTTCATCACAATTTTACGGAAGCCCGCGCCGTCGCTATCGATACCGAGCATACTGCGAAACATCCACTCATGGCAGGCCCCATAGGCATAGTGATTGAAGGAGTTCATCCCCGCGTTGCCGAATCCTTTGTCTTTCGTGTAGCTGTTCCAGCGCTCCCAGATGGTCGTCGCGCCTTGTTCAATCGAGTATCCCCACGAAGGATAGGTTTTGTTCTGGATCAGCCGGTAGGCCAGATCGCTACGGCCGATCTCGGTGAGCGTGGGCAGTAGTAACGACACGCCCACAAAACCGACCGACAGGTGAGTGTCCTTAGCCTTGATCCTGTTGACGAGGTGAGCGGCGGCTTGCTTGCGCTGTACCGCAGTGAGCAGATTAAAATGCAATGCCAGGCAATAGCCGGTTTGGGAATCGCCTGCGATCTTGCCATCGGCATCCACAAAACTCTTCTGAAACTCAGCACAGATATCCTGAAATAATTTTCTGTATTGTGCGGCATCGGCTGATTTGCCAAGTGCGTCAGCCATCTCGATCATCAGGCTGGTCGAGTACCCGAAATAGGCTGCCGAGATGAGCGCCTTCGGTGTCTTCGAGCCAACGGCCAACCAGTCTCCAAATCCCCTGTCCCCCGGCCCTTTCAAACCTTTCTGAGCGCAGTAGTCGATAAAGCGAGCCATGGCGTCATAATGCTGCTCGATCAGACGCAAGTCGCCATAGACCCGATAAATGGTCCAAGGGCATATCACACCCGCATCCGCCCAGGCCGGGCTGCCATGGCCATGAAATACCGGTGCTTGCTGACCAAATGTCCCCTCACTGTTCTGGGTATCCATCAGGTCAACGATCCATTTGGTGAAGAAGGACGCCACGTCTTGATTGTAGCAGCCCGAACGGATGAATACCTGGGTGTCACCTGTCCAGCCCAGTCGCTCATCACGCTGCGGACAGTCGGTGGGCACCTCTAAGTAATTGGAACGCTGGCCCCACACGATATTTTGATGCAGCTGGTTCAGCATCGGATTCGAGCATTCGAACGAGCTGGTCATGGGGGCGTCGGAATGAACAACCATCCCAGTCACCATTTCTGGTGAAGGCTTGCCGCTCAGACCTGTGATTTGGACATAACGGAAGCCATGAAAAGTAAAGCGAGGTTCCCAGATCTCTTCGGCGCCACCTTTGAGGATGTATGTATCGGTCGCCCTCGCAGAACGCAGATTCTCGGTATAGACCGTTCCATCTGCATTGAGCATCTCGGCAAAGCGCATGACGACTTGATCACCGGCATTCCCGCGCACCTTCAGGCGGATCCAGCCGGAAAAATTCTGCCCAAGATCAAAAACGTAAGCATCGGGTGTAGGTTCGGTGAGTTGAACCGTAGGCAACGCCTGCGTCTTGCGAACCGGAACCCCGGGGTAGGCCTGAATCATCGGTTTGATGGTTGAACCGGAGTCCACTGCAGCCCAATTGCTGTCATCAAATCCGGAGCGATCCCAGCCGGGCATTTCGCGGCGCGCATCATAGGTCTCCCCTGCCTGCATATCCGACTCCATGATCGGCCCGAACGATGCCTTCCAGCTTTTGTCGGAAGCGATCCTCTCTGATCGTCCGTCGGCATAGTCGATATGCAGCTGACTCATTAGGCGGATGCGCTTGCCATACTGATTTTGCCCAAGATTACTAATATTGCCTCGAAACCAGCCGTCGCCGAGAATCGCCCCAATGGCGTTGGGGCCTCTGCTTAGCATGTCCGTCACGTCGTAGCTGCGGTAATAGATGCGTTTGCGGTAGTCTGTCCAGCCGGGCATGAAAAATTCGTTGCTCACCCTTTTGCCGTTGAGGTGTAGTTCAAAGAAGCCTTGTGCGGTGACATAGATCACGGCCCGTTTGACAGGCGCGGTGACGTTAAACTCCTTACGTAGATAGGGTGCTGGCAGGTACTGCTTTCTGATGCCGCCAGTCGAGAGATCCAGTTCGACATTTTCAGGAACGGTTCCCTTCACGTGCTTTCCGCCAACCAAGCATTCCACCAGCAGCTTCTTTTTCCTCCCCGGCGCGGGATCCTTTCCCGCGAGTTCATTGGTCGCAATGACCAGTCGATTCCCAGCATCCACTCGTTTCTGCAAGATCTCTTTCAGATCCACTCGCATTGAGGGATTATGCAGCAGGCCATAAAACGCCTTTTGAATGACGATTGGCTCGTTCGCCTCCTCCAGAACGGCGCCATGTTTCGGCTGGTTTTCCGGTGCTTTATCCAGCCCGATCCACTCCGCCTGCCAACTTGTCGCGGCGAAGCCTTCAGGCGAAGACGGATCCACCGCATCTAGCAAACCCATCGACCAATGAGCCGGCGTGCTCCATGCGGACGGGGTTCCGGCTGCAGGCCAGACCATCACCTTCCAGAAACACTGCATCCGCGAACGCAGGGGCTTTCCTGCATAGGCCAGTTGATTGGATTGATCCGATGCCACCTTCCCCGTATCCCATAGATCGCCTTGATTCTTATTCAGCAGCTCGTGCGAGCTCGCCACCAACACACGATAGGCCACCTGCCGCACTCCTCTTTCAGCTTTCAGGTTTCCGCCTTCAGACTTTCCGCAGATCTCCCAGCTCAGGCGGGGGCTGAGCACATCAATCCCCTCGGGATTGACGAGATATTCGCAGCGCAAAGCAACTGGACTGAGATTCTCGGCACCAGATGCATTTGAAAGGCTCAGACCCAATACGATGAAATACATCGTTGTCGTTAAAATTGCTCTGATCATAGGTTTACTCACTTCGTTTGCTCAAAGGGTTAGTCGTTTGATATTGGTGCGAAATTCTGGTCAAATCATAGAGCAGGTTCATAGCTCGACGACTTTTCCTTTATGGAGCTGAACGGGTCCGGTCAGTCCGGCCGGGACGGGTTGAACTTCCTTCTTCGGCCCCCAAATAACCCATGTTTTGCGGTTTTCCGGCCTTTGCCTGGAATCATAGATCAGGCGGTTCAGCCAGGTGTTGGTGACCTTGACTTCGATCCGGTTTTTTCCCGGTTTTAACTGGCGGGTAATGTCAGACCGGAACGGCGGGGCCCAGACCAGACCTGCGGATGTGCCGTTCACCACCACCTCCGCCATGCTGTCTACGCGGCCTAAATCAAGCAGGAATCGCTCAGCAGGATCGATGTGGTCGAGTTCAACGGCGATGGTATAGGTCGCGGTGCCGGAGAAGGCTTTGGTTTCCTCTTTCTCCAGAGCAGACCACGGCATCACTGAATCCAGTTTGATCGTTTCCTGCTCGACCCAGTCTTTGGGAAAGGTAAGCGTCCAGTCGCGCTCCAGCGCAACACATCCCGTGCCATCGATTTTCAGGGTCTGGGTTTTTCCGTCGGGTGTGGTGAGTTGGTAGGTTCCGTTTTCCCACGCAGTTTGCGTTGCAGGATCAAGCGCGAGCAGCGGGCGCGGCTCAACCCACGGCTGTTGGTGCTCTTCAGGAGTCAGGCCGAAGTGCGGGAAAGGCTCGCCCTGATCAACGAGGTTCAGGTTGGTCGCGTCGATGACCGTTTTTCCGTCACGTTCAATTTTCACAAAAGCGGGAGGATTCGGTTCACCTTCGAACGTAATAAATGCGGCCCCGACCGCAGGCAGGTTCAGCGGAACCACGGTGTGCGAGTCGGTGGTGGAAAAGACCGGTAATCTGGTTTTGGTTCCGGTCGTCGGCTCCCAAAGGTAAGGAATGCCTTTGGCGCGGAACTGCAGGTTGGCCACCAGCGGATCCACGCGTCCGGCGGCGATAAAGTAAATCTCCTGATCGTCTGTTCGCCGGTGGCACCAGGTGGTGCCTTTGGTGCCGATCAGGTCAGGCTGGATGCCCATGTTCCGGAGCTGATCCAACAACTCGCCTCCCCATAGCAACTGCCCTTTCCCGATTTTTCGTGAACCGGATGCCGAGCGGGTTTCGCCCCATAGCTCACTTACCAATGCGTTGAACTGCGCATCCGCTTCAGCTCCTCCCGAAAGGGAGGCATTGAAATCAGGGGCCGGACCAATGACGGTGGCGCCTTGTTCAATCAGGCTTTTCAGTTTAGCGAGGGTTTTGGGTTTCATTCGACGGCACTGCTCCTGCGCCAGCCAGATCAGGCGCCACTGGGTGCCGTTTTCTATCTGGAGGTTTCCGTCCTTTACCTGAAGGCCGTTCACGAGAACATCGTGATTTAGGTAATCAAATTTATATCCGTTCGGGAAGGGCGTGTGCTGCACCGGTTTATGGTCCAGGTCGTCGCCCAGATACCAGAGGACATCCGAGACGGGAAGACCGCTTTGCAACAAGAGTTGGCAGCGGGCAATATAGTCGGTGAAATGGGGCATCTGTTTCCACCAGGTCTGCCCGCGAATGAATGGAGTCCCGATCCTGCTGCCAAAGGTCGTTCCCGGCGCGCGATCAAAGGGATTGTGCGTGAAGGTATGAAAGACGATATGGTTGATTCCCTGCGCAAAGTGGAGGTTGGCCAGATATTTGATGGTGTAAAAGTGTTCGTCCCACGTGGTTGAAAGCCCCCCCACCCGTGTAAAGGATTCGGCTGCGATCAATGGTTTTCCGTATATGTGGGCGGAGGAGACCACCGGGGCGGTCGGCTTGGTTTCAAATCCGCCCCAATGCGGGTCGTTCGGGCTCCACGCTTCGCACATGGGAATGTCGGCCTTGCTGGAAAACTGCAGAATGTCGCCCGGGGAAACATCGCCGATGGCGGTTTCGAACGAAAGAGTCAGGCCGTTTTCCCGGCCGAGCTCAGCCATACGTCCGAAATAATTTTCAACCAACAAGTCGTTGATCGTGTCGCGCCAGTCGGTCAGGAAGCGTTCAGAGGTCAGGGTGTCATCGATCACCCAGCCGGAGAGAGCCGGCAGCATGGTGCGAAGCGGATACCCTCTACGGGTTTGGAACTCCTGTTCCATTTCATCGGTCCAAGTCTGCGTATTGCATTCCCAGCTGTCGATCAGCATACCTTTCAACCGTCCGTTATCGGCCGGACCGCCAGGTTGAGTCAGGCGTCCAATATATCCGGCAAAGTGGGTGTCCGCGCCGCGCTTGGAAAACTTATTGCATTCAAATCCGGTGGCTTCCGGCGGAGCGGGTTTGTTTTTGGCGCCGGTGTTTACATGCCCATAACGGACAATGGTCCATTGGCCTTTCGGCGCTTTCCATGTCAGCGTGCCGTCGGCATTCAGCTTGTCGGATACATCGATGATGTCGTTGAGCTGAATGTGGCTGCGCGGATCCTGCCGGGGCGGCGCGGTCCGTTCGAGGCTGCGCAGAACATAGCCGGCCTGGCCACGCCAATCATTGATTCGGGCGCCGGAATAGAGGCGCAGGGAGCTCAATTGAACGGGTTGGTTGTTCTCGAACACAATGCGGAATCGATCGGATTTAAAATCAGAGAAAGATAGGAATAAGCCGTGAGTGGTCTGACCGTCCTGCCAGTTTGAGCGCGGGATGGCTCGACTGCCAAGATCAACCCAGCCCTCGGGGCCATGCGCCTGCAGCCGAATGACCGTGTCGGGATCAAAGATGCGACGTTTCATCAGGCGTGCCACGGGAGGAAGCTCGATGGCGCGAAGCAAGGTTTGCTGGTCAAACGTTACTTCCAGCCACGTGCGATCATCCGCTGTGACCGGAATTTGAATATTAACTTTTTTCCCGCCGGAAAACAGGCTGCTCCATGGAGCCTTCTCCAGATTACTTTTCAGATCGACGGGAAGAAGCGGTTCCGCGGCATCGTCGGCGGGCGTGGGAAACGCGAGGACCGCGACGTCCTGATAGTTGCGCCAGTCCTGATTGCTGGGCATCGGCTTCGCGAGTTTGACGGTTTGTCCTGTCGGCCCTTCGATGTCGGTGCGGCTCCAGATGAGGTGGCGCATGGCATCTTCCGGTTTGATCCAGGGGCCTCCGGACATCGCCCAGCCGGGGCAATTCTGCATGGTGAACTTCAGGCCCATGCGGTCGCTTTCATTGGCCACATGTTCAATCAAATTGTCCCACTGCGGGCTGAGGGTCTGGATTTGGGGATCGACTCCCGGCCAGGCCCCGCCTTTTCCGTGAAAGAGGTGGAAGCCTTGAAACCCAGCGGCATGGACGGCTTCGATGTCCGTGGTCAGGAACGCTTTGTCCACGTTGCCACCTATCAGGTGAAACCAGGTTTCTGGCCGGCTTTCATGAGGGGGCTGCTCGAAGTCGGATTCCAGCGGTCCCGCCTGTAGTGCACAAACAGATGCGAACAACATCAAAAGCAACGCCGCAGTAACCGTCCTTATCAAATATTTCTTCTTCATTACGATCTTCCTTATTTCTTGAACTGTCAAATCCCAGAATCCTGTTTTGTTATTCGAATCAAAAAGGGCGAAGCAGGAATCGCTCAGCCCTTCGAAAAAAACGATTACCACTTTTCCGTTACGAACTGGTTCAGAACCGGCAGCTTCGCTTCCGGCACGTCGAGCGACTTGATGGCATTGCGCAGCGCACGCATCGACAGAGCATAAGCTGATTCATTCACCGGGGTCTTGGCGACCGCTTTGGCCGATTGGATTGCCTGATCCAAACGCCCCGTGTTCAGCCCTGCTTTGTGCGCATTCTCCTTGGCCGAAATGGCGAGATCGATCAGCGAAAGCAGTCCAGGACGGAAGGAGTAGCCGTCCTCAATCAGGGTGCTTCCAGCGCTTTTGTTTGATCCCGGCCCGGCAATAGAGGGAAGCGGCTCGGAGGTGATCAGAAACCCGTTTTCATCGCGCAGATAGAAGACCCCGTGGGTCATGCCCGGCGGCGCGATTGCGGTCGCGGTTCCCCCGCTGATT
>Ga0206125_10004109_pt1 | contig 13204 bp, 11 predicted proteins | sample Helgoland_Spring_4_FD_148598 | JGI IMG/M metagenome (GOLD analysis project Ga0206125, IMG submission 148598) | Pelagic subsurface seawater microbial communities from Kabeltonne, Helgoland, North Sea - Helgoland_Spring_Bloom_20160331_1 | ecosystem: Environmental > Aquatic > Marine > Epipelagic ... | reverse complement strand
CTGCCGCACCCTCTGCCGCCGCCGCCACACCCGGCTGCTCTCGTTGTAGCGTGGAGAGCTTCCAATGGTAGCGAGTGGCTCCACAATAACCCCAACCACACCCGAGCATGATAGGCACAGAGGGCGAGCGCGTGTGTGCGTTTGTCTGCGTCACCATGACCACCAAGGTGGCGCGGCATGGAGAGGAGTACGAGAACGCACCAAGGACGATCGAGCGGTACATGGGCATGCAAGAGCCCTTCCTGGTGGAGATCATGGCCGTGCGCACGTGGCAGTGCCTGAACGGGTGCGTTTCGCTCGACTGGACGTACGAAAACTGCGTGGTGTACACGATACGAGCGGTGGCGCCGGCGTTCCGCATCACGACATTCCTCACGGGCGCCTACCTGATCTTCTTGTCCTGGTTTGTGCAGCCGTGGCCCATGGTGTTTCGGTACAACCTCTTTTTGGACAACGCGAGCATGAAGCCCGGAAACGTCACGATCAACGTGTGCATGATCCTGTGGGGAATGGATTTTGCCTTTCTGGCGACCGCCTACTTCTTCATCTGGTCCAGCTCCAAGGGCGAATGGTGGTGGTTCTGGTCGGCCATCGGCTTCCGGCCGCACCGCTGTTTGTCGACGCTGATGTCTGCCATCGTGTACACTGTTGTCGCGGTAGTCGAGATCATCCTGGTGCACACGATCCTCAGCCACATGTGGCACGCGCGCAACGTGTGGTTCGCGGCACTGTTGCTCGTGCAGTCCATCATGCTCGTTGTGGCGACGCTTGGCGATGCGATCGACATAGGAAGTCCCTGGGGCGTGCAGGAAGCGTCGCGCGTTGCAAGCGTGCTGCTCGGGCTGCGCCTCAGAGCGCTCATGCCCATGACCGTTATATTTTCCGTAGCCGCGGTGTTTGCCTCGTGGCCTCCTAGTTATTGCCTGCAGTGTTGACATGATAAGCGAGACCCTGTTTACTATCAGCAACGACACAAAAGGCGCGTGCGCCATGGCGTACGCCACCAAAAAGCTCGACCCGTTTGGAGCGCGCATGCTCTCCATTCGCCTGCTGCAACAAAAGAAGGCGCCCCCAAGCGCGACAGCGGTGACCGATGCGTGCTGCCCAAGTCGAGACGTCGAATACGTCGAAGTTGTCGAGGAGGACGACCTCGATCCGCTTGGCTGCGACGAGCCGACCTTTGACGTCGGGGGCGTCTCCACCGGCTGCAACGATTGTGGCCACGGCCTGGATGCAGAGGCAGAGAAGATGAACGCGGATCACCTGCACATGTCGTCGCAACTGGCCGTTAACCTAAACGGCATCATGGATGTGGTCGCGACGCTCAAAGCCACCGTTGAGGATCAGCAGACTCGACTCGCGGCAGTCACGACCCGTGTGAACGAGCTGGAGATGAGGGAAGACGCGCTGGTGAAAAGCCTCATGGACAACAATGCCCTGCCGGGGTTCCGCGACCTGGGCGCGTAGCGCGCGTGTGTGTCTGTATCGTGGGTTTCTCGAATTGCAATTCTTACACCCTTCAATCCAAACACTCAAACCTTTTCACTTGTGCGACACAAAATGGAAGGGTATTCGGCCGGCGGGAAGCGTCACGTGTGTCGACTCGTGAGCGACTCGACGAAGACAAAGAAGATCGCAAGGCCGATCAGCGAGACCGTGCGCACCAGCCGACTCTCCTGCTGCGACCGCACCGAGGCCGCAAGCAGCTGCACGCTGATTGCCACGAATATTCGTTGCAAAATGTTCACCACCAGCGCTATGAAGTCGAGCCCAGAGCGCTTGGTTGCCAGCTCGTTGACGGCTGCGTGCTCGGCAGCGTGCATGAACCCATCTGTAAACAGATCACCCAGCACCTCGCCGTGCAGCTTCTTGAGCTCGGACACGCGCGCCCGCGCGGACGCCCGCGCGGCTTCTATCACAGATTTACGCCGCTCCCCCAAGGCCCTGTTAAGGCTTGACTGCACGGCGGTGAAGATGATCGCAAACCCCAGCACGAGCGAGATCAGCTCGTCGGGTGCGATCTGCTCGTCGTTGGCGGCGTCGAGCAGCTCCCGCGCGATGTTGAAGCTCACGGACACGCTCAGATCCGAGCCGATGGAGTTGAGCATGTCCGACGCTGTGCCGCCGACGCCTCCGCCCGTCACCTGCGTGCCCCCGAGCGTCGTGGGCGCGCCGCTCATCGCAAACCTTGCAAGCGCCGGCGAGCTGAGCCGGCAGGAGGTGGAGGCGGCGGGTTGCGACCGAGTGCTCGCGCTTGGCCCGTTCTTCGACTACCAGCGCAACGTGGCGATCTACGTGCGCCGCCTCGTCCTTTCCGTTCCCTGCCTGACTAGCGGTAAGCGCGGAAGGGATATGGCGAAGGCGCACAGCAGCGTGACCGTGTGCGGCAGCGCGTTTGGCACGACGCTCGGCGCCGTTTGCGCGTACCTGGAGGGGCGAGGCATCCCGGCCGAGAAGGCGTACGTGCTACGGTCGGTGCGCACGCAGCTGCTGCCGATCGCCGAGACGCTCAAGACCATGACCGGCGCCGACGCCGTCTTCCTGTCGCGCGGGCTCGCGTCGTGCCGCGTGGTGCACGCGCAGCGCGACTGCATCACCGAGGCGCTCTCGAAGATCGACAGCAAGTACGGCCACGCGTACACGTGCCTGGGCGCGACCGCGGCGATCCTCACGTGCTTTGGCGTCATGGCGGCCGTGCCCGCGCACGCGCAGCACCTGGTGAACGACGAGAGCCTCGTGAAGACGCTGCGATGCGCCAGGGAGCAACTCGACCACTGGCGGAGCAGCTGCGCGTCCATGCCGGAGGACGGGTGGGCCGCGCTCGCGGCCGAGGGCCGCGCGCTGCGCCGCGCCACCGACGCGGCGCGCCTCGCCTCGTACGTCTACCAGGACGAGAAGCAGCCAGCGGTGCTGATCGCGCGTCAGGTGGCGTGGGCGAAGCTGGCCGCCTTCCCGCCGAATCGCACCGTCGACTCCATGACGCAGCGCGCGCTCGTGCGCCAGATCGAGACGCAGGTGCTCTTCCGGGGCGCCACGGAGGCGGGCAACTCTGGCGACCCGACGCCGCGCGTGGTGGAGACGGTGCCGCTCTCGCAGATCTCCGAGGGCCGGCTGCTCTCCAAGCGGCAGCGTAAGAGCGACGCGGCGTCGGACGCGAGCTCGTCGTGGGTGACGATATCCTCGAACGGGTCGTCCGCGTTCACCAGCGTCTCCGGTGGTAGCTTGGACGGGGAGTTGATAGGTCGGTTTGGTGGCCTCTAATTGGTAATATCCCATGCTCGCGCGTGCTTCTAGTAAACTAATCGAGCCATGCCCTCCACCGTCGTGGACGCGGTCTTTAGCCAGCACGTTGAGTCGACCGGCAGCGGGCGCGGCAGCGGCAGCGGTGCCGCGCGTGCGATCCGCAAGCCGGCCGTGCTCCGCCGCAACTTCCCGGCCTCCATCACGGAGATCACTACAAAGATCCAAATGGAAAAGGCCGTGCAGGCCCTCGGCACAATCCAGGTGTGCAAGAAACGCCAGGCCCAGCTCGGCGCGCAATTGACGCCGCTGCCGGAGATAAGTGCGGCGTTCCGCAGTCTAGGCGACCTCACGCCCCAGCACGACCCGGACGAGAAGGCCGTCTATGACGCGGAGCAAACGCGCCTCGTTGTGATCATTCACGCAAAACAGAGCGAGTTGGACGAGCTCTTTGGCTTCGAGGTCGGTCCGCCGCTCAACCTGCAGGCGGCGGTCCAGCAGCGCAAGGCGGCCAGTGCCGCCCAGGCGATGGAGGCGCAGATGGCCGACATGGCCATGGGGGATGCACCGGCGTTCCGCAGCATCGGGGCCGAGTAGAAAAAGACAGGAGGCTTTTTGGTGCTCCCAATTGTCCGATTGGGAGCATTCAGGTTTTCCATTTTATCTGCGTATGGGTGGTTGTTTGCTGTTAGCCTCCTTGAATGCTTAGGACCTTCCCTCTCTTTTATAGTGCTATTATTACCAACTGAAAACCACTTGTGGCGTCAGCACCCTAACCCCACACCCTTCAAGCCAAACGGGCGGATGGAATCCAAGGTGTGCAACTTGTGCGCACTTCTCTCACGCGATAGCCAACGGGTAGAAGGTGCCGCCATCCGCTTGCGACCCCCTTCCAGCCGGGTACCCACACCGCTTCCTACCGTCCGGAAATGCACGCCCCCGCACCGGCCCCGCCGTCGTCGATCGTCGAGAAAGCCGTTGCGCCGCCGTCGACCATCGAGCAAGCCGTCGCCCTTGCCGTTGCGACCAAGATCGAGAAGCGCTTTGGCGATGGGGTCGACGAGATTGAGATCTTCCTCCGAAAACAATGGAAGCGTCACAAGCCCAAGCTTCTGGAAGCCGCCGCCAACCTGAAAGGCAATATTGGGTTCTACGCGTTCTCGATCGAGTTTCCAAACTTATGGGCAACCGCGAACGAGATTACCGCTGTGCTCCACAAGATGGACGAGTTCAAGGACATTAAGACCCACCTCACCGTGCATGCCTTTCGCGACCATGAGGCGGCAGGCACCGAACACTACAACCACTTCGCCGTGTACATCAGATACACCGAGCTTTTCAACAAGGAGTTTGAAAAGCGCAGTTACTTGCGCATGCAGGAGCTTGGGATTCCGTTAGGGTTAGATTAGCCTGCGTTTCACGACACCACGCGTTAGGTCCAGTCATTGCGGTCGTGATCCAAGTTAACCAACCAAACTTAAGAGAAATTTAGCACGCTGACAACTAGCCTGGCCATGGAACTAAACTTGGCCTTTTGTTGACCGGCGTCCACTCTAATCGCGATGGAGCGCGGACCAGTGCTCTCCAGGTGACGGCTCAGACGCACCACCACCGTCTCGCCGGGCCTGGGGAACATGAGCGTGGCCGCACTTCTCTCACGCGATAGCCAACGAGTAGAAGGTGCTGCCATCCGCTTGCGACCCCCTTCCATCCGGGTACCCACACCGCTTCCCACCGTCCGGAAACGCAAGCCCCCGCACCGGCCCCTGTCCACAGTTGCGATGCCGATCATGAAGATGAACTCCCTGCTGCCGTTCAACGGCAGCACCAACCTTCCCCCATCCTACACCGCGCCCCCGGACAAGTTCCATCGCAAGGGCAAGGTGGTTCTCGTCGACCGCTCCAGTTCGATGAGAGACCGGGCGGGCGAGTTCAATCTGACGCTCTCCATGATCAAGGCGCTCGCGGGTCTTGACGCCGTCCCTCCAGTGCCCAGCCCCAAAGGCCGCACCAACCTCATCGGCATGATCAAGAAGATCGTGGAGAGCCCCGACTTTGGCGAGCAGGAGCTCGTCATCGTCACCGACGGCGAGGACAACCAGCACGACATCAACGACTTTCAGGTGGGCGTGACCGACGCTGGCGAGCCGCGCATGGTCACCATCAACCAGGACAACTACCCCACTACGGCGGAGTACTCGCACGCGCGCCAGGAGGCCATCCTCGACTACATTACCTTCATCGGCGCGCAGGTGCACATCATCGGCATCGGCAACGAGGTGAAGAACCTGCTCCAGATGGCCGCCTCGCGCCCGATGACGGTGGCGCACGTGCCCCGCAGCGCGACTGCCGCCCAGGTGGCCACCATCGTGGGCGCTGCGATCAGCATCGTGCGCGACACCGCGGTCGCGGCCGCGGACTTCTCCACTGCCGCGGAGCATGTCGCGGCGACCGACGCGCGCATCATCACCGTCGACAACCTGTGCGGGCAGCCGGTGGCCGAGGCGGCGCAGGTGGCGGCCATCGAGAGCGACGCCGCGCGCGTCTACGTCGGGGACGACGCCTTCGACGCCGACGGCTGGAAGGCGGCGTTCGCCAAGGCCGAGGACGAGGCCTCGATCGCCGAGGGCGCCAAGAAGTACACGCGCGGCGTGGTGATGTGGCTGATGACGCTGTCGCTCAAGCAGGGCAAGGTGCCGGGTGCGACGATCGGGGGCAAGCTCGCCAAGGTCTTCGAGCCGCCCGAGGGCGCGGGCGAGTGGAAGGTGAACAAGCTCCTGTCGGAGCTCAAGAAGGTGGGCATCCTGTCCGGCCAGCAGGAGGCCAAGGTCCAGTTCGTGGTCGAGGGTACCTCGCGCACGTTCACCAAGGTGGTGTGCTACGAGGCGGCTCCGCGCGCCGCCCACCTCGTGCAGCAGATGGCCGACGACGTCGAGTGGGCCACCCCGGAGGCGGAGCTCGTGCAGAAGGGCAACATGAAGCGCAAGCGCGAGGATGGTGAGTCCTCGCCCTCCCCTTCGGACGATGCGCAGGAGGCGCCGGCGGCGCCCGAGGAGGCGGCGGAGGCGGCGCCCGAGGAGGAGGAGGCGGCGGCGGCGCTAACGGTTGGGGTGGAGGTTGGGGTGGGAGGCGAACAGGCCTAAGCGATGCCGGTCGTCTCCGAGCCGGTCGTCGACGATTGGTGCGAGATTGCGTCGATCGTTGCGTCGCCCAAGAAGGTGCCAATTGTCGTGCAGTTCGCCACGCAGGCTTGCGCGCTCTGCCCCGATGCCTCGCAGCGCATCAATCAGCTCATGGAGACGCACCAATTTGAGTGGCACCACATGGACGCGACCATCAGCAACCTGGCGGAGGAGCTTAACGTGACCAAGCTGCCGGCCGTGCTGGTCTTCCACTCGGTGGACAAGTACAGGCTGTATCAGCAGCTGCGCCACGACGACGTGAATCGTGTCATAGATGTGGAGTGCGAGAAGCGGCTCGAGTTAGACGCGGACTTTTGAAGAGTCGCTAAAAATAACTAGATGTTACACCCGGATATAAGTGTGGACGCCATGCACGAGACGCAGTTTGCGCTGCTCTTGTGCGTGTGCATCGCCCTGTTTTTTGCGCTCATAGGACATGCGACCGTCTGTGCGGAACAGCACAATTGCGTGGACCGCGGCACGTGCTACAGCCTGAACTCGGGGTCGGTGCTCGACGCCTCGTGCTCCTTCCGCACGACGGTCACGCCCACGGGCTACACGCTGCTCAATGCGTCGGTGCAGTACGACACGATGCAGCGCCTGAACCGCGGCGTGTGCAGCCCGGGCCTGCGCCAGCAGGTGGACTCGGTGTCGGGCGACATGACGTGCGTGCGCAAGCGGTCGTGGCCCGACGCGCTCATCGAGGAGATTGGCGACCCCGACGCCACGACCGACCACGACCGCTATTGCGGCAAGTGGATCGAGGCAGGGTCGATCGCGTACGGCGAACAGAAGTGGGCGTTCTACGACGCCAAGGCGACGGAGCGCGACGTCGACAACGTCGTGCGCGCGCGCGGCGCCTCGCGCGTGGCGGCGAACGACCTGGGAAAGTTCCGCGCCAGCTGCCGAACAATGGTTGCGTCCAACTCGGCGGGCGCCTCGGCCAAGCAGGCGTACGACCTGCTTGCGCCGGGGATCAACATCGAGTCTTTGGGCATGGCGCTCGAGAGCGTGGGGTTCCTCGCCTCGCACTACTGCGACACGCCGGCGCTTGTGGGCGTGGGCATGCAGGACGACAAGTTCACGGCAAAGGTGCTCGCCGGGGCGGTGCTCTCGGAGCAGTCGCTCCGGAACGCGCTGTACGTGGTGGGCGAAAGCCGCACCGTGCGCGACGAAGCGATCGAGTACTCCAACGCAATGCTCGACTTTTTGCACACGGCGATGACGCCGACCACGCAAGACCAGGCGGAGGCGGTGGTACGCGGCTCGTACCGCGGCACGTGGGTCGAGGGGTACGTGGGACCCTCGTTCACCATCTCTTACGCCACTAACAACTACCCACTCGAACGCTTCGTGTCCACGTTCGAATCGCTCGGCGCCGCCAAGGCGCGCTCGTACGTCAAAGGTGTGGCGGCGGTCTGCTCGCTCGCGGCGCAGTCGATGGTCGTGCTCGAGGCGGGGCAGCTGCTGCCCGCCTACTTCCGCTCCAAGGCGCAGCGCCGCGCGCCGCGCAGGGGCGACGCGGTTGCTCTCGGGCGACTCATCGAGTCCAAAGAGGACAACGACGCCATCACCGAGCAGACACTCCTGAACGCGTCCACCGTGCGCCTGTCGGCCCTCTCCGCGCTCGCGTCCGCCGGCCGCGACAGCGCGCGCGAGGTGTGCCTTGCCGCCGCGAAGCGCGTCTTCCCCGACGACTTTGACCGCATCGCCTTCAATGCTCTGGTCACGCCCGCGCTGTACGAGCGGCTTGAGCAGACGGTTGACCTTGTGCGCGAGGCGGCGGCCGTGACGCTGAGCGGTGACCTGATCGGAGGCGTGTTTTCCGACTACCCCGAGCGGCAAGCCGCGTACGCCAAGATCCGCGCGACCAAGGTGCGTATCGCGGGCGCGCCGCGTGGCACGTGGGCGGGCATTGATCGCGAGTTCCGCCGGCCGGACCTCGCGTCGGACGACTCGGCGCTCGCGATGATCGTCAAGCAGGCGCGCGCGGTCTACCTCGACCGGCTGCTGCCCGTGGTGACCAGCGCGGGCATTTGCGAGCACCCCGCGCTCTACCCGGGCGTCTCGCGCAACGCCTACCTTCTGCTCACGTCCACTTCCGCGTGCTCGATGATCCTGCCCGGGCTGATCGTGCCGCCCTTTGCGGACGAGCGGTACGACGACGCATCGCTCGTCACGCGTCTCGGCTTTGTGATGGCGCACGAGTTCATGCACGTGACCGCCTACGAGAGCCAGTGGAACAACGCGTACATTCCATCCGTGTTGGACGGCTACCCGCATTCGACGTACGTGGAGGCCATTGCTGACGTGGGCGCGGCGGCCACCGTGATGCGCTTCGCGTATGTGACGAACGAGACGCTGTGCGCGTCCGTATCGCAGCTTTTCTGCGGCCGCGTGGGCTGGATGCCCCTCCTGAACGATCCGCCGCCGCCGTGGCACCCGCCCACAAACATGCGGGGCGACAACGTCTGCGCGTTCCTTAGAATGCACTTTTCACGCTAGTTCCTTATAGGCTGTTGAGTATTTAAGAGTGGGTGGCAAGAAAAATATGTCGGCCAGCGAGCACGCCTCGCGCCGCGCCAACGCGGCCGCCGCGGCGGCCGCGTCGGAGATGATCCCAATCAACTCTGGAAAGAAGGCCCGCAAGCGGCCCATCGCACGGCCGAGCGCGGAGGAGCGCTCTTCAAGCGCACCGCTTACCACCGTGCGGGGGGTGCCCGACTTTGCCGAGGCGCGTCCCGAAGAGCCCTTGGCCAGTGCCGAGGCCACGGGATTGGGAGGCAGCAGCGGCAGCGGCAGCGCGAGCCGGGCGCCCGCGGAACCGCCCGGCCCGCTGCCGCGCGACGCAAACGGGCAGCTGTCTCTGCTGCAGAGCCGCGCGGGCATCGACGCCGACGAGACGTTCGGGTCGCAGGAGCACGCGCTCTCGTCCTACCTCAAGCTGCACCCCGTGCTCAGCCTCGAGAGTACGAGCTTCCAGACGCTGCAGCTCGTGGCCAACCTGGTGGAGGGCACGTCCATCCCCACCAAGGAGCTCGAGGTCGTGCCCAAGCCGCACGACGACGCGTACCTGCGCCCGCCCAACCTTTCCATTGGCGAGCGCGCGTGCTGCTTTGGAGACCGGTGCATCTGTGTGTGGCTTGCTCGCTGGCGCTACGGCGAAGACACCGACATGGCCTACATTGGCACCGAGTTTCTGCTGCCGTCGCAGGCGGCCGAGTTCAAGAGGTCGGGCAAGTTGCCGCCCACGAATGGCAAGTGCCTCGTGTGCAGCCGGTACGTGACCACCTACATCTACCGGTGCGCGCGCGCCGACCCGACGTTTAAGCCGGACGCCAAGATCCCGCTGCAGGCGTTTGGAAACTCGTTGGGGGTTGTATCGGGCGAGAACTTGCCCACGCACGCGAGCGTGGCCAACGATTTGGACGGCTACCGCCAAGAGGCGATGCTCTTTGTGGACGAGCAGTGGACCGACACCGCCGCCGCGCGCGGGGAGATGGCCTCCCTCATGTGGAGGCCGTGCGTCAAGTTTGACTCGGCACATTACGCGTACGCCAAGGACTCCAACGGCTTGCCGCGCATGCTACAGCGCAACGTGGGGGCGGAGGACGAGACACCGGTGTCGCATTTTTACCAGCCGGTAGCGGGACAAGCGCGTCGCCCGCTGCCGGCGAGCCCAGAAACAACGACGCCAACCGCCCACCACACGGCACTCCCTCGCTCTCCGACATGATGAAGCGCAGCCGTAGCGTGTTCGAGCCGAGCACGCCGCCAATGCACGCCGACTTTGAGGACGCGGGAATGGCTGGCGCGATGAGCCGGCTTCTGGCGCGCTTCCGGATGCTTCAGGACTCGTTGGCCCTCCCCGCGTGGCTGTGGTCCCTGGATTTTGGGCACGCCGTGACCGCGTGCTCCGCCTGCGCGGACGTGCCGGCCCTCATCGATGCAATGGCCGAGGCCACGCGCATGCTCAGCGGCGGAGACGGCGTGTCCGAGGCCGCGGACCAGAGCGCGCACCCGAGCGCCCCGACGGCCACGCAGATGGCCGCACAGGCCAGGCTGCACTTTGGCGAGATGATGGAGGCGCTGGCCGCGAGTACGGCGAGCGCGCTCGTGCGCGTCGAGGAGGTGCCCTCTCTGGGAATGTGCCCGACGAGCTATTCGTCGCTCGCGATGCTTTACTACGACTCGTACTGCGCGGCCGTGTGGACGTCGGCACACGCCGAGTACCTCGCAACCATAGAAGACCTTCTCTACGGCCGCGCGGCCACGGAAGCGCTGGTGCGCGACCTCATGGTGCCGCCGCCCGAGCTGTACACCGTGGCCAACGTGAGCAACTTGGCCCATCTGGGCCCGCTGAGCGATCGCCTCGCCTCGCCAAAATGCTGCACCAAGTCGTCGCAGTCGCTGCTCGCCATCCTGGCCCGCGTAACCAACGCGGGGTCGCGGGGGTGGGAAACCACGCTGCTCGCGGCCGCCAATGAGTCGGAGGGCGCCGTGCGCGTCTGCATGCAGTGCATCGCGGTGGCGCTCTCCGGCATGCACCCGGTGCTGCACCCGGCGGTTCGGCGCTCGTGGCGCGAGCGTTTCGTGGCGCTGCGCGCGCTGCGCGTGCAGACGCAAAACGACTTCAAGGAGCTCGTGCACAAGGCGCCGACCGCCATCAAGGAGGCCATCCGCTTGCACCTCGCGGCGGTGTACGTTCTCGACTGCGCGACGCTCGACGCGATGCGTCACACACGCCAGCCCACAGGCCAGCTCGGCATCCCGCCGCTCGCGCTGCCGCACCCGTCGCTCGCCGCGGCGATGCACCGCATGGCAGACGCGGGCGCGTCCATGCTCTCGCGCCGCGAGTCGGTCACCGTCTCGATCCAGCGGCACCTGGTGAGCGAACCGCGCTCGCGCAAGAAGAGCGATTCCCGCTGCAGCGCGCGCCACCCCAAACACGAGCCGGAGCCGCTGAGCTACTTCTCGTCGTGGCTCGGGGGGCGCTCGGGGCCGCTTGGCGTGACGGTGCGCTCGTCGGTGCACGTGGTCGGCGGGCTGCTGTCGGCGTCCTATCGCTCCATCTTCATCCCCTTTTGGCTGCACGGCAACCACCACGGCCATCGCGCGTCGCGGCTCGACTCGGCGCAGTACGCGGCGCTGCACAACTGCTCGGCGGCGCACCGAATGTGCACGCTGCTGTCGACGGAGGACTTCCAGCTGGCGGAGCGCGCGGCCATAGGCGCGCCCGACGCCTCGCTGCTCACCGTGGGCGAGGCGTGCGCGCTGCTCGACATCCGCCCCTCCGCCGACGAGCCGCCGGGCGTGCCGTGCTCGGCGTCGAGCCGTGTCGTTCAGGAGGCGGAGGTGGACGTGATGAACCTGTGCGCGCGCGACGCAGCGCTGCTCGTCGCGTTTGCACGCATCGCCGCCCTGCGCGCCACCATGCTCTCGTACGACCTTGGCGAGGGCACGCGCCGTCGGCAGGCGCTGGCCATTTGCCAACGGCTGATGCTGTCGCTTGCAGATGACGAGGACCCGTGCGAGGCGGTGCGCACGCGCCTGCCGCAGCACGCCACCGTGCTCTACTGCTGCTCCGAGTGCCGGCGCATCGTCAACTCGGTGCAGGACAACACGGGCAAGGAGCAGGCCTTCAACGAGTTGGGGCTCTCGGCAAGCATGCTCGCCATCGACGGCGACCTGTGCGACGGGCACATGCGCTGCGCAAAGCGCTCGTCGGCCGCGCTGCGCACGGCGGTGGCGCTCGAGGCGGCGGCCGAGACCCTTGAGCTCGAGCGTATCGATCCGGTGGCCGACCCGCTCCTCCCCGCCGACCTGCGCCCCGCCACGATCGTCGCCACCATGTGCAAGCCCGGCAAGCGCAAGGCGGGCGCGGGCGCGGGCGCGGGCGCGGGCGCGGCGTCGGCGTCGACGTCGGCGTCGGCGCTGCGCGACTCGTCGTCCGAGGTGGCCAAGTTCCGGCGCGACCTCAAGTCGTGCTTCGAGCAGGGCCAGGAGGCCACGAGCTGCGGCGACGTGCCCCTCGTACGCGTACCGATTTTGGGTCGCGCGATACGCCTCTTTGGCAACTGGTACGCGCTTTGCAGCATGTGCGGCGCGCTCGCGCGCGTGTCACCCGCCTCGCGCTTCCGCGGCGACATCTGCTGCCTGCGCTGCGACTTTGCAATGCTCGCCGGCAAGGCGGCCGCCGAGGAGATGCGCAACGCGCTCCCGCGCCCGCCGCCGCCCTTTTGCCGCTTCTGCCACAAGGTGGAGCCCGAGAACGGCGCGGGCATGAAGTGGAAGTGCGTGGACGCGCCGCTGGACACGGGCGGGCGCAACGCGTGCGTGCCGCCCCCGCTGCGCACGTGCCACTACTGCCCCTCGCACTACCGCGCGTGGCTCGTGAACGCGCACAAGACCATGCGCACGACCGACATCATCGCGCACCTGGTGAACAAAGCGCGGCCGATCCACGGCGCGAGCGCCGACGCCAAGGCGGGGTTCGGAGGCAGGCGGCGCGGCGTGGGAGTGGAGGAGGGCGAGCCGGCGCCCCCCAAACGGCAGAGTGCATCCACCAAGCGCAAGGCGGCGCTCACGCGCGTCATCCAAAAAAACAACCGCAAGCGGCGCCTCAATGGCGGCACTGCGTAATAGCATAACTAGTGTAAAAGAATTGCAATTCGCAAGCACATACACACAAAAAAACTCTACCCACGCGCGTCCAGCACCAAGTACGCGGCCAGCCCGCTGCCCAGCAGCAGTATGCCACACGCCACGAGGTGCGACACGTG
>Ga0206125_10004107_pt1 | contig 13211 bp, 18 predicted proteins | sample Helgoland_Spring_4_FD_148598 | JGI IMG/M metagenome (GOLD analysis project Ga0206125, IMG submission 148598) | Pelagic subsurface seawater microbial communities from Kabeltonne, Helgoland, North Sea - Helgoland_Spring_Bloom_20160331_1 | ecosystem: Environmental > Aquatic > Marine > Epipelagic ... | reverse complement strand
CCCTAGAGAAGCTTACAGGACGATAGGAGCAATCGATAACTGGTAGTTCGTCATATCTGTAGATCTGTGGCGTTGTAGAATACCTAGATAAACTAAAAAGATTATTTGTTGTTTGGTTGTTTGTGTAAATCACATGATGCGTTTAACAAGTTGTAATTAACATTATAAAATACGTGTTCTTTCTATTATTGTCGATTATCTGTGTTTTGGTTTTGGTGATGAATTTAGACGTTTTTGAATGTGATTTTTTTTCTTTGCGATCACGTGATTATTTTACTCATTTGTTTGCTTACTTTTTTGGTGAATATTTTTTTTTAGACGTGGGGAATCACTACCCCCATATACACATTTCCACGTCTAAAAGTCCTTTAATCGTCCATTCTATATAATAGCAAATGTTGACATTTTCGCCTTTTTTTATAGTGAAATTGGAAAATGTCAACATTTTGTCCTTATTTTACACCCCAAATTTTCACCTAAATTTTGAGTAAAATCACACATCTATTTATCATCATTTTAGCTATTAAATGATGTCTATATTCTACTGATATACTTTGGATGATAATCTTATTAAATGTATATTTGACAATGTAAATTACATAATGTATATTACATCTCATATGTAACTAACATAATGTTAATTACTTTAAATGAGAATAAGAGATATGGATAAAGACAGTTTTGCAAAATATATAGCTAAAGAGAAAAAGATATACAAAGTTCAAGCTAAAGAAATAATAGATGTTTTTATGTCTTCAATTATTGAAGCGTTAAAAGATGGTGAAGAAGTCAGCATACCTAAATTTGGCACTTTCAAGATTATTGAAAGAAAGGAAAAGAAAATATGGAATTTTCAAAAAAAAGAAACTGTTTTAAAAACATCAAGTGAACATCCGAAGTTCAAACCATCAAAGTATTTCAAGGATATAATAAAAGGTAAAAGACCGATCAAAAAATACCAACCAGCGTTTTATATTAGCAGGATGTTTTAATTGTATTGTTTAAAAAGTCGAAAATCTCTTTAGATGAAGCCAGTATAGTGGAACTAATCAAACGCTTCAAAGATGGTGAAGAAGTAACAATAATGAAAAGAGATGTTGAAATAGGTGTACTTCATCCAATAGAAACCTATGAAAGTTTAGAATGTACTATCAAAAGAATTGTTGAGTTTAAAAGCAAACTTCCAAGTTCTGATTTTTTAAGTTTAAGGCAAATTTTAAAGAACACAAATGTACTAGATTAGAACTTTATAAGTTATAATATTTCTTGCATTGTTTTATAAGTTGTATACAATATAATTATTGTTAATTTAAGATAGGTTATAAAAATGAGAAATGAAGAATTAAAACGAAAAGTTGAAGGGTTAAAAACAAAATTGAATTTTTCTAATGATTTTGAACTATTAGACTATCTAGTTATAAATCATATAGACTTAGATGATAAGACAGAACAAAGAATCAATATTTTTTGTGAAAGTAAAAAAAGTAATAGAAGTGATTTGTTATCACCAACAATAGAAAAATATATAAATGTTACTTTGAAGAACAAAGGGGTTTTTAAAGATCCAAATAAAAAGACTGTAGAGTCTGATAAACAAACAGATTATTTAATTAAAGATTTTATAGAGTCCAACAACACAAAATCAAAGGGTGAAAGAAAGTTTATATCCGCAAGTATGCTTACAAAATACGTTCTTTCTAGCGGTGGTAAACATAAAACTAAACACAATTCAGTTATTGAAAGAGGAATAGAAAGAAATAAAGATGTTATTTCTAAATATCACGAAGATAACAACTTAACTTCTAAATCTAATTATTTTAACCGTGGTAAAAAATAATCATGGGAATAAACCAATCAAAAACTTTCATTAGCAGATTGTTAGAAACTTCTAACACTTTAAATCTTTGCGCTAAAGAAAAAGAATGTTTAGATGTTGGTTATGATGGACTGCCTACAAGAAAAAGAGCTTATTCGGATTATAGGAAAGTTATATCTGAATCAGATATTGAAAACAAAAGTGAGTTGTTAAAGGTTTTTTCTTTAACTAAGGATGAGAAACAAGAATATAACGATGATTATCGTAAGAAAGTATATATTAAAAATGGAAATTTGAGATGTGTATATAATTATAAACAATATATTGATAAAGCTATAAGTATTATTGATAACAACTCCTATGCTGATAAAGTTGTAGGTTTTGCAGCTTTAACAGGTCGTAGAGTTGCGGAAATAGCAACAAGTGCAGACTTTAAAATAAAAAATTCTGAGTCTTTAATATTTAAAGGACAGTTAAAAAATAAAAATGGTGATGTAACTAGTGATTATGAAATACCTTGTTTATATAACACCTTCAATCTAATAAAAAAGTTTGATGTTTTTAGAGAAGAATATAAAAAATATTTAGGAGATCCTAAAAAATTTAATTCTAATTTTTCTAAATATATTGGAATTTCTACAAAAAAACATTTTAAAGAATTTGTAGATTGCGATGTTATGGCTAAAGATTTGAGGGCTATTTATGGTAGGATATGTTGCAATTTATATAAGCCAGATAATGAAACAGAATCTTTTTATTTTGCAAAAATATTAGGTCATAGCGATTTAGATCTAACAACTTGTAATAGTTATTTGTGTTTTAGATTGGTTGATTAGATGAGTAATTGTAAAGTTTGTGAATATCTTCAAGGATTCGATAACGATAAAATATCATCTTATTTGAACAGTCTTATAGTTGAAGGTTTAAATTATGATTCTTTTATCGAAGAAGCAAATAAAACAGATTTAAACGATATTAACATTCCTAGTGAATATCTTATAAAAAAACACAAGAGTAATTGTTTAAAAGATTTCAAATCTACTATAGATAAGATTGAACAAGTTGAAGAAGTTAAAGAAGAAAAAGAAGATATAGTTTTACCTGAAAATTTTCACCTTATTGATGATTATAAACAATCAGAGATTATAAAGAAAAATATTAAAGAAATACTTCACATAGAAACATCTAGAACTTTAGAAGAAACTAAAAAGAACAGATTGCATAAAGATCATGTTTCTAATATCAAAAACTTATACGATTTGTCTTTTAATAATGATTTAGATATTTCTGATATTTCTTTAGATGGTGACGATAGTTCTGAATCTGTAATATTGAAGCTAACAAAGAAGATTTTAAATGGTTCTCTTACTTCTAATAAAGAACTTATCGACTTGATGAAATTGTTCAAACCCAAAGAATACGAGTTTAATAAAAACGAATCTGATAGTGCTTTGCCTACTATAAATCTGATAGTTGATGATAAACCCGAAAAAGACGCTAAAGAAACTTGATTAACTCCTATTGTTATTGTATACTAGTTAAAAAACTAGTAGGTTATTATGAAAAAGAAGATTGTAACAGTAGGACTATTTGAGGCTAAAACAAATTTAAGTTCTATCATTGATAGAGTTATCAAAGGCGAAGAAATACTTATAACTAAACGAGGTGTTGAAGTAGCAAAGATTACACCAGTAGAAGAGGTGCAGGAGACTGAAAACACCATAGAGGATATAAGGCAGCTAAGCCTTGGTTTGCCTCTTGGTTTTTTATCTCAAGACGAGATCACAAAACTAAAAGAAGAGGGTAGGGAGTGAAGAATTTCGTTATTGATTGTTCTAGTACTTTATCTCTTTTTATTCCAGATGAGACTAACCGCAAATATAGAGATAAAATATTTAAACTTTTCAAAGAAGCAAGATGTGTTGTGCCTAGTATATGGCTATATGAGGTTAACAACGTTCTTCTTTCTTGTTTAAAAAGGGGGAGGTTAGAAAAGCAACAAACACATAAAATCATAGGATCATTAAGCAAATTACCCCTAGATGTTGAGAGTAATAATCTCTTATCTCTTTATGATGACACACATGATCTAGCCTTGGAAAACAATCTATCTTTCTATGATGCATCATACGTAAATGCAGCAATACGCAACAAGTCTTCACTTGCTACTTTGGACAAAAAACTTGCAGCTTGCGCCGTCAAACTAAATATCGAGGTTATCTAATATGACTAAAATAATATCGTTGCTAAATCAAAAAGGCGGATGTGGAAAAACCACTATATCAATTAATCTTGCTTATTCTTTTAAAAAAGAAGGTTATAAGACGTTGCTTGTAGATACAGATCCACAAGGCTCAGCTAGAGATTGGAACGCATCAAACGATGGCGAGATATTGCCAGTAATAGGACTTGATAGAGAATCACTAGCAACGGATATAAAGGCGGTTAAAGAAGGCTATGATTATATCTTCATAGATGGTGCGCCCTCTATAGAAAAGATGCTTGTTGCAGCCGTAAAAATATCAGATTTGATATTAATACCCGTACAGCCCTCACCATACGATATATGGGCTACTTCTGATCTAGTGGATTTAATCAAGGCAAGACAAGAAGTAACAGAGGGCAAACCTCTTGCTAGTTTTGTTATAAGTAGGGCGATAAAAAATACAAAGCTATCAGATGAAGCAAGGGAGGCTTTGAAAGGCTACGGTTTGCCTGTTCTTAGATCGTACACTACGCAGAAAGTTGTTTATCCTACTCAAGCAAGTAAAGGAAATACCGTTTTTGCGGATGAGTCAAACACCGCAAGCCTAGAAATAGAATCAATTAAAAATGAAATATTGGAGATATTAGGATGACATTAAAATTGAAGCCAAGAACAAACAAAAACAGAAAGATAGATAACGCTATAAGTGAGGTTAAAAAAGAAGATCTAGTAAAGTTAACTGTATTATTGTCGAAGAAAACAAGATCTGATTTTAAGATGAAGTCAGAACAAAACGGTTTAAATATGAATACGGTTATACGCAAATACGTAAAAGAATACCTAGCAAAAGATTAGTACTTCCCAAATATTTCTCTTGATGATTCTACTATTTTCACAAAAAAAAACACCTTTACAAATTTTAACACCATGGTACAAATGCAACTAATAGGTGATAAAAATATTACACCTGTTGTTTGTGTATAGAAAAATATATAGGTGTTTTATGGATAGAGGTTTTAATAATTTTAGCAATCCCGCATCCGTGTCAGGGGGGAGAACATTCGGTGGTTATCAGATACCACAATCCAACCCAAGCATAACGTATACAAACGTTGGTGGTTCTTCTAGAGGGGGGGGTAACGTGAGTAAATTTGATCAAGATGCTCAAAGATCCAGAGAGATGGGATACAGTTATAAGCATGAAGAAGCTAAGCAAGGAGGGAGAGTAGAAGCAGGGTCAAGCCAAAGCCTTAGAGATGTCCTACATGCTATTCACGGTCAAGATAACGTTATGAGTGACAATTTAAATGGCGTAATAGAAAACATGAAGCATGTTGTTAATTGGAGTTATGCTCATGGCAGAAAAGATTTAAATCACATCAAATCAATAGATTTAAGTGGTGGTAGGTTTAACGGTGATGTATTAGAGTTTTGCAAAGTTATGAATTGTTCCCACTTTAGTTTACATTCAATACATCTAAATGATAATGGTAATGCGTTCGGTGACAAAGAGCTAGATGTTGTAATAAAAGCTATTAGAGGTGGTAAGAGCAGAGCATACGAACACATAACTTCAGAACCAGTATCAAGACTTACTGCGGTTAACGTGTCTAGTTCAGAATTTAAATATAGCCCTGAAGATAATAGGTTCATACAGCAAAAAATAACATACTTGAACCTTAGTAATTGTAATTTAACGGACGCAAGTGCGGATATGATAGCAAGTTCTTTAACTTACGGTCACTTTCATAACCACCCAATTCAAGCTAGATATCTAACTAATACGAAAGTTATTGATGTTTCGGGGAATAATATTACTGCTAAGGGGGAAGGACTTATTGCAAAGGCTATGCAAAGTCAGGGCGTACAAAATATTATTATCAAGACTCAGGAATTAAAAATGACAGCTCATCTTATACCCTTTATAGGTTCTAAAGATCAAAAAATAGCAGCGTATAAACACTATATCCAAAAAGGCAAAGATGCTGGTGTGTATAATGAAAACATTGTTGTTGATAAAAGTTGGTCGGGGGCGATCAAACGACAGTTTGAAATAGCAGAAAAAGCGGGAATAGCAGGTACTTGGGGGTTTGTAAAATGCATGTATAACCCAAAGGATATGGCAACAGGTTACGCTAAAGGAAAAATTGTTGCCCAGTTGCCTACAAAAGTCAGTAAATCTATCAATATATACGATACAATAGATGGGGTTCTTAGTTGTTATTTAGGTGCTACTAATGATGTATGGACTTCAGAAGCTGGACTTGCAAACTTAAAAAATGAACTATGCGTCATGGGAGAAACGGAGTTTTGTGAATAGAGGTGAATTTTACAAACTGCTCTTTTTTAATTTATTTGGATTTAAAAGGAGGTCAAGTAGAAGAGAATATAATAGTCGTTTCATTATGATGTTATTTTTTCTTTGTTGTACTTACTTTAAATCAGGAGTATTAGCACCGTTATTTTCCAATCCAGATTTAATAGGAGTTATTTACTCTATTGTTGCCTGCTTGTTTCAACTATACATTTTTCTATACGTCGTGCATATGCCCTTCGTTACTCATCGTAGATTGCATGATTTAGGTTACTCTGGTTGGTGGCAATTGGTCACTTTAATCCCCTTGGGTCAATTGCTCATGATAGGCTTTATTTTTGTTAAAGGAGTAGAAGGCAAGAACAAATACGGCGACCCACCAGAGTTTTAATGATACAACCTTACGGTTTTACATGATCGTTTATTGTTATCTTAACATAATAATTGTATAGTATTACTTATAAGTAATAATATAGTGTTATGAAAAACTTTAAATTAACTGAGAAGTATCAAACAACTATCCCCTCTAAGGTGCGTAAGTTTTTAAATTTACACAAAGGCGATACTGTAGGTTTTGAAATACATAATAACGAAGTAGTTATAAAGAAAACCACACAAGTAAATGATGAGTATTTAGAATCTTTAGATGACTTACTTAGCGAGTGGAGTACCAAAGAAGATGAAGAGGCGTACAATGATCTATAACAAATACGATGTAGTCACCGTTCCCTTTCCCTTTACTGATAGCTCGAGTGTTAAGAATCGTCCAGCCTTAGTGTTATCAACTGAAAAGTATCAAGATACTAGTGATCATTGCATTCTTTGCATGATAACAAGCGCAAAACATAGCTTATGGAGTAACGATATAGAGATAACGAACTTAAAGAGGGCTGGATTAAAAACTAGTTCAAAAATACGGTTTAAACTTTTTTCCTTGCCGTTAAATCTTATTATAAAAAAAATAGGTTGTTTAAGCGACGCTGAATCTTCTAAGGTCAAGGAGAGAATGAAAGATATTATCTAGGCTTGATGTACTCCCCATGTCTAAAGACAGGGGATTCTAAGGATTCAAGCAACCGATGCAAGAGCTAACTCTTGACTTATTCCGTCTAATCCTGCCGTAGACATCCCTACGGGTAAGATACGGTTTTGCGACAATCTAAACCACCAAGAAGAAGGACAAGATCAAATCACCGTAACTATTCAAACTATCCTTTAAGTTGGCATCATCCAAGCTATCCCTTAAAATTGGCAGCGTGACGCAGGAGATAACCAAGAATATAACCAGCCTCTTCAACCCCACCCTCTTACGCAATATATATCTTGGCACTATGTACACAAATGAGTAGCACAAAAGCTTAAATAGAAAGAACACCCTAAGATACTCAATCAATCTAAATATTGCCACTTAACGGAGCTTAGAAACGCCCTGTTGTCCTCTTTCTTCTTGCAGGTTGCACTAATACTTAAATTATCATCCTTATGTACATTAGAACCCGTGGGAAAGTTTTCGTGATTGTCTTCTATGTAGTAAAGTATTCTATCTTCAAAGACTTTGTAATTTTGATTATTTATATTCTCATTGCGGACGCATACAGACTCTATTAGATTAACTTTCATGATAAAACACCTAGTTATTAGTTGGTACTAGGGGTTTCGTAAGTCAATATACCGACCTCTAACAGACTTCACAAAGAATTGCTTATACTGAAAGACCCCTAGCTTAAAACTAGGCTTTATAAAAAGTATATTGGTGGTACGAAACACCGTTAACCGCGATTATCTGATATTTTTAGTGGAAATTCAACAATATAGATGAAAACATTATAAGGCTCATACAGACAAATATTAGATGTTTTGCTTGTCTTGACATGTTTTAACCCTAAATAACGCCTTAGAGAGTATCTATATGCGAATAAAGCAATATATTTTAAGATATATGAAAGTTAGAAACTTGTTTAATTGCTCCAACTGAGTTATAACTTAAGCAATACATATCACATGAGGTGATATGAGGATATTAAAAAACCGCTGCGACCCTTCGAAGTCACAACGGTTTAAAATAAATTTGTTAATCTAAGAAGTTTGAATAGCGGACTAGATTTAACAGAAAAAACTAAATTCATTTATGTTTTTCATATCTAAAGATAAGTTATATTTATCCATCAGACAAGAAAAAAATATCTGTTTGAGTTTTCATAATACATGTTTTTTATAGGATTAACAATAACCTACTAAAACAGTCAAGTATTATTCTGTTATCTATTCCCAGCTTCAAAGATTAACAAATTTTAGTAATTTTAAATAACTAAAATCATGTTAAATAAAGACTATAAAAAACCTTTAGAACACAACAAATATAAAGAACTCAACACTATAAACAATCTATCATCTAACGATTGGATATGGGATGGTGAAGAGTGGATAATTAAGAAGAAAGAAACTTCAAATAATGAGGTTTCAGTTGTCTAAAAAACCAGCAAAAATAATCAATTTTAATAAAGCAAAAAAACAACAAAAAATTAAAAGAAAAGATGAAATAATAACCCATCTTTTCAAAGATAAGGATAAAAACCAGATTTTTATTAAAAGTTTTTCTAATGATGCGGATAGATATTTAATACCAGAAGGTGCAGAAAAAGAAGATATAAAAAGATCAGATAATATAACCTTGCCAATAACCATTGATACAGAATTTACGGATTATGTAGGCAATTTAAACAAGATAAATTTAGAAGACTTAGAAAGGAACGATAACAAGTTCAAAGTACAGTATGAAGCACAACAGAATTATCTGAAAAGAATAAAAGAAAAACTATCACTAAGTTCAGATATAACCATAGACAATATTTGTTCTGGTTTAATAAAAAATATTCCTGTTAATTTTTTAGAAGAAGCTAAGAATTGTAAGTTATTGCGTAACCAACAAATAAGCACGCAGTTAAAACACTGTTTATATGAAGACGGAAAACTTTTCTTTGATCCTAAGATGGAAAGACTAGTTAAAGAATATGTGGGAGAAAACGAATCCTATTATAAAGAAAACCTTCATGTTATCGATTATTTGAAAGATAGGGGAATCGATGCAAACATTAAAAGGTTAAGTTCAGAACTAACAAGAAAACAATTCAAGGAAGTTTGCGGGAAAAACGAAGATGGAAGCGAACGCCCAACTTGTACTATAACAATTTACGCTTTCTTCTTACTTGCAGAATTATGCAAAGTTTTTAAAGGCGAACTTCTAGAAGATATAAAACTAGCTATTCGTAAAAAACAAATACAGATGAATAGAAGGGTTTCAACTGGAATGTCTAAAAAATACAATCCCAATTGGCTTATAGAAATAAATGGAGAGACTTACAAAGTAGCTATAGATTTTGCAGATACTGGAGCTTTACAAGGCAATATATCATTTGGTGATAATCTAAAAAATCTTGAAATGGAATCAGACACTAAAGATCTAATGGATGATTACAAAACCAATATGATATATGGACTTTTGAAATATCCAGAGGAGTGGAAAAAATACGCACTTAACGACTTGAAAGTTTACGATGTTTACAAAAAGAACTCTGAAACAATGGAAAAAGTATACGAAGAATTAAAGATACAAAGATTCTTCACACCCCCTAAAATGACTATAGGATCAACAGTAAACAACCTTACAGAATCAATGTTTTTAAAACATTTAGGATACGATGAAAGAAATAAAGAAAACTTAAAAGAACTTTATAATTTCACTTTATATGGTAGTCCGAAAAAAATAGGCTGTTATACAACACATGATGGAAAGAAAAGAGATAAAGGAGAAATAAGGAAAAAACACACAGGAGCTAAAACCGCAGGGGGGCGTTGTTTTTCAAACAGACAAGAAATATTAGCAACAACAACTAATTACACGTTGTGCGATATAGATATATCTAGCGCATATACAACCATAGCATCATCGTTAAATTATTATTTTGGTTGTCCTGTAGTTCAGAGTTTCAAACAATATAAAGTTACTTTGAGGGAATTTTTAAAGCACTATAAAACAAAAATTATTGATAAGGGATTTAAACTAATAGTTGAAACACAAAACCCCCTTGAATTTGAACAAGATTTACTTGTTTCTTTTCCAAGTCTAAGAAGTAAAAAGAAAAGTTTTTATGATAAAGAAGGCAACTTCTCAAAAAGTGAATTGTTTCTAGATACTGATAATATTGAAACAGCTATATATACAAAGATGTTATATAACACTCCTTTAAGTTCAGACGACCTAAACATAATAATTGATAGTTGGAACACAAACCAAAAAGATGATTTTCTAGATAAAGTTACAATGGTTAGTGCTGTTTATTATCCAAAAGAACTAGAGTGTAAAAACGTTGAAGAGTTAAAAAGAAAACAACTAGAACATAGTGAAGAGGATAACGGAAGATTCAAAGACACAATGAAACATTCATACATCGATAATGAAGATGGTGAATTATCGCATTATTGGTGTTCAACTAATTTTGGGAAGTTGATGATGAACAATATAATACAATTAAGACGTAGAAATAAAAAAACCAACTATTCACTATCTTATCTTTTTAAGCTCATAGGAAACACTGTATACGGTAACGCAGTATCAAAACATTTCAACATAAGTAATATTGTTTTTGCCTCTAACATAACCGCTATGTGTCGTGCTTCTATGTGGTGTGTTGAAAAGACTTTAAACATACATCAAACAATAACAGACGGGGGAGTATTCTGGCTTAATCATGTTTTAGATAAGTTGGCTGGAAAATTAGATACTTCTTTACTTGTTAGAGCTTATTGTTCAGATAAAAGAGAATTAAACAGACTTAAAAAGTGGAAATACAAACCATTAACAAAAAATGGTGAAATGATAGATTTCATTGATGATAAAGGTTGGATTTGTGATGGCGAATTATATCCTTTCGATGTTAATAAAGTTAAATCCTTAGATTCAAATTATGAAGACTTAAAAGAAGAATTTGGCGAGAATAGCAAAGAAGCAAAAGAAGCTAAAAAAATTCTAGATGGATCTATGAAAGGTTTGAATAAATTCCTTAAAGTTATAAACAAACTAGCCTTAGATCATGTTAAAAAACAATTTCCTAAAGTAGATTTATTTAATGGCGAGTTTGAAAAAATAAAAACAGATGATGAAGGGATAGCAGAAAGAGACGATGAAGGAAACTTCATATATGGAAAATCTGAAGGACTTCTTGAATTTGAAGTAAAGAATATTTGTAATTGGTCAGTTTTTCACGGTTCAGCAAACTATATGTATAATAATCCTGTAAATAAACTAACAACTAAAATGCGAGGATATGAAAGCAAAAGGGGTTTATTGGCTGTTAGATTAGAAAACGATAAAATCGTGTTCGATGAGGATTACTATAATGATATATCACCAACTGAAAGATTTCTTACAGATATAAAGAACAATCCTAATAACGTTAGAATACCTATGCCATTAATCAAACAAGCAATATTGAAAATAAATGAAGTAAACAAAAACTATCATAAATTATGGCAGCACGCCAACCTTTTACCAGGGGATACAATGTATAAATTTATCACCATTCCAATATACTCAATGCGCCATAAGTTTCAAACACATGAACAACATAGAGCGTGGACTAAATACCAAGATATGCTTAAGCGTAGAGGTGGTGGGCTTAGCTTTGAACAATTCTATATAAATGATGATGGAACAATAAATTATAAGCAGATGTGTGAAGATATCGATAAACACATAAGGGAAGGTGTAATTAATCCAGCTAACGTATTTGATAAGGATAACAACTTCTTTAGAGATATGAAGTACAAAAAAAACGAAAAGAAATATAAAGTTATTCTAGATCATATAAGACTAACAACTATTATGAAAAACGAAATTAGACTTATTACAGTAGGAGTTACTGAATATTGTAAAGATAACATGAAGAAAGAAAAAGAAGGGGTTGTATATTTAAGGAAAAATCTTAAAAACGCCCCTTCTGATTATTCTGATGATTATGAAAACATAAACAAATATAGTTTAGATTATGAGTTTGAACACAAAGAACTATCTTTAGCTATTTAAAAACTTCATCTAATTTGTTTTTTTCCATAAACTCTTTTATTTCTTTATCTGTTAGATCTTCTCTAAGAAGAAAATCTTTTTGATCTTGAGGAAGATCGTTATATCTATCAATCAAATTAAAAAATGTTTCTCTATAATCCATAGTTTAATCTTTTATATTAGTTCAATCGTGCGTATGTTTATATTTTCAAAATCTGAACTTTCTGAAGTTTCTAATTTTGTTTTTATCTTAATAGGGTTATCTGGAGTAATTTCTTTAGTAGATTTTTTCAAGCTATCTATCAATACTTGATTGTTTTCTTCCTTAACATCTTTTATATCAAACAACCCCAATTTTAAACATGTTTCAGTTAAAGCGTTATATTCTTCTTCTTGTTTAGAACCTCTACCTTTGCCTTTAACGTGCTTTATTTCTGTATTTATCTTTGTTCCTGTCATTCTAGACATCTTTATATCTTCTGTCTTTCCTTCTATCAAGAAACTAAAAACAAAAACCTTTTGTACTATATCGTCTTCAAAATCATTTTTTGATCTTGGCTTTTTAAATTCAACATTCTTTATATCAATTGATACTAGCTTTCCTTTAACAAAACCGTCAAAATCTTTAAGTGGACGATTAGCTATACCTACACAATCATCAAAATCAAAATCACTATCACTCATAATTATATCTCTTATTCTCATTTAAAGTAATTAACATTATGTTAGTTACATATGAGATGTAATATACATTATGTAATTTACATTGTCAAATATACATTTAATAAGATTATCATCCAAAGTATATCAGTAG
>Ga0206125_10004099_pt1 | contig 13240 bp, 10 predicted proteins | sample Helgoland_Spring_4_FD_148598 | JGI IMG/M metagenome (GOLD analysis project Ga0206125, IMG submission 148598) | Pelagic subsurface seawater microbial communities from Kabeltonne, Helgoland, North Sea - Helgoland_Spring_Bloom_20160331_1 | ecosystem: Environmental > Aquatic > Marine > Epipelagic ... | reverse complement strand
CAGCCAAGTAATCACAGAGATCTTTAATCACCTTAAATCTCAGATCTTCATCACCACCACCACGCAAGCCAATAATGTCCTCAAACTTCAATGCGAAGGTATCTGGACAGCTCAACCATGGCTGGTAATCTCTATACCACTTCAATACCCCAGGGAAAGCCTTGTAGTTGGTTCCGACTTCATAGGGTGCAAAGCCTTTAAGCACCAGCGACAAAGCATCATCAAAAGACGCCTGACTTTTGAGGATATCGCACATAAAAGATCGGCTTTGCTTCATCGCCCAATTGGTATAGCTGACCGCCACATCGCGTGGATCCCGGTAGAGAAAAATCTGTCTATCGCCATAATTGGCAATAAGCTTGCGGTTCGACTCAACCGCCGTGAGATGGCTTAGTACAAACGCATTGTTGGGAAACGATCGAATCTTTGACTCATGATTTTCATAGTCATAAAACATACCGTTAAACGCCATATCAGACACTTCGAGCAGAGACACATTGTTTTGCATCACCTCTTCAACAATGCCATTGATCATATGCGTGCCAGACTTGGGGATACAGTTCAGAAAGATATACTTGGGATTGGCAAAAGCATTTCTTAAAGATTTAGCTCTGTAATAGACACCAGCGGCAGAGTGCTTAGTAACGGCGTAGAGATTTGATCTAAGTGACATTTTTAATTCCGGGCAAAGAGTTCATGTTTATTATTATTTTTGTTTTTTTATTATTTACTGCTTTTACTTAAAAAGAGAATTAATTGATTTTAAGATTTCCAGGCATTTAGATCACGGCCAACAAGCTTCTCCAAACTGGCAATATCTTCTGCAAAGAATGCTATTGCGGCCTTTCTATCGGCATCGGAAAGAGACTCATTTTTAACCGTAACATTGGACTTAACCCGGTGAAAATAAGGCAGAATTCGCTTTAAAACAGCCGTGGGTAGAATCTTTCTGAGCCGGTATTTGTAGCTATCGATCAAATCGAAGCAGAATTTATGCAAGCCCGACTTATACTCACCGGAGAGATTTGTCTTCTGTAACTGAAGATCGCCTTCAGCATCAGCCCCAAGGAATTCCAACATCGAGGTCAACTCACCCGCAGAGTCATTGACGATATCGTTGTAAAAGACCACATGGACGTTATCTGCGCCAAACTGATCCCGGCAAAACTGCAAATTACCGCTGTATGAACTCTGTTGCACATAGTCCCAGTTGTAATTCCAACCCTCGGAAACTCGCTCGACACCCACAGTCAGAGCATCCAAAAATGGCAGAGTCTCCCTGCCCAGTGACTTAAACTTGCTGTAGTGGGAAAACGCCCTGTCAACAGGGTCTCTCAAGATCACAATAACCTTTGGGCTCTGGCATTTCTCGGCGATATTGCTCAGCGCCTCTCTATCCGAGAAATAACTCGGCGTCACATCGACAACAAACTTGCGACCCCAATCGAAAAGGCTTACATAATCAGCGTAATCCTGAACTTTTCGAATCGTCGCCACATTGTCACCGGGGCCGCTAAAGTTTCTAACAGCACCACTACAATAATGTAAATAACCGGGCTCTTTGGTACTGGACACGGATATATCCGCGCGCGATGAAAAAGCATAATGTATTGAAGTCGTCCCCGCTCTCGGCACGCCGAGCACAAACACATTAGGATATTTCAAATTGCTATTATTCACTGATAAATCCGCTAACAGAATGAGAGTAAATTAAATAAGAATTAATTAAATAAGAGCTAATTAACTGCCAGCCACAACAGCAGCTTTGGTCTTTAAATAAGCGTGCAGCAAAAACAAGAAATACAGCACATTGGTAACCAGCATAGATAACATAATCTCTTTGTAGCCGAAGCCCAACAGATTGGCAGCCAACAGCAGCCCCAAAGAAATCAGCCCACTAAAAAACGTCGCATTAAAGATTTTTTTCGACACATACAAGACACGCAGTCTCGCTCTGAGCACCAGAGATAAACCACCGAAGAATGCGATAATTCCCCAACAGTAGATCAGATACTTATCAATAGAGTACTCGCTCGACAGCACTGACTTAATAACCCCATCACCAAACAGCGCAAAGGCAAATGAGACCAGAACTATAGCGATATACACCAGCACAAAATTCAAGGAAATCTTATTCGATGTCTTATCAGACTTTCCCTTGAGCTGCTTCGGCAAATAGTTTTCATAGGCCATAAGCATAAAATTTGAAGGCTTAAACAGCGTCTGGACCAGCCTGACAAGGCCAAACTGCTCCAGAGTAACCAGAGCCATCATGGCAATAAAGAACCCCTGGTTACTGAAATACTTAATAAATCCCGAGGGAATTAAAAATCTGACTTCAGCATAAAAGCGCTTAAAGAACCCAAGAAAATCACCGGCATTAAGGCTTATATCTATTCTGAAAATCATTACCGAGAGCAATAATGTCAGCACTCTAGTCGACAACATCAAAATCAGTATATCGGTGAGCGACACACTGTCCTCAACCAGATAGAAGCCCAGAGCGATCAGCTGCAGGGACACCGTGGATATATCCAGCGCCAAAAGCGCACCAAATCTGTCCTTCAACACATAGAACTTTCTTAACTGTTCATGGAGAAGATAAACAGCGATAAAGGCGAATATAATCGTCAAAAACGCGTCGTCACCAAGGCTAAAACTCTTGATATACAGGCAGCCAACCAGTGCCACCACAAGCGCAATAGCAATTGAAACCAGCAGCAGATTAAAGGTTTCCTGTGCCTCTACAGACTTCTCCTGATCACCAACATTGGCGATATAGGCAGACACGCTTGAATCTGAAAGCATGATCCCAAAGTAAGAGATAACCAATAGCGAAGAGTAAATACCAAAACTCTCGAGGCCGACAAACCTGACGACCAGGATAGTGATAATCAAGCTGGCTATGCTGACAAAGGCCTGATCTACAGCCGGCATTATTGCTTTATATTTCGAGAATAATGACTGCAATTTAGAACTGCAAAAACTAAACATTTTTCAGCGGCATCCCTGGCCGTTCACCGGCGCAGCTAATCATTTCTTTTCCTGATAAATTTCGCCGGACTGCCACCAACCACCGCATCGGCCTCACAGTCTTTAGTCACCACTGAGCCAGCAGCCACAACAGCATTCCTGCCAATGGTCACACCACTCATAACCACCGCACCGAAACCAATCCAGCTGCCGTGCCTGATATAGGTCGGATGAGATAATCGCTTGTGATCTCTCACCACATCAGCATCAAAGGCCGGAATATCATTGCCGAAAACATCGTGATCAGTCTTGCCAACCACACCGACGTTATTGGCAATAATAGTCTTGGATTCAATCACCCCTTCAAACTCGATAGTGCAATATTTGCCAATATACACATCGTCTTCAATCACCAGATTATGAATACCAGAGATAACCGTGCCCTTTCCAATATGCACGTTTTTGCCGATGCTCAAATGTCCTCTGGACTTAAGCAAAAAAACATATTTCTTGATTGCGCTGAGAACTCTTTGTCTAAACGAAAACTGCATATTTCATATCCAACAGATGGTTACTGTACTTGCCTACTTTGCTTTAAAGGGACTCTTTGAATGGTATAAATCAACGCTAGAGCTGCAAGGAAGGTAATCAATTCTGCCTGAGCTTCAAACCAGGCATCAAAAGACAGGCCGTAGCAGACCGATAAAACCAGAAAGCCCCACAGTGGCTCAAGCCCTTTTCTCGGGCCCTTAATAAAGATCAAGGCAAATAACATTGTCGCCAGGGGAAAGCCCAATCTCAGGACTGTATCAACGATACTGTTATGGTTGGGTACATTGAGAATTCTCGCCGAACCGTCGAGTAATCCGTGATCACCGTAGTAGCTGTAACCCACATCTCTGTATGGGGTGCCAAAACCAATGCCGGTGATGAAATTGTCAGAGATCAAACTCAGCGCACCGCGAATAAAGTCGATTCTGATACCTGTATTCGGATCCATCAGGTAAATCGCCCCGACCACTTCAGGAGGCAACATATAGGCAATAATTGGGATCGATACCAGAATAGTAATCCCAGCTAAAATAACCAAAAAACTGCCTAAAAAACCAATCCAAAAGATAAACAGACAGAGCAGGTGATAGCTATAAACCATACGCTCTGTAAGACCCAGTATGAACACAGAGAAGATCAAAAGGCCGGTCAGGGCGACAAGTTTTGACTGTCGGCTAAAAACCAGCAGAGCACTGACAAACAGCGCCATCATCAATGGGTCGAACTCATGGTACAGAAACACCTTGCCGGTAACGCCGTTAACCAGCGTCTTCAACAGCACCAAAAAAGCCAGGAAAAATAAAGTATTGGACTTGGCAGCAACTCTTAAGAGATCAGGAATTGCCCCCCTAAAGAACTGCACAAGTAACGGAAACAGAACGATAAACTGCAAAAAGTGATTGGACTGCTTAACCACCACACCGTTAACACCCAGCCTTATAAAATTGATAGCCAGACAAAAGACCAGACCGAACAGAACCCAAAATGCCAGTGGTGTCATGCGCAGATTGCGGTAGGCAGGAAAAGCATAGAAGCCAAGCACAGGAATGATCAGCAGCAACTGCACCACAACCGGAAGGCTAGATAGCGGGATCAGGAATATATAATACAAAACCCATTCTGAGACCTTTTGAGTATGCACAGCAACTACGCCCTATTACTTAATAAACGGTTGTATACATCCTGTACCTGATTTCTGCGGGAATTCCATGTTTGAAACTCTTTCACCACAGTTAAAGCCTCTATAGAGAGCGCCTTGAGCTTATCCCGATCAGCGTCCAGCTCAACGATTGCATCGCGAAAAGCTGAAACTACCTGGGCATAGCTGTGAATATCAATTAATACACCGCCACCATGCCTCAGCATCACCTGCGAGCCCTGATGGTTTAAGGCAACAACCGGAACGCCATTGCCCATAGCCTCGATAACAACATTACCCGAGGTATCCTGAACGCTGGAAAACAGCATCATATCGCTGTGCTTCAACCTGGAGAGGACTTCAGATCGCTCCAACTGGGTGACATGGCAGACCTTATCGCGAAATGCAGAAACCTCCAGTCTCGCCTCAAGTGCACCCCTCTCCGGGCCATCACCGATAATCAGCAACTCAAAGTCCAGATCCTCAGGTAACGCCTCAATGGCATCCAATATAATTGGCAGCCCTTTGCGAGCCTCCAGGCGACCCACCCAACAGATCTTTAAGCGAGAATCAGCGTTAACAACAATCTCGCTCTGGGGAATAATATCTTTATCACGCAGCGCCGTCTCAAGCATCAGAGACTCAGACCTGCACTTGCCCGCCAGTAACCTCTGGGTATCCTCATTGGCAAAAAACACATGAGACTTTCTGTTTACAGCCATAGAGATCAATGGATTTGACGACACCAGAGTCTTCATAGCCCGGCGAAACCTTTGCTTACCCCAGCCAGTGCCGTAGACCTCTTTCAGCACCTCCGGTGGTGACTGTCCACCGCCTACTGGCCCCCATACAAACGCGGCATTTTTATCCAGCGCCCACAGGAAGCCAGCGCTATCAATGGCGTTGTAGGTAACATGATGAACAATATCGTAAGGCTTTTTATTGTAAGTTTTTTTAGCCTTCAGCTTGAGAAACACAAAAGCAAAAAACTGCCACACCAGATAGTAAGGCTTAATAAATTTCCATCGGTGGGTTAGCTTCGAGCAAAAAGGCAGATCAAAGAAAACAAAATTAACCGATGCTGGAAACTCAGACGCAGCAATCGCCTCTCGATGATATGACCGGGTTAGCACAGTCACATTGGAAAATTGCGCCAGAACGCCCATCCAGTTCCACCCCACATAGGGCTCACCCGCCTGAACCGGATCACAGGCAAATGCAGACATCAGCACATTAGGCGTTTGCACCTTACTCACAGGCCTCTTCAACCTGCTGAGCAACGCGCCCATAGATATCTTCGAAACGCACGATATCGTCCTCGCCCAAATAGGAACCAGACTGCACCTCAATTAACTCAAGGCTCAGCTTGCCGGTATTTTCAAGGCAGTGGATAACACCAATCGGGATATAGGTCGATTCATTAGCGTTAAGCGTAAAAGTACGGTCGCCATTGGTAACCTTCGCAGTACCTGAAACCACAATCCAATGCTCCGCGCGATGATGATGCATCTGAACACTCAACTTCGCACCGGGCTTAACCGTAATTCGCTTAACCTGGTAACCCTCACCCTGATCAATCGAATCATACTTACCCCAGGGGCGATAAACCTCACGGTTAAGCTGCCACTCAGAACGAGCCTGCTCCTTAAGCTTCTGCGCGATAAGCTTCACGTCCTGAACCTTATCTTTATCCGCCACCATCACCACATCTTTGGTAGCAACCACCACCAAATTATCAACACCCACAGCCGCCACCAACTGATCGCTGGCGCGCACATAAGAATTGGTCGAATCGTGGAGCATCACATCGCCCTGCACCGCATTGCCGTCAGCATCTTTCTCACTGACATCCCACAGCGAAGACCAGGAACCAATATCACTCCAACCGGCATCCATAGGCACAACCATGGCATCGGCAGTGTTTTCCATGACCGCGTAATCAACCGACTCGCTGGAACAGGCCTCAAAAGCCGCCTTATCGACACGCAAGAAATCAAGATCGGGCTCAACACCCTTAACCGAAAGCTCACAGGCCGCATAAATATCCGGACGAAACTTGTGCAACTCTTCGAGATAGCGGCTCGCCTTAAACAAAAACATACCGCTGTTCCAGTAGTACTCACCAGAACTAACGTAACCCTCAGCAACCGCCTCAGTAGGCTTCTCAACAAACTGATCAACATCAAAGCCGGCACCTTTGTCAGCACCGCGCTTGATATAGCCATAACCGGTATGTGCCTCAGTGGGCACCACACCAAAAGTCACCAACTTGCCAGACTCAGCCAGCGGAATGGCAGCGGATACCGCGCGATTAAACGCAGCGCCATCCTTAATCACATGATCTGCAGCCAGAACTAGCAACAGAGGATCATCTTTCGCAGTCAACGCCGCCAGAGCGATCGCAGGTGCCGTATTGCGGCCCGCAGGCTCCAGTATTATCGAACCCAACTGATCTATTTCACGCAGCTGTTCAGCGACAAAGAAACGGTGCTCTTCATTACAGATTGTCACCGACGAATCAATATTCAAATCGGCAAGGCGGCTCATCGTCTCCTGAAGCATTGTCGCGTCACTCTCGAGCGCCAAAAACTGCTTAGGATGTGTGGCACGAGATATCGGCCAAAGACGGGTGCCAGACCCACCGGCCATAACCACAGCGCAAATAGTCATAAAATTCCTCTTACCTTTCCCCTAGACCTTTGTGCCATTGCCAGGCACTGCCGACAATCGAATCCAGCTGGTCAAATTCAGGCGTCCAGCCAAGCGCGTTTAACGCCTTGCCACTGTCCGCCACTAAAACTGCTGGATCTCCAGCACGTCGGCCATCAATCTGATAGCTGATCGAATCATTTACAACCCGCTCACAGCTCTGAATAACATCCACAACTGAAAAACCATTGCCGTTACCCAGGTTATAGGCGGAAAAACCCTTGGCATCACCGCGCATAGACTCCAGACCCAACAGATGGGCCTGAGCCAAATCAGTCACATGCACATAATCGCGCACACAGGTACCGTCGTGGGTAGGGTAATCATTGCCAAACACCTTTAGCGAATTGCCACCCGCGAGCGCCGCCTTCAACACATTGGGGATCAGATGCGTCTCCGGATCATGATCCTCACCAATGGTGCCAGACAGATCCGCACCAGCAGCGTTAAAGTATCTAAAACAGGTGGCATTAAAATCATGGGCCGAGCAAATATCCCGTAACAGATTCTCAACCATCAACTTGCTCTGACCGTAGGGATTAATCGGATTTTTCGGATGGTCTTCGGCAATCTTTTCAGTAACAGGATTGCCGAAAATCGCCGCAGTGGATGAGAACACCAAATTGTTTATATCGTTGCGCAGCATCTCATTGATAAGATTGAGAGAACCCACCACATTATTTCGATAATAGAGCTGCGGTTGCACAACCGACTCACCGACCAGAGACTTGGCCGCAAAATGAATCACACCGTCAAACTGCCGCCCTTTTAGACTGGTCGCCAGCGCAGCCTGATCGAGCAGATTAACCCGCAAAATCTCACAGCCCTTAACCGCCCACTCATGGCCAGTGGAGAAATCGTCCAGCACCACAACCTCATGGTCGCGGTCCTGAAGATATTTCACCATATGAGAGCCGATATAACCGGCACCACCAGGGACAAGCAATTTCATTGATTAATTTCCGTTAAGCCGTTTATATGCAGGCAATTAAAACCATGCCACGCACTCCAATAAAAACACTAGAGCACCAGCACTACAGCACCAGCAATTTTATTATTAAGAGCGCACCACTTATGGCCGGGCAGGCTACCGCAGGACCAGGTGATCTGGCCCTTGCGAGAGAGAATATATAATCATCCGTAATTTCATGGTTCGAACCTTGAACATAACCCACAATATTAACATACAAAGACAAGTAATCCACGCGATCGTAAGCTGCGTATAAGCGGGTTAACGTAAATTATTCACCTATGAATTTATTATTCCAAAGAACCCATAAACCCAAAGATAAAGTGCAGCTTTAGCAGCCGACAAAATACTCAGCCATAGCCCGCAATAGGCCGCCAAGCCTGCAAATAAATGCCATAAATCAAACCGCTAATAAAGCGGGCCAGCTAAAAGCGGAATATTTATTCGACCCCTAATCAGGTGAAAAAGTCTATGGCAAAGATGCTCATTATCCGACCAGAAAAGAGAACAGCCCTCAAGCAAGAGTCGGAAGATACTCAGCAATAAATTTAGAGAGCAGAAAACGAAAATAATTAGCCTTATATTCAAGCATAATTATAAATACTGAATGGTTATTCAGGAGTTGGGAAAGGAGAAATTCAGCCTAAAAATGTAAGGCTGACGAATATCAAATTTGTGACAGAAAAGACTAAATAGCAGTGGAATGTTGTGTCGCTCTGTGACGAAGACCCGTCAAATAGAACACAACAGCATACAAACAGCATTCAAAAATAAAGAAATAACCCCACTCATTACTTGAAGCAGGCCACCACTCATACATAAACCCAAGCAGAACAAGACCTGAAGTCGAGCCAGAAACAAGCAACCCAGTCAGTGAATTAGACGCCACCCGAGAGCGGAACTTGGGTCGCAAATAGAAATGCACCCTATTATGGAGGTGGTCATTATCCGGTGAAAATGGCGAACGGCCCACCAACATTCTTCTTACAATGCTGACCAGAAAGTCGATACAAGGATAAGCAAACAATGAAGCAAGAAAGGCAAGAGAAAAGACATCGGCATTAAAGAACACCAAGCCGTATATCGCCAGAGCAGCCCCTAACCCATAGGTACCAGCATCACCCAGAAACAGGCGACCAGTAACCACATTGAACAGCAAAAATACGCCACAGGCCGACATAAAGCTATAATCGACTACCCTACCCGTCTGCAGATAAAACAACAGAATAGAAAAGAATGCGATACCTGGCACCAAGCCATTGGCGCCATCCGCCATATTCACAGCATTGATAAAGCCGACCAAAAATATAATCACCAAAAGCGCACCGACAAACGGCAGCGTAAGAAGATAGTCCAAGCCAACCATCCCTAATGACTCGGGAACAAGCTCAGGCCAGACAAAGATAATTCCAGCGAAAAGGGCAAATTTCAATCCAAGGCGGGTAAGTGGTGAGAGAAAATCGGCCTTTAAATCCTCAGCAAGGCCCATGGCAGCACAGCACATAATCGCAAAGATGCCGAATCTATGATTGCCATAGGCAGCCATGCCCGACATAAAGGTAGAGCTATCCTGGTAATAGGAAACCGCAAAGAACATCACTACAGACACCATCACCGACAGACCACCAAGGCGCGACGAACTGCGGTCGCTAATCCCGTGCTTGCTAGCCGAATCAATCCCAGTCTGCTGAAGCGAAAACCACTGCAAAAGAAGAGTAATAGCCGAACCCACCACCCCAAAGTAAATGCCAGCAATAACCGCCACTATAGAAATTTGGATAAAGTCCTTTTTGGATAGAACCCAATTAGAGATAAAAACCACCTTTTAAAAACTTAAGGGACAGCTCGCAATCAATCTAATGCTGATCTTGGCTGTTAATACAGCTTACTTGTGTAAACAGAGCGCGGAACATTACTTGAGCCGCTCAATCAAATCAATATATTCATTGTTTGAACATAAAAATAGAAGTAAAAATATACTGTTAAATAAGGTGTATAGCAAACACGAAAAAAACTGATGATCTATTCAAATGAATAGAAAAAACGTGAGAATTCAGGTATCGCATAGTATTGAGAGGAGGTTAAAAGATATAAATATTCATCGGTGAATAGATAAGTGGATTCCAATAAAAAAGCCCGGCAGATTAGCCAGGCTTTTTGTTTAAATACTATTATCGTTACTTACCAGTAATACCCAAGTGACAATGAATACTCCTGCGTTTTATTGCCTTCGAACAAAACCCTAATATCCATATTACGGCTTAAGCTGTGCCGACCCTCAAAAAAATAGACCGCTTCATCACCCTCATCAGTATCCAAATGATGTCGATTCTCAAACTCCACTCTAAAGTTAGTTTTATCCGTAAGCCTAACATTGGTAAAAACTGAAGACTTGGCATACAAAGCACCATAACCATTGCGATTATTTTGCACTGCCCCACCAACATTAACGCCGGCCACAACAGTGGATGAAAAATGCTTAGCAAGTCCAATATCACCCTGAAACCTCGCCACCAGACAACTATCACAAAGCAAATTCTGCTGTTCCACGCCAAGTTTCAATCGCCAGGTTCGCCCATTATCACCGGGTAAACCTGTTCTCGCGCTATTGACACTTTGCACACTGACAATATCCAGCTTACGTAAAGAAAGTCTGGAATCCAAATAGGTCAGCTTAACTTCAGCCATCTTGAGCTCAGAATTATCAACGTGCCCACTACCCCCATCCAGCGCATCATAATAAGAAGGCCTGATAGTAACAGCCAACCCTTCGTTTAAGGCTTGATTGCTAACACCACTAAGCTGAACAAAGCTTGGGCGCCTTCCTTCATGGGGCGGTTTAGTCCCCTTTATCGAAGTAAAAACATTACCTGCAGGTAGCTTAAAACGCTCTGAAAGCACCTGCCTGTAATTAGACCTTACCTCAGTTGATGCCTTATCAAGATCAGAGGAAAACTGGAAATAATCGCCTAATGTCTCAAGTGTTGCCTGCTTAGATGCAACATCCATATTTTGATACCTGTCATCAGCCAATACCGCAATATCCAGCGCAGCGTCTTTCATAACCTTCTTCTCAATATTATTTAGCTGCTCGTATTTATGATACAAACGAGATTGCCGAGAAGGATAATACTTCACCGCCGATACCGCAGACCGACCATTTAAAGTTGCCTGAGTTAGTTTGGTCACAATAGTTTGCGGGTAAACATAAGGATGCTTGCGCGGAATAATCTCCAGACCATCAATTAACTCGAGGATCTCAGCCATTCGATAAGCGCAGTTTTTACGAAAAAAGTAATAGCGGTATTTCTTGCCTAGCAACTCCCAAAGATGGCCCATAATAAGATCCACCTGCGGTTGCGTTAATGACAGCTCATACTCCCAAATATCTCGCAGTTCCAACTCACCATAATTATGGGTATGAAAGTAATATTGAATATGGCTGAACCCAGCATCGTAACCACCGAAAACACCCTTTAGAATATAGGTAATCGGCCCTTCATTTGGTGGAACAATAGCACCATAATTAACACTTACATCAAGCAATGAAGATCGAGAAGCACTCGCCGAATTAAATTTGAGCAAAGTGTGTCCGTAAAATGATGCCGGATTACCCAAGTACCCTGTCGCATAAAGAAGACTTATTGAGTCAACCGCAACGTCTTTAGTCCACTTCTTAAATAAAGCACACTCCACCAATGGAAAAGCATCAACTTTCGACTTCAAACGAGACAATAGCCATGTATACCTGCCCTTAAAGAGGCACTGAGCATGTAAGTCCGGGTTATCCCCCACAGGCTCAGAAAATGCTCTTATGGTTGCATTAAGCTCATCTACAGGGTTAGTACTGCCTCGCTCGGCAAAAAAGAAAGTCTTGGAATGCACCGCACTTTTCCACCCTGTGTCACTAGAACTATCCCGTTCATAAAGTCCGAGCCGCAACCAGCTATTACCCTTAGCAAAGCCTTTATTTTCAACCTCGACAAGTATTTTCTCTAAAGCAGTCAATCGACTATCTGCAGAAGCCAACGAAGGTAGGCAGAACAGCCCACTTAGAGACAGAATAAGCAATACAGGCTTAAGCATAATCTTCCTTAACAAAAATTGATCGAAAAAAAATCACTGCCAACATCAATGCCAACAGTGATCTTTTGTATGACTAACTATCTGTTCTAGGCCGAACAGCTACCAGAATAATCACGCTCAATAGTGCTATTGATCACACCGTAGTAATCAGCTGATTTCTGCAACTGATCCATAGAAGAATATTCATCAGAGCTGACTTTATCCCCCACTTCTGATCGTACAGACTGAATAATAGAAGCATGTGAATCTGCAGAACATCCAAGAATTTGCAGCATGGCAGACAGATGCTCACCTTGACCGGCAGCAGTTTCTTCAATCACATTTGGGTATGTATCATTAATAAACATAGCAACTTCAACTTTTGCGCCCTGGCATGTCTCTGGGCTGGCCGTAGCTGAGGTCAGCGCGGTAGTACCAACATCCCAAATAACATTTGACGTTACAGCCGCCCAATGAGTATCAGGAAAGAGAGAAGCACCAATACCACAGTCTACAAATGGATTGGGGCCCGAACCCGCTGGCTTATCGCCCATCGCGGCAAATGCCGAGCCAGACAAAACTGCAGTGGAAAAAACAGCTATAGATAATGCAGATTTAACAAATTTCATATCACTTATTTCCTTTAAGATTATTAATTATTAGTTAAACCCCCTCAAGATAGACCACTTTTTATACTGTTGAAGGCATAATTTATGGCCCTCAACTTATTATTTAATAACCCACATTTGCAACCTTGCGGCCAATGTACCATTAGTGTGTATTGCACAACTGGCTTCTATCTCAGCTTGGCTACTCTTAATTCAAGCCCGCCT
>Ga0206125_10004091_pt1 | contig 13256 bp, 11 predicted proteins | sample Helgoland_Spring_4_FD_148598 | JGI IMG/M metagenome (GOLD analysis project Ga0206125, IMG submission 148598) | Pelagic subsurface seawater microbial communities from Kabeltonne, Helgoland, North Sea - Helgoland_Spring_Bloom_20160331_1 | ecosystem: Environmental > Aquatic > Marine > Epipelagic ... | reverse complement strand
TTGGTTTAGGATTGCAGCTGTTTCCACCATTTCAACCATAAACGTTGATCGCCCCCGCGCCAGATCGTCAGAGGCCCCAACCCGACTAAAAATTTGGCTAACCAATCCAATATGCGCTTTGGTGGCCGGCACGTAGCTGCCCATTTGTGCAAGGATCGCAATAATGGCGTTCTGACGTAGAAATGTGGACTTTCCGGCCATGTTTGGTCCAGTCAAAAGCCAGATCGCAGCACCCGTATCCGCCGAAAGACTACAATCATTTGCGATAAAAGCGTCTCCTAATTGTTTTCTCAAAGATTGTTCGACCACAGGGTGTCGCCCACCTTTGATCTCGAATTTTCGGCTATTATCCAAGACTGGTTTAACCCAATTCTCAGTTATGGCGAGATGAGCAAGCGCAGTTGTCAGATCAATCTGCGCTAAAGCACGCGCGGTCTGGCTGATCTGGGCGGCACGATCAATGACAAGGCCCCTGATAGATTCGTACAGACGCTTTTCGATTTCAAGCGCCCGACTGCCTGCATCAAGAATGCGTGCCTCGAGGCTGGAAAGCTCTAAAGTGGTAAAGCGGACTTGATTGGCAGTTGTTTGTCTGTGGATAAAGGTTTGGCTCAAGGGCTCAGATAGCATTCTGTCGGCGTGTGTTGCGGTAACCTCGATGAAGTACCCTAAGACCTTGTTGTGCTTTATCTTGAGGGACGGAATAGAGCATAGTTCAATGTAGCTTTGTTGAAATTGCGCTATAAATGATCGCCCCTCATCCCGTAATTGGCGTACTTCATCCAGTTCTGGATCATATCCAGTGGCAATGAAGCCTCCATCCCTTGCCAGCAAGGGTGGTTCAGCTACCAGTTGGGTATCGAGCATTTCGAGCATTTCGGTATGCCCAACAAGGTCAGCCATGATTTCAGCCAGCAGCTCTGGCAAGCTCTCAGGCGGGCTACCGCCAATCATTTGCGCCTCAGCCAATCCGTTGCGCAGCGCAGCAAGGTCGCGCGGCCCCCCGCGGTCCAGCGCCAAACGTGACAAGGCGCGGTCCAAATCGGGGACTCTTTTCAAATTAGATTGCGCTGCGTTTTTGAAAGCGGTGTTTTTCACACAATACTCAACAGCATTTGAACGCCAAGAAATAGTCTCTAACACAGTAGATGGTGATGCGAGTCGTCGTGCCAGCAGCCGTGCGCCAGCGGCGGTGACTGTCTTATCAATAGACTCTAATAATGATCCATTTTTGCCGCCTGACAATGCGCCTGACAGCTCAAGACCCCGACGAGTGGCAGCATCGATTTTAACTGTCTTTGCTTGCTTATCCTGTTTTGGTGGGCAAAGAAGCGGCAATTTCCCCTTTTGAGTGAGATCAACATAGTGGATCAACGCACCCATTGCGCTAACTTCAGCCCGCGCGAAATTCCCAAACCCGTCAAGTGCGGCCACGTTGAATACATTGCAAATGCGTTCGGTTCCGCCCACGCTGTCAAAAACGGATCGACCTAAAGGCGTAAGGGCAATTCCAAAGTCTTCGACGATTGGTCTCAGCTCGGCCTCTTTACTGTCAGAGATAACCAATTCTGACGGGGCAAGCCGTGCTAATTCAGGCCCTAACAATGCATTATCGAGCGACATTACTCGAAACTCTCCGGTTGAAATGTCGATCCACGCCAGGGCGGAATCGCCGCGAACATCTGCAAAAGCAGCAAGAAAGTTATGCTGCCGCGCTTGAAGAAGGGAATCTTCGGTGAGCGTTCCTGGGGTCACGAGCCGGACGACGTCGCGGTTGACGACTGATTTATGACCCCGTTTTTTTGCTTCGGCGGGGCTTTCTAACTGTTCGCATATCGCTACACGGAAGCCCTTGCGAATAAGCGTGAGCAAATAGCCTTCGGCAGCATGGAACGGAACGCCGCACATCGGAATATCGTTGCCATTATGCTTGCCTCGTTTGGTCAGGGCAATGTCGAGCGCCTCTGCTGCGGCAACTGCGTCGTCAAAGAACATCTCATAGAAATCGCCCATCCTATAGAATAATAGAGCGCCCCGGTGGTGGGATTTAATTTCAAGATATTGCGCCATCATGGGCGTGACTGTCATGGTGGACCTCTTGTTCGTGCCATCTGACCTTACAAATGTGTGTAGGTGAGGGAAAGCCAAAGTAGATTGAGGCGGGGGGCGTGCTGGGTTAAACGGGATGGGCGCGAGAGAGGATTACGCACATGAGCAAGAATAAAGTCACGCCAGAAGAAGCACTTGCATTCCACTTGGAGCCAACGCCCGGTAAATTCGAGATTGCTGCCACAGTGCCAATGACCACGCAGCGCGACCTTAGTCTTGCTTATTCCCCAGGCGTGGCTGTCCCGTGCGAAGCGATCGCTGAAAATCCAGAACTTGCGTATGATTACACAAACAAGGGAAATTTAGTCGCTGTTATATCTAACGGAACAGCGGTTTTGGGGCTCGGAAACCTAGGGGCGCTTGGATCAAAACCCGTGATGGAGGGCAAGGCGGTGCTTTTCAAGCGTTTTGCTGACGTAAATTCCATTGACATCGAGCTGGACACTAAAGACCCAGATGCATTTTGCAAAGCGGTCAAGTTAATGGAGCCGACCTTTGGGGGGATCAACCTTGAAGATATAAAGGCGCCTGAGTGTTTTATCATTGAGCAGCGCCTCAAAGAAGAGATGGACATTCCCGTCTTTCACGATGACCAGCATGGTACTGCGGTTATTTGTGCAGCCGGACTGATCAACGCGTTGCACATCTCAGGCAAAAAAATTGAAGATGTCAAAATTGTGCTGAACGGTGCCGGCGCCGCCGGGATTGCGTGTGTTGAACTGCTGAAATCCATGGGTGCGCGGCATGACAATTGTATTATATGCGACACTAAAGGCGTGATATATCAAGGTCGAAGCGCTGGTATGAACCAGTGGAAATCTGCCCATGCGATTAAGACAGAATTGCGCACGCTTGAAGAGGCTATGGTTGATGCAGATGTTTTTCTGGGTGTGTCTGTCAAAGGCGCAGTCACGCAGGACATGGTGCTCAGCATGGCCGATAGTCCTGTTATTTTTGCAATGGCTAATCCCGATCCTGAAATCACGCCAGAAGATGCGCATGAGGTCCGTATGGACGCTATCGTTGCGACTGGACGCAGCGACTACCCTAATCAAGTCAACAACGTGCTTGGGTTCCCTTATTTATTTCGTGGTGCGCTAGATATTCATGCGCGTGCGATCAACGATGAGATGAAGATCGCTTGCGCACATGCGTTGGCAGCTTTGGCGCGTGAGGATGTTCCAGACGAAGTGGCGTTGGCATATGGTAAAAGCCTAAGCTTCGGACGTGATTATATTATTCCTACGCCATTTGACCCGCGTCTGATTTACCGTATTCCACCTGCTGTTGCTCGTGCAGGAATGAACACTGGTGCTGCGCGCCGACCTATCATCGACATGGATGCTTATGAGCTGAGCCTGAAGTCTCGGATGGACCCAACGGCAAGCATTTTAACTGGTATTAACGCGCGCGCCCGTGCCGCACAGGCCCGCATGATTTTTGCCGAAGGTGATGACCCGCGCGTGTTGCGCGCTGCGGTTATGTATCAACGGTCTGGGTTTGGAAAATCTTTAGTAATCGGGCGCCCCGATGATGTTAAGACTAAGCTTGAAGCAGCGGGGCTGGGTGATGCTGCTCGTGAATTGGAAGTGGTCAATGCTGCCAATACTTCATATTTAGAGACTTATAAATCGTATTTGTACGATCGTTTGCAACGGCGCGGGTTTGATGGATCAGATGTGCATCGGTTGGCTGCACGCGACCGGCATGTTTTTGGGGCGCTTATGCTGGCCCACGGGCACGGTGATGGTCTTGTGACGGGTGCCACCCGAAAATCAGCTCACATCCTTGATCGGGTCAATCATGTTTATGATGCCGACGCGTCTAGTAAAGCGGCGGGAATCACGGCGTTGATCCACAAAGGTCGGATCGTTTTTATCGCCGATACGCTTGTTCAAGAATGGCCCGACGAAGAAAACTTGGCCGATATCGCGCAACAAGCCGCCACGGTTGCTCGTAATATGGGGCTTGAACCGCGGGTGGCATTTGTGAGCTTTTCCACCTTTGGCTATCCGGTGTCTGAGCGAGCAGAAAAGATGCACCGCGCACCACAGGTGCTTGACGGGCGCGGTGTTGATTTCGAATATGAAGGTGAAATGACTGTTGACGTTGCACTAAACCCTGCCGCGCAACATGCATATCCGTTTTCACGGTTGACTGGTCCGGCAAATATACTGGTGGTTCCAGCACGCCATTCCGCTAGCATTTCTGTTAAGCTTATGCAGGAAATGGGCGGTGCGACTGTTATCGGTCCTATCTTGGCTGGTGTTGGTGGATCGATTCAGATCTGCTCTTCAAACTCTACGGCAAACGACATTCTGAATATGGCGGTGCTGGCTGCTTGCAAGGTGGGCTAATGGCGGTTTGGAACCTTGGTTCAATCAATATTGATAATGCTTACCGGGTACCGCATCTGCCCAGTGCAGGAGAGACGATCAGAGCTAAATCCCACCAAAAAGGACTAGGTGGAAAAGGTGCTAATATCTCGGTTGCGATAGCGCGTGGCGCCGCAAGCGTCACGCATATCGGTGCGGTAGGCGCAGACGGCGCATGGGCTGTCGAACGTTTGATGGAGTACGGGGTAGATACCCGCCATATTACAAAGCTGGCCAATGAGGCGACTGGGCACGCAAATATTGCAGTCGCTGATGATGGTGAAAATCAAATTATCATCTACCCAGGTACAAATCGTATGATCACGGACGATATGATCGGGGGGGCTTTGGCGGTTGCCTCGCCCGGTGATATACTTGTTATGCAAAATGAAACGAACGGGCAGCTTCGTGCAGCCAAGATTGCCAAGAAAATGGGCCTTAATGTTGTTTATGCAGCTGCCCCCTTCGAAGCAGAGGCCGTAACAAGCGTTTTGCCATATACTGATCTTCTGGTGCTGAATGCGGTAGAGGCCAATCAACTAAAGGCCGTGCTTGGACGATCTCTAAAAGATCTTGATGTGCACAACATTGTTGTCACACAAGGCGGCGATGGCAGCTGCTGGATCGATGCTTTAGCCAAGTTAGAAACACATATTCCGGCTATTTCGGTCGCTTCGGTCGATACGACGGGCGCGGGCGACACGTTTACAGGGTTCCTCGTCGCTGGTTTGGATCGCGGATTGCCGATGATGCAATCTTTGAACCTGGCCACACAAGCAGCGGCATTAATGGTTACACGTTTTGGTACTGCTGATGTCATTCCGGACTTAAAAGAAATTGAAGAAGCCCGCTTAGGTTAGTTGTCCGCAAATGGGGCGTCCATGCCCCAAAGCTGCTTGACTCTTGCGTCCCGCCCACAGGCCTTACGATACGCTTTGTAAGCTCCGGCTTTGGTTTTTGGTCCAAAGCGGGTTAGCACAAGACCTTTTTGTTTATAATAATTTTGATGATAAGCGTCTGCCGGATAAAAATCTGATGCGTCCAATATTGGGGTGACAACGATCTGAGAAAGGTCTGCTTGTGCGCTGGCCTTTGCTTTTTCTGCCGCTTTACGCTGTTGTGGACTTACAAAAATTCCTGTTGTGTAAGCGGGGCCTCTGTCACAGAATTGGCCACTTTTATCTGTTGGATCAACAGAGCGAAAAAACAACATCAGCAGTGTATCAACAGAAACTTCGGCGGAATCGAACGTTATCTGAACTGCTTCCAAATGGCCGGTGCCGCCATTGACAACCTGTTTATAGGTTGGATTGGCCAAATCGCCTCCGGTAAATCCAGAAATGACCTCAACAACACCATCTACTGTTTCGAAATCAGCTTCAACGCACCAAAAACAACCGCCTGCTACGACTAGAGTGTCATGTTGTTGCGCATGTAACGACTTGGTTTGAGCAATAAGCCCGAGCAATATCGCTATAGCTAACGCGCAGGTCTTGAATGTATAGATGCGTGACATCGGTTTTCTCCTATGTCGGAAAATGTGCCTGCATATTTCGCAACGCTCAAGTCATGGAACACAGAAATCGCGCATCTGTGAACAGGTGATTTCTATCGGGGCTCGCGGCAAAATCCAGTCGCCTTTGGAAGTATTGCTTGCTTATTTTAGGCGGCGGTCTCGTGCGGCCAACAACTTCAGACGTAGGGCATTTAGCTGAATAAATCCTGCTGCATCTTTTTGATCATAAGCGCCGGCATCATCTTCGAAGGTAACATGCGCCTCAGAATACAAGCTATGATCTGACCAGCGACCTACGGTTCGGGCTAGTCCCTTGTAAAGCTTCAAGCGGACTGTCCCAGTCACATGTTCTTGGCTTTTGTCGATCATAGCTTGCAACATTTCACGTTCAGGCGAGAACCAAAAGCCGTTATAGATTAGTTCGGCATAGCGCGGCATCAACTCGTCCTTGAGGTGCGCCGCGCCCCGATCGAGTGTGATTTGCTCGATACCACGATGGGCTTCAAGCAAGACAGTGCCGCCGGGTGTTTCATAAATGCCGCGTGATTTCATGCCTACGAAACGGCCCTCGACTAGATCAAGACGCCCGATGCCATGCTTGCCGCCCAGATCGTTGAGCTTGGTTAGAATTGACGCTGGCGACATTGTTTCCCCGTTGATGGAAACCGCATCGCCCTTTTCGAAACTAATTTCGATAAACTCAGGCTCGTTTGGGGCATCCTCTGGGGCGACGGTGCGCTGGTAGACGTAATCGGGCGCATCCACGGCTGGATCTTCAAGAACTTTGCCCTCGGACGAGGTGTGTAAAAGGTTGGCATCCACGCTGAATGGCGCTTCGCCGCGTTTGTCTGTGGCTATCGGTATTTGGTTTTTTTCGGCAAAATCGATCAGCTTGGTCCGGCTGCTCAGATCCCACTCTCGCCAAGGAGCAATAACTTTGATGTCTGGATTCAGCGCATAAGCGGCCAATTCGAAACGAACTTGGTCATTTCCCTTTCCGGTGGCGCCATGTGCAACGGCGTCTGCGCCTTCTGCGGCTGCAATTTCGACCAATCGTTTCGAGATCAGAGGACGTGCGATCGAGGTCCCTAAGAGGTACAAACCCTCATAAAGAGCATTCGCACGGAACATGGGAAAAACAAAATCACGAACAAATTCTTCACGCACATCTTCGACATAAATCGACGAGGCACCCATCATTTCCGCTTTGGCGCGCGCGGGCTCAAGTTCTTCGCCTTGCCCCAAGTCAGCAGTAAAAGTAACGACTTCACAGCCATATTCTGTTTGTAACCACTTAAGGATGATCGAAGTATCAAGGCCTCCGGAATAGGCCAGCACAACTTTTTTAGGCGCGCTCATTTTGTCTTTCCCTTTGAAAGTTTGGCTGGCGATACCTGTTTTGTAGGAAAGGGGCAAGATTGACCGGCACGGCAAGGGTCGATACATCAGTTGAAATTGCAATAGGGGTAAGCATATGAGCTTTCAGGACGACGCGCGTGCTGGGGCGCAAGCAATGCGTGCGATTTTTCCAGAAACACCGCTTCTGCGAAATGACCTTCTGTCGCACCGGTACGATGCTGACATTTGGCTAAAGCGCGAGGACTTGAGCCCTGTTCGTTCATACAAGTTGCGCGGAGCATTTAATGCAATGCGCAAGGTCATCGTTCCGGATACGATTTTCGTGTGTGCAAGTGCGGGCAATCATGCCCAGGGCGTTGCGTTCATGTGTCGTCATTTCAAAGTGCGCGGTGTGGTTTTTATGCCGGTCACAACACCGCCACAAAAGGTAATGAAGACCCGGATGTTCGGCGGTTCTCATGTTGAGGTTCGAATGACCGGTGACTACTTTGATGACACATTGGCATCTGCGCAAGCCTATTCTGCCGATGTGGGCGCGCACTTTCTGTCGCCATTCGACGACAATGATGTAATCGAAGGTCAGGCGTCGGTCGCAGTCGAGATTGAGGCGCAGTTGGGTCGTGTCCCAGACCGGATTATATTGCCTGTCGGAGGAGGAGGTCTGTCAGCAGGAACGCGCGCCTATTTCGAAAACCGAACAGAATATACTTTTGCTGAGCCAAAGGGAGCAACGTCACTTGCCGAGGCCATTAAGATTGGGCGTCCGGTAGATGTTTCCCCTATTGATTCTTTTGTGGATGGCGCGGCGGTTGCCAAGGTTGGAGAGCGCACCTTTGAGCGTCTATTTGATGTGTCGCAGTCTGACATTTTGTCAATTTCCGAAGATCGAATATGCACAACCATAATAGAAATGCTGAATGTAGAAGGTATTGTTCTTGAGCCAGCAGGCGCTTTAGCAATTGAGGCGCTGGCAGATGTCGCTGACCTGATCAAGGGAAAGACCGTTGTGTGTATTGCATCTGGTGGCAACTTTGATTTTGAACGATTGCCAGAACTTAAGGAACGGGCGCAGAGATTTTCGGGGGTCAAAAAATACTTTATTCTACGCATGCCGCAGCGGCCGGGCGCTCTTAAGGATTTTCTTGGAATCCTTGGGCCAGATGATGATATCGCTCGGTTTGAATACCTTAAGAAATCGGCGAGAAACTTTGGATCGGTTCTTATCGGCATTGAAACATCACACCCTAATAATTTTAAACGGCTGATGCAGGCCCTTGATGATGCCGGCTTCACATACACCGACATCACCGATGACGAAATACTTATCCAGTTCGTAATTTAAGGCGTTTTCACGCGGCGATAATCTGTGAAAGACCATCAAGAAAAACCTGTTTGGACTCTTCGTAGCAATTCAAGATTGCAGTCAAATCAACGCTAGATCTTTCGCCGGATGCTACCGCTATTTCTCCTTTCTTGCACATGGCCGAAAGGGTAAAAAAGCCAAGGCTCAATGCGCTACCCTTCAGGAAATGCAGATTCTCTTCGAGCGCCTCAGCTGTGGATTCTTCAGTTAATTGGTCGGTGACTGCCTCCACCTCTTCTACAAACATTGGCACGACTTCTTCAAAGTCGGCCGCGCCAATTTCCTCCCGCAATGCGGATACGTGCTCCCAGTCAATCATAGATATTCTCCGTGTTCATACAAACATAAAATCACGTTAAGGTTGAAAAACTGTAACTATGGGGAGCAAAACCTGCTAAGACTACGGACAATCATCTACATATGTTGGTCCGCGTTGGGAGCTGACTTAGTAGAGAAACACACCTGCTTGTTCGACTATTTTGCAGCCTATTTAAGGTGAATCATATCCTTATTTCAGAGGTTAATCTCATGTGTTCTAGCATGCTTTTATGTGTTTTATCTTGGGTCAAGATGCGGTGGGTCGAGTGGTGTCGCTCGAATTTTTAGTAGCCCAGTCATCTGCCCTTATTGCTCGTGACCTCTGAGCGTTTGTCGAAGGTGAGCGCGTAGGTGCATTCTTACACCAATGACCGTCACGGGCGCTCGATCGCTCAATTTTCGATCCAAAGCCACTTACCGCCTATGGGGGCTTTTACTATGCAAGCCACAACAAAGACTGATCTGAATTTCCACGAAAACCTTTAGCCACGTCATAAAAGTTGGTCGGCATCAGGTTAATACGCCAAAATTGCGCTCATATGTTGGCGTGTTCGGGACAAGTTGGATCAGGCGGGCTCGTTGCTACAGCCAGACGAAATTGCAACATATTTTGCCAGCTTCTGCGTTGATAGTGCACTTCTTTGGCAAGCCCCTTGATCAAAAGCCACCCAAAGCCGCCTTCTGGAATATCCTGCAAGTCCACGTCGATGTCGATCGTTGACCCAACTGGGGTCTGGCCATTTGGCATAGAGCGCCCGTTGTCCATGACCGTCAGATGAAGGCCGTCCAAAGCATGTTTGCAAATGATTTTGATCATGCCCGCGGCAGTCCCCTCCGGGTAGGCGTGTTCAACGATGTTGTTCAGTGCCTCAGCCATAACCAATTCGACAGTGCCCATTTCCTCTATATCTAGGTCGAGAGGAGCCAGCCCATCAAGTAATTCCTTGAGCGCTTTTCGTACGGCCATTTCGGTACTATCGATTGAAATGCGAATCGGTGAGAATTGGTTAATTGTTTTCATTACAGCGCCCTCTATTATTGGCGTGCTCTCAAGGGTTCAGTTCTGTCAATGCGCCATCAAGCGTTGGAAATATTTTGAATACACTGTCCATCCGGGTTAGCCGAAACACCTTATCCACAGTGGGTGTCAGCCCGGCGAGCGTCAGTTTACGCGTCACGCCCATATGTTTCATTGCGGCAACGATTGCCCCCAAGCCGCTTGAGTCAATGAACTCAACAGCGCTTAGGTCTAGAACAACAGTTTCGCTGCCGCCATCAGTTTTTGCCCGCATCCCGTCTTTGAATTCGATTGCTACCGCGGCATCAATGCGGGAACCATGGACCTGTACCACTTGTAGGTTCAGTTCGGATCGAGTGCTAAGTTCCATTTTAGTTCACCTTGTGTTCTGGTTGGCAACTCTGTTTTTAGTACCCAATCCTTACCAATCTGTTGCCCTGAGTCGCTTGAGAGGATGAGAAATGAAATCAGTTGTAATTATCGGAGCGGCGCGGACGCCCATGGGCGGCTTTCAGGGCACTCTGTCAGGGGTCGGTGCTGCTGATCTGGGCGGTGTCGCAATCAAAGGGGCCTTGAGTGGCACTGGCCTTACCACCATCGACGAGGTGTTGATGGGAAATGTTCTGTCGGCGGGTCAGGGTCAGGCCCCCGCGCGTCAGGCTGGGTTCGCCGCTGGATTGGGGCAAGATGTGCCCGCGACGACCGTAAACAAGATGTGTGGATCGGGGATGAAGGCGGCCATGATTGCATTTGATCAGATTGCCCTGGGTCAAAGCGATACCATGGTCGCTGGCGGTATGGAGAGCATGACCAATGCCCCGTATCTGCTGCCAAAAATGCGCAATGGTGCGCGTTTGGGGCATGGTGCGGTAGTTGATCACATGTTTCTGGATGGGCTCGAGGATGCCTATGACAAAGGCCGCTTGATGGGCACTTTTGCGGAAGATTGCGCTGAAGCCTTTCAATTCATACGTGCAGCACAGGATGAATACGCGCTGACGTCTTTGTCGCGCGCGCAAGCGGCGCAAGGCAATGGCGCGTTTGAGGGCGAGGTGGCAGCCGTTTGCGTATCGTCCCGCAACGGAGAGGTACAGATCACAGATGACGAACAGCCCGCCACGGCACGCCCGGATAAAATACCGCTGCTCAAGCCCGCGTTTCGCGAGGGGGGAACCGTGACGGCGGCCAATTCTTCTTCTATATCGGATGGCGCGGCTGCTTTGGTGCTGGCGTCACAAGACACCGCCACAGCGCAAAACATCCCGATACGCGCACGCATTCATGGTCATGCCAGCCATGCTCAGGCTCCGGGCCTTTTTACGACTGCTCCGGTGCCGGCTGCGCAAAAGCTGTTGCAGCGGATTGGTTGGTCCAAGGATGATGTCGATCTGTGGGAGGTGAACGAAGCTTTTGCCGTCGTCCCCTTGGCGTTCATGCGAGAGATGAACCTGAGTCATCATATAGTGAATGTAAACGGCGGTGCCTGCGCTCTTGGTCATCCGATTGGTGCATCTGGCGCCCGGATTATTGTGACTTTGTTGAACGCGCTGGAAGAACGCGGATTGAAACGCGGCGTGGCCGCGATCTGCATCGGTGGCGGCGAGGGAACGGCAATCGCCATTGAGTGCCCATGATCGATTATGCTGCATTGTCCAAAACCATTGCGTCTTTGACCAGTGGCGAGACGGATACAGTTGCGCTGATGGCGACGGTTGCCTGCGAAGTGCATCACAGCGATGCGCGGTTTGACTGGACGGGTTTTTACCGCGTGACTGACCCCGAAATGCTCAAGATTGGGCCGTATCAAGGTGCACATGGATGTTTGCATATCCCTTTCTCAAGGGGTGTCTGTGGGGCGGCTGCGCGCACCGGCGAGGTACAGCTGGTGCCGGATGTAGATGCGTTTGAAGGACATATCGCCTGCGCCTCAACCACCCGATCCGAGCTTGTTTTGCCGGTTTGGGATGGTTCGGGCAGGCTGATTGGCGTGTTTGATATCGATAGCGATCAGCCTGACGCATTTACGCAAGATGATGCCGATCATATGGCTCAAATTTTGGAAAATGTTTTTGGCGCTAATGAAAAATTCGCTTGATTTTTCATTAGCGCTGCTGTTTCGTGAAATTAGAGGGGAATTTTTCACGGTATGGTATTGCAGCTTGATCCAACGACTGTCAGAAGCCTTGGCGCTGATCTGCGTGCTCTGCGCAAAGCGCGGGGTTTGACCTTGCAGGCAATGGCAGGTGCCCTTGGCCGATCTGTTGGCTGGATCAGTCAGGTGGAGCGCGACCTAAGTGAACCCTCGATCAAGGACTTGCAGCAGTTTGCGGCTATGCTTGATGTTGGGATGTCTACCCTATTTCAAGTTGGCACGACGCGCGTGGGCGAAGATGGCTATGTCGTCCGAAAAGACACGCGGCGGCCTATTGGATCGCGCACTGACGGATTGATCGAAGAACTTTTATCGCCGGATCTGACAGATGATTTCGAGGTGGTTCATTCAACCTTTACGCCGGGCAGTGCGATTGCAGACCCGGTCATGCGGCCCACACAAGAGGTGGGCTATCTGATTTCTGGGCAATTGGATCTGGAAATCGACAGTCACCGCTTTACCATCAGCGCAGGCGACAGTTTTCGGGTGCGCGGCGAGCCGTTTCGTTGGTCTAATCCTTATGATGTGTCTGCTGTTGCGATCTGGGTCATCGCGCCGCCGGTGTACTGATGTCGTTCGAAGGATGGATCATATTCGTTCTGTTCTGGGTGGTTTTTGTGACAACACCGGGGCCAAACGCTGTCAATTGTATCAGCAATGGAATGACGATCGGATTTCGGCGCTCGATGACTGGGGTCCTTGCGATCCTGACGCAAGCCTCGCTATTTCTGGTGTTATCGGCCTTTGGACTCACGGCGCTCATCGCCGCTTCACCAATGTTGTTTTGGGTGGCCAAACTGATCGGAGCCGGGTTTTTGATCTACCTCGGCATACGGGGCTGGGTGCGTGCCATGCACCTCCCCGTCGCAGCAGAGCAAACAGGCCGGTCGGTCTATTTGCGCGCACTTGCCATCGCCACAATCAACCCCAAGAGCGTCGCGGGTTACCTCGCCGCCTTTTCACAGTTCGTGCAGCCGGACGTGCCCGTCTGGGATCAGATGTGGTTGATCATGCCGACTGCGCTTGTGATTACAGCGCTCAGCTAT
>Ga0206125_10004090_pt1 | contig 13258 bp, 13 predicted proteins | sample Helgoland_Spring_4_FD_148598 | JGI IMG/M metagenome (GOLD analysis project Ga0206125, IMG submission 148598) | Pelagic subsurface seawater microbial communities from Kabeltonne, Helgoland, North Sea - Helgoland_Spring_Bloom_20160331_1 | ecosystem: Environmental > Aquatic > Marine > Epipelagic ... | reverse complement strand
AATTTTATACACGCAACCAGGATCTACACATAATGGGCAAAAGTTATTTGGAGAATCTATATGCAGTATGAAGCAGATAAAGGCTACATCATACCTGCAACAGAACAATATATTCCGTGTGCTGTAACACTTGCACAAAGCATACGCTATTGGCATCCACATGTAAAAATATGTTTGCTTACTGATATTGAATATACCAATAGTCTTTTTGATTTTGTAAAACAGTTGCCATGGGGCAACACTGGTGGTTGGTCAAACGATTGGCAAGTGTATCACGCTAGTCCATTTCATGAAACAGTAAAGTTAGAAGCAGACATGATACTAAGTGGACCGGTGGACCATTGGTGGAGTCACTATCGCAAGTTTCCTGTTTGGATCAGTACAGGATGTAGAAATCAGTATAACAAACTTGCACGTACACGACAATACAGAAAAATTTTTGATAAAAATAAATTGCCAGACGTTTATAATGCTGTTACATACTGGCGTGTAAGCAGAGAAGCACAAGAATTTTTTAAAAGTGTTAGAAAGTGCTTTGAAGAATGGGATCAAGTAAAAACAAATTTACAAGCGGCACAGGATGAAATAGCAAACACAGATTTGATTTATGCACTGAATGCGGATAGTTACATTACTCCTGGTTATGGGCCGCAGATTGTACATATGAAAAAAGCAGTGCTAGGCACTTGCATTGAAAACTGGAACAAAGAATTAATTTGGGAAATTGATCGTGGAGTATTTCGTATAAACGGTTATAATCAACATGGGTTTGTACACTATCATCAAAAACACCTTGCAGAGGAATTTGGAGAATATTATGCTCGATGAAAAAATTATAAAATTAATAAACGCCAGTGCTACCATTGTAAACAAACCGGTTGACTTCACATACAGATTGTACTATAATAAAGATACTGGTGAACCTATTGCATACAGTATGGAAGAGATTGAAGGCGATTATATTACAGTTACAAAAGAACAATATCATCAAGGCAGGTATGATGTTGTTATAAAAGACAATGGTATTTTCAAATTGGACTCAATACAGTATATACGTAAACTCGTACCAGATCAAAAAGGCGTTGCATGCGACCTGACAAATGTTTTAATACTAGATCCTACTAGCAATAAAAAGTGGAAAGTTAAGACATATATTGCCGAGTAAATATAGTTTTAAAAGGAATTATTATGAAACATATTAATACATTTACAACAGGATTGATATATCCTGCGTTACTAGTTGCTATGTTTATAGCACTGTATATAGTACCTGCTTTCACTGTACAAGCACAAACACCACCACCTGATGATGGAACTAAAACACAACTATTACTAAACATGCAGGTACCATGCAGCGAACAAGGTATTGACTACCTTTCAGATATAGTAAACGAACACGGCGAACAAGAGTTTGCAAGTGGCGTAGTAAAAATTAAACCATTGATGCAACCAGATATGGTCACTGTTGATTTGCTTATGTATGTGAATCCTAAAACCAGTACATTTACAATTTTCAGTTATCAAAAAGTTGGTGAATATAATGTTGCATGCGTAATTGCTGGTGGTACTGATTTTACACCATTCTCAGGAGAATATAGAAAGAATGATTGATGTTGCTGATTTAGATTGCATATATTTGAGCTATGACGAGCCCAAGAAAGAAGAATTCTGGGTAAAGATACGCAACATGGTGCCATGGGCTAAACGTGTAGACGGAGTAGATGGTTCTGATGCAGCACACAAAGCGGCGGCTGATGCAAGTGAAACAGAACGCTTTATCCTAATCGATGGCGATAACTTGCCTCAAGAATCATTCTTCAATGAAACAATAGAATATAAAACTGAACAGTATGAACAAGCAGTGTACAGATGGCGTGCCCGCAACGATATAAACGGACTTATGTATGGCAACGGTGGCATTAGTTCATGGACTAAAACATTTGTACAAAACATGCGTACACACGAAGCCTCAGAAGGTGCAGATGATACTGATGTGGAGTTTTGCTTTGATGATCTATATTGGCCAATGTACAACTGCTATTCAACTACATACCCTGGAGAAAGTGCAAAACATGCTTTCCGTGCAGGCTTTAGAGAAGGCGTAAAGATGTGCCTTAATAAAGGTACCAAGCCCAGTGCAAGTGCGTTTAAAGAAAGTGTACATAATAGAAACTTAGATCATTTAACCATATGGCACAATATAGGTGCAGATACAGAACATGGGCTTTGGGCTATTGCAGGATCAAGACTTGGAACATATAAAACAATGTTGCAGAAGGATTGGAACTATAAAGACGTACAGGATTTTGCAAAGTTGGATGCTATCTGGGAAGATGTAAAACATTTACCACCTGGTGAATTAGTAAGTATCAAAGCCGATGATCTTGCTAGACAACTTTCTTTACCCATGAATATCCTTACACCTGTACAAAGTAAATTTTTTAAACATCATTATCGTAGCAACTGGCACAATCAATCTATTATGACCCGCGAAATTGATGTGATTAGGAAACAGGAGGGCTGGTGAATGGCTAAGTATTGCAATGAGTGTAGATATTCTTTTTAGTTCAACCCCTTGGATTGACGGCACACCTTGTTTAGCACCAGCGATTCTCAAATCAGTAGTAGAACACAATGGGTTTAGTGCAAAAACAATTGATTTGGCCGCGTATGTATATCAGTGTGCTCAAAATCATCCTAATGGTAATCAAATACAAAAATTTTGTCAACAACAATACATTAATTTTGATCTAGGTGCTGATAAAATAATTGCTGACCTTATTGAGGACTGCACTGAAAAAATTCTAGCACATAATCCTAAGATACTAGGATTTAGTATGTTAAGTCAGGAAAGCCAATTTTTTACAATGTGGCTATCTTATCACATTAAGCATGTTGCACCTGATATAAAAATAATAATCGGCGGAAGTGGAGTTAAAAATTTTATTGCTGGTAGTAATATTTTTTACGCACAAGAATTGCGGAATCTTGGTATAATTGATGATTTCATTATGGGCGATGGAGAACACGCAATGGTTGAGTATTTGCTTAACAATCGAGAGTTCAACGGAATAAACACACCAACCTGGGCACAAATAGGCAATCTTGATGACTTTCCTTTTCCTAATTTTGATGACTATAACTTTGATTGGTATAACATTAAATCTATACCGGTATGCGATAGTAGAGGATGTGTACGTAAGTGTGAATTCTGTGATATTATCAAACATTGGACAAGCTACAAATACAGAAGTGGCAATAGTGTATTTCAAGAAATACTACATCAAATTGACAAACACAATATTTACAATTTTAGTTTTTATAACAGTTTGACCAATGGCAATATGAAACAATTTGAAATTATTCTTGATCTTATCTGTGATTATAATCAAGGTAAAGTTCGGACAAAACAAATATCATGGGACGGCTATTTTATTGTGCGTGATCAACTTCGACATCCAGAAAGACTTTGGAAAAAATTACAAAAAAATAATGCTCATCTATTGCTTGGGGTTGAAAGTGTAGTGGAACATGTGCGTATAGGATTAGGTAAAAATTTTAAAAACGATGCCATTGATTATCATTTAGAAATGGCAAAAAAATACAATGTTAAGGTATCACTGCTTATGATTGTTGGATATCCAACTGAAACCAAAGCTGATTTTGAATTTACTAAAAAATGGTTTGTTGAACGAAAACGTTATGCTCCATACATTAAAAACGTAATTGCAACTTTAGCCGCAATTTTGCCTGGTACAGAATTAGAAAAAAATCTAGCCAATTATGGTGTTGTAAGAGATGAAGGTACAATACCTATTATGTGGCAGAACGAAGAAGCAAACATTTCTGAATCTTATCGTTATGAATACCTACTCAGTTTTAGATCCTTATTAGAGCAAAACGGCTTTTTTGTAAGTGTAGATGACACAACACTACAGGAAGTAACGTGAATAAAGTCAATCTAAGTATTGAATTTGAAATGGGATACTGTAACGGTTACATGCAATGTAAAGTATTGAACAACGACAAAGAAATATTTGATATAAAAAATAACGAAAACAAAATCCTCAAACTTGACTTTACAACAGACTGGCCAACAATTTTACGATTTGAACTAACCAATAAAGATCCAAACAGAGATACTGCCATTGACGAAAATGGCAATATTTTAGAAAACAAATATATGTGGCTTAAAAAATTTGCAGTAAATAACTTGCCGTTGAACGAGCCTAATCTTTACAAGATAGCAGTATTTGCAGGCAAAAACGAAATTTTTTGGGACAGGAACGAAACTGCAACAATAGAACTAACTGAAGATACTCCAACAAGATGGTTATTATCATTGAATAATGTAATATATTTAAGAGAGGCTCCATGACTTCAAATAAAGGCGATGGTGTAGACGAAAATTTTAAAAGTGATTTTCTCAGCGATGCTGAACGTGCCCAACAAAAGTTAGACACAGTATCACCAAGTATGTGTTTGGCTAAATGGAAGCAACTAAGTTTGCACTTAACAACAGGCATGAACAACAGTTGCTATCACCCTCCACTGCACAGAGCAGATGCTGATGCTATCAAACTCGACCCTGGTGCGTTACACAACACAGAACATAAAAAGCAACAACGTAAAATGATGCTAGAAGGCACACGCCCGCCAGAGTGTAGTTATTGTTGGGCTATGGAAGACAACAACAAACTCAGTGACAGACACTATCGTTCAGGCGAGCCTTGGGCAATGAAGGACTTTGAAACTATTAAGAATGCTCCCTGGGATCAAGATATAGTTCCAAGTTATGTCGAAGTAGACTTTAACAGTGCTTGTAATCTTAGTTGTAGTTATTGTTCACCGCAGTATAGTAGTTCATGGATGAAGGAAACAACTCGTGAAGGGGCATGGCCAACGTCAACTCCGCACAACGACCCTAACCATTTTACTGGCGAACGCAGACCCATACCCGCTAGAGAACACAATCCATATGTAGAAGCATTTTGGGAATGGTGGCCCTCACTGTATCCAGAACTAGAACATTTTAGAATGACTGGCGGCGAACCAATGATGGATAAAAACACATACCGTGTATTTGATCATGTGTTGGCAAATCCTAGTTCAAAACTACATTTGAGTACAACATCTAACTTTAGTGTGGATGAGAAACTTTGGCAAAAGTACAAAGCATATGTAACCATGCTTTGTGAACGTCCAGGTACAGTTGAGCACTTTATGCAGTATGTAAGTCTTGATGGAATGTTTGAACCAGCAGAATACATGCGTCATGGATTGGACTTTAATTTGCTTTGGGATAGAGTAAATCAGTTTCTCAATGATATACCTGAACGCAATAGTATAACATTTATTATTACAATGAATAATCTCAGTATCACTACCCTTAAAAATTTATTTGCTGGCATACTAGGACTAAGACAAATATACAGCAAGACATATCAACGCATATGGTTTGATACACCTGTGTTGCGTACACCTACTTGGCAAAGTTTGCAAATACTTCCTGAAAGTTATGTGCATGAGTTAGAGCTTTGTAAGATGTGGATGGATGATAATTTAGAAAAACCCGAAACACGTTTCAAAGGATTCAAAGACTACGAAGTAGCCAGACTAGACAGAGACATTGCTTGGATGCGTGACGGACAAAAACTAGATTCAGAATATATAAAACAGAACAAAGCAGACTTCTACAGATTCTTTAATGAGCATGATAGGCGCAGAGGTACAAACTTTTTAAAAACCTTTCCTGACATGAAATCATGGTGGAATGAGTGTAAATATTTGGCCGATAATTTTTAGAAATAATTATACATATGCCAAAACAACACAACGAAACAGATTTTGATTATAAGCAACGAGTATTGGACCCACTTAGTTCAAGTATGTGCGGAGCCAAATGGTACAATGCAACCATATGGTTAGGCTCTGGCATGACCACGAGTTGTCATCATCCACTACCACATCATGTGAGTGTCGAAGATGTTATAGCCAACCCAAAAGCACTGCACAATACACCACAGAAAAAAGCTGAACGAAGACAAATGCAGTGTGGCGAAAGACCAAAAGGTTGCGAATACTGCTGGAAAGTTGAAGATATAGGTCGAAACAATATCAGCGATAGAGTTTATAAAAGTTTTATATACGAAGACAATGCACTAAAAGCCGCATATGAGCGTGATTGGCAATCTGATGTAAATTTAAAAACATTGGAAATTGCTTTTGACCGTACCTGTAATCTTGCATGTAGTTATTGTAATCCTGCATTTTCAAGCACGTGGGTCAAAGATTTAAAAAAGCACGGACCCTACACAGATCTAAAAAGTGATGGTAGAAATCATTATACACACATCCATGAAAGTTCGCAGTTGTACAAGTTTAACGAAACAAATCCCTACATAGAAGCATTCTTCAAATGGTGGGAAAGTGATCTTAGTTACACACTTGACGAATTGCGTATTACCGGTGGTGAGCCAATGATGAGTGGACACTTGTGGAGATTATTAGATTGGTTTAAAGAAAACAAAGGAGCAAGTAAGACTCGGATTGCTATCAACAGTAACCTACAGTGTAGCATCAGTGACATTGAACGTTTACTTGATAGAGCTGACAGTGCTCCTCTAGATATATACACATCCAATGAAAGTCTTGGCAAGCAAAGTGAATACATACGAGATGGCTTGGATTGGGCAGTATGGTCACGCAATATTAACATGTTGGCTAAAAGTGGAAAAATACGTGGGTTGCACAACATGTGTACTATTAATGCGTTATGTTTAGAATCACTCCCGGAGTTTCTTACATATCTTACGCATATCAAAGAACAGAATGGCAGAAACTTTCCTGTGTTTACACTTAATATTTTAAGATTTCCTAGTTTCCAATCACCATTAGTTTTGCCTGATGAAATCCGAACACTACACAAAGACCGTTTACAAAAATGGTTTGACCTAAACAGTGATAGCAAATTCTTACACGAATTTGAACGTAATCAAGTTCAAAGATTAATAGATTATCTTGATGTTGTAAAAACTCCACACAGTGAAGCATTTGAAACACCAAAACTACACAACGACTTCTGGCAATTTTATAATCAATATGATGTACGTCGTAATAAAAACTTTGACAACACATTTCCAAGCATGAAAGAATGGTACAATGAGTTACGACTATAACAGTTCAGATCCAATTAAAATCAAACTAACAGACCTTGAAGAACGAGAACGCTTCTTACTAAGCGAAAGCAAAACATTTTGTATGTATCCTTGGATACACCTACATGCGTATCCAACTGGTGAAGCCTATCCTTGTTGTCATGCTGAAATGGGCGTAGGGCAAGTTGGAAATTGTAAAACAAACACCATGTCTGAAATATGGAATTCACCAGAACAAAAGAAACTGCGTCAAGACATGTTAACTGAAACAGAAAATTCAGCATGCGGCCGTTGTTACGAACAGGAAAAGTCAGGCTTCTTCTCAGGTAGACAAAGTGCAAACAAGCATCATGGACACCACATACACAGAACACAAGACACAACTGTCGACGGTGAATACAAAGACTTTGCGATGACCTATTGGGATATACGTTTTTCAAACCTGTGTAATCTCAGTTGTAGAAGTTGTGGACATATATTTTCCAGTAGCTGGTACAAAGATCAAACTGCACTAGCTGGTCCAGACTGGGCAAAAAACAATAATGTTTTAAACTACGCTGGTCGTTTTGAAACTGACATGATGGAACAGTTGATGGAACACTTGGATCATGTTGAGCAGATATATTTTGCTGGTGGTGAACCTTGCATGATGGATGAACACTATGTCATACTAGAAGAACTTGAAAGACGTGGCAGATTTGATGTACGCCTAATATACAACACAAACTTCACACATGTAAAACTTAAAAATAGATTGGTATTTGACTACTGGAAAAAGTTTGACAGTGTTGCAGTTGGTGCTAGTTTAGATGCAATGGGTCCACGTGCTGAATACATACGCAAAGGCACAAAATGGAGTGTGGTTGAAGAGAACAGACGACAGATGATGGAGATATGTCCACAGGTTGACTTTTATATCAGCCCAACACTTAGTATCATGAATGCTCTACATATTCCTGATTTTCACAGAGACTGGGTAGAAAAAGGACTTATAAAGGCCCAGGATTTAAATGTCAATATATTACAAGATCCAGATTATTACAGAATAGATATTGCACCACAAGCGTATAAAGATCAGATTATCTCAAAGTATGAAAAACATCTTGAATGGTTACGACCACTTGACCAATTAAACAGAGCAACTGTTGGTTTTGAAAGTGCATTACAGTATTTGAAAACTGATAATACACATTTACTAGAAAAGTTTTGGCAAAAGACCAATCAACTTGACGGAATACGCAACGAGAATATACTAGATGTAATACCAGAACTTGGAGCCTTAAAGTGAAATTACCACATGAAACATTTTGTGTCTTACCATGGGTAAGTTTAGAAACATCACCAATAGGAACAGTGCGACCTTGTTGTTTAGCCGAAGACGAAATAACAGATGGTGACGGCAACAAATATAGTTTGTTAAAAACAGACCTAAATGAGATACACAATAGTGAATATATGCACACACTACGTCAAGAGTTTTTAGATGGCACCAAGCCAGAAACATGTCGCAAGTGTTGGAATGAAGAACGCTCAGGTCGTACATCAAAACGTATGCACACTCTTAACAGATTAGAACATATTGTAACAGATACTGAATGGACTGCTGATGCAAAGCCACTGGTGTTCATAGATTTTAAACTGGGCAACATTTGTAATTTAAAATGCCGTATATGCGGCTCCTGGAGTTCAAGTACGTTTGCCGCTGAAGAAGTTAAATTTGAAGGCAAAGACAGCTTTCATTATCAGATGCTCAAAGACGGAGCATGGCCAAGACGCAATCAAAAGTTTTGGACGGAGATAGACAAACTTATGGAGCAAATTCGTTACTTAGAGTTTACTGGTGGCGAACCTTTTATGATACAAGAACACTTTAAACTTTTACAAAGAATGGTTGATCGTGGTATTGCACCAGATGTAGAAATACACTATAACACAAATGGCACACAGTTTCCAGAACATGCTGAAGAGATATGGAAACATTTTAAATTAATTGAAATAGCATTTTCAATTGACGATGTTGGGCCACGTTTTGAATATCAACGTGCCAATGCACTATGGACAGAAGTAAACACAAACATGGATCGTTTTGAAGCCATGCGTGATCGGACCACAAACATACAACTACAAGTTTGTTCAACCGTAAATGTTTTTAACGTTATGTACTTGGAAGGCTTGGCAAATTGGATTGACCAACGTAATTTTGACTTTGTGTACTGGAACATGTTACATGAAGCACGACACCATAGTGTAAGCACCCTGCCAGAATCTGCAAAGAAACAGGCCCGCATGCGTCTAAACACTGCAATAGTAACAGACTTTCACAGAGCAGAATTTGATAAGATAGTTGAATTTATAGACGGAGGTAAAAGTTTAGATGGCACAGAACTACGTGCAAGTGTTCAACAAGTAGACCGTAGAAGATCACAGGATTTACGCATCGATCATCCTGAACTTGCACAAGCAATAGATTACAAAGGACCATAAACATGATATTAGTTGTGATAGCACTAGAAGAAGAACTACCAGGAGCATTACCAAGCGGTTATAAAAAATTAATCACTGGTGTAGGCAAAGTTAATGCTAGTATTGCTCTTACTGCAGAATTATGCTATAACGATCATTATACAAAAATTATAAACTATGGTTCAGCGGGCGGCAGTAAAGAAATCAAAGGTGAACTTGTAGGAGTAAGTGCAGTCATTGAACGTGATATGGATTGTACACCACTAGGACTGCCTCTTTATGTAAGCCCTGGAGACGAAGAACAAATGATTGTATGTCAAACCAAGCACGACAGTTTGTTTGTATGTGGAACAGGTGATAGTTTTAGTGTGCCTCATATAAATTACCACATATGTGAAATGGAAGCATATGCACTTGCAAAGGTAGCAACTAAGTTTACCATTCCTTTTGATTGTTACAAATATATTTCAGACAGCGATGCAGATGGCGATGCACAGGGCGATGAATGGCGTGAGAATGTTCACAAAGGTGCAGAACTGTTTAGAAAAACAATACTCACTGAACAAGAACAGTTTTCATTTGTATGGTAAACCGTCCTGACAATAAGCCAGAAACCTTATGTATGGCTCCGTGGACACATACCTATCTGAGTCCACAAACAGAACGTAGACTATGTTGTGCATCGCGTGAACCAGCACAGAGCTTTCAACAGTATATTGATACTGCGTCAGGCACAGGAAAGTACAACCCAAATACATTAGAAGAACATTGGAATAGTGATCACATGCGTAGTGTTAGACGTCGAATGATGGCAGGCGAAAAACTTAGCGAGTGTGAAGTTTGTACAGACAAACTATTAAACACTGATGTATATAGAACATACTTTTGGCATTTGTTTCAGCATCGCTATGATGAAATATGGAGCAGTACTGAAGATACCGGTTGGACTTCAATGAAGCCAATCAGTTGGGACTATAGGTTTTCAAACTTGTGTAACTTTAAATGCCGTACCTGTGGTGATATGTTGAGTAGTAGTTGGGAAACAGAACAACGTAAACACAACATGGTTAATTTAGACAACCCAAAAAATAACTGGATGCGTCCAGAGGTTCGTAAAGAAATAAGCAAATTTCAAGACACACAGATTGAAAAAGAATTTTCAGATGCAGTTGAAGAACACAGAGTTGAAGAAATATACTGGGTAGGCGGAGAACCGCTTATGTATGAACAACACTGGCGTTATATGAAACGTATAGTGGAACTTGGTGATGGTCCAGGATTGTATGCACGTTACAATACCAATCTTAGTAGAGTAAACTATAAAGGTCAAAATCTCTATCAAGATATACTTGCTAACATACGTGATTGGCAAATATGTGCTAGTATTGATGGAACTGGTGCAATTGGCGAATATATAAGGACTGGGTTAAACTATGATCAATTTGTAGATAATTTTAAACAAGGTTGTGATGTTGCAACACACAGACGGCAAATGCGTTTAGATTTTACTCTTACATTACCTGGATTGTTTGAAGTTGAACGCATGCAACAATTAGCCAATGATTTAGGTGTTGAGATACTTGCGAAAGTTATTTTTACATTTACACCTGATATCGTAATGTCACCACTTGCGTTGCCGAGAAAAATATTAGATCGCATGGTAGACCAACTAATTAACAATAACACATTAGGCAGTGCATTACAAGATGTGCTTGTACAGCTTAAAAATAGACCAAACATGGAAGAACAGTTTGCGGACTACGCTGTTGGAATGCAAAAAGGCAAACGCCGTGTGCTTACATTAGAAAATATTAGAAATGATAAGTTTACTATGAAAGATATTCTAAGTGCTGATCAAGAGATACTAGACTGGTGGAACAGTATTGATGCTGGATAGGGTAGAAATATTACTGAGAAACAACATGGGTTTTGTTTTGCCAGTGCATTTTGATGTATATGATAACAGTTTAAGTCGCAAATGGCTTGGTGCTTTTAACAGTATACTTGATGAAAAACTGCATCTAGAAAAAAATTATTGCTTTATGGGCTTTCCTCAGTGCGAACGCAATCTTGATGTAATTGTAACAGAAATTAATCAAACTATTGCGGCTATAAATGGCAGTAGTATAGACTATTTCATCAGAGACCATTTTACAGTTGCAAACATGACTGACCGTCGGTGGAGCAAATTAGCAAACTGCGAAATTATCAGCATTAATCACGACAAACTTAATAACTTGCATCTTTACTTTGAAGAAACACAAGGTGTAAGTGGAGCAATGAGCGAACACTATACTAATGCTGATGCCGAAACACGTTGGCACATTAGACAACTTAACCTGTTATGCCACGAAGCAGAATGTTTAATACTAAGCATGGGCAAAGCCGCTAGTGCACCAGAATGGGTGCGTCCTAGCAATGTGATGTGTTGGCTGAATGCACCACGTTTTGTACTAGACGATGAGGACTATGACTTATTTGGAATCGATTCTATAGCACGGGATCATGGTGGCGTATATGTTGGAGTAAACAAAGCAGTAGGTAAACACCATTTTGAAGTATTTCAAGACGAAGGTGCAGACAGTCGAATTGATGAACTAACAACCACAACTCTTAAGCCACAAACAGAAGCCGCAGGTGACTTTGATATTGAATGGGGACAGGCAACACGCAATCGACCTTTTATGACAGAACGTTTAGAAAAGTTTGAGCAGTGGCTGATTGCTAACAATTTTGATCCTGAAGATAAAAGTCTTACAATAGGACATCCAAAAATTGGACAGGTTGACTGTGAAAAAAGTTTTGGTAGCACTGATTTTCAAGAGGTTTTAAATAACCTAACCACATACCTTGATGTATACAGTATTAAAACTAGTGATGCTTATTGTGAATATGATTACACGTGGCATGATAGCAAACGTATCCAAGTGCCATTAATAACTTGACAAACACCTAAAAGGAGTGTATAATGATTACATGGTTTAAGAATCTTATCAGTAAGATCAAACTAGAAATACGATATCGTAAGAAACTTAAAGAACTACGGAAGAGGGATCCTTTTATATACAAATGAGTTATATTTTTACATCAGAGTCAGTGAGCGAAGGCCATCCTGACAAAATAGCAGACCAAATATCAGATGCATTGGTTGACGCTGGACTCAAAGCCGGTGATGAAACAACCCGTGTTGCAGTTGAAACAATGGTCACAACAAATTATGTTGTACTAGCAGGCGAAGTTAAAAACTTTAATATAACTGACGAACAAGTTGAACAAATTATAAGAGACAAAGTAAAAGAGATTGGCTACGAGCAAGAAGGCTTTCATTGGGATAAACTGACAGTTGATAATAAAACAATCAACAATCAATTACACTCCCAAAGTGCCGACATTGCACTAGGCACAGACGATTTTGGTGCAGGTGATCAAGGTATTATGTTTGGTTACGCATGCAATCAGAATGATGCGTATCTACCTGCTCCAATTTACTATTCACATGAGATATTAAAAAATATAAAAGAAAAACGTGTAGATGGATACAAGTACCTTGGACCTGATGCTAAGAGTCAAGTTAGTGTAGAGTATGACGGCGATAAGGTAAAACGTATTGATCAAGTTGTTGTGAGTCAACAACATAA